>OGNF01000067.1_pt1 | contig 102956 bp, 81 predicted proteins | sample 1573321 | NCBI WGS metagenome assembly OGNF01 (sample SAMEA2581911, study PRJEB24529) | metagenome | biome: Human gut stool | place: China | collected 2011 | reverse complement strand
TTAATGAAAGGAGAAAATTTATGAAAAAGGCAATAGTATCGTTCGCTCTTGTTCTCGTTTTATCGATGAGTTCATTTGCCGGTAATAAAGTAAAGAACGAACGGAAAGAGAAATGTGAATTCCCTTGTGAACAAATGGTGAAAGATTTGAATCTTAGCGAAAAACAGCTTTCTCAATTAAAAGAAGCCGATAAGACGTTCGATACGGAAGTAAAAGCGATTCGAGAGAGAAGGAATTTGAGAAATCGAATCGAGAATCGATGAAAGCGGCTAAGGTTCGTCGGGATTCCACATTTAAATCTATTCTGACCAAAGATCAGTATATTCAGTATTTGGAACAGAAAGTGGCACGATTGGAAAAACGAGCAGCCCGCGATTCTTGGCGTGAAAGATTTAGGGCTCCATTTATGGGGAAAGATATGAAGCAGGGGCGTCTTAATCCCTTGCCGTGGAGTGAAAAGAATGTAGAAAAATAAAGAACAGTGAATAAATAGGTTTTCGGTAGGAAAGAAAGGCTGCTATGCATTGCATAGCAGCCTTTGCTTTTTTTATCTCGTTTCAGTTACGAAATACGATTTGGTCATTTTCGGTATCGACTATGATAGGCTTCGATCGGTCTACTTTCTGAGCCAGCAGGTCTTTCGACAACTGGTTCAAGATAAGCCGGTGTATCACTCGTTTTACCGGACGTGCTCCAAACTCAGGGTCGTAGCCTTCGGCTGCAATCAAGCCCAGAGCTTTGGGTGTAATTTCGAGGGTGACACCGTTTTTCTCCAACATCTTTTTGATGTTGTCGATTTGTAACGACACAATCTCTTCGATTTCTTTCTCGCTCAACGGGGTGAACATAATCGTTTCGTCTATACGGTTGAGAAATTCGGGACGTATGGTTTGTTTCAACATATTCAAGACCGCTTCTTTTGTCTTTTCGATGACTTCGGTTTTGTTGGCAGGAGTCATCTTTTCAAAATTTTCGCGTATCAAGGCGGAACCCATATTCGAAGTCATGATGATAATGGTGTTTTTGAAATTAACCAATCGGCCTTTGTTATCGGTCAATCGTCCGTCATCGAGTACTTGCAACAGAATGTTGAAGATGTCGGGGTGAGCCTTTTCGATTTCGTCGAACAAAACCACCGAATAAGGTTTACGCCTGATCGCTTCGGTCAGTTGGCCACCTTCGTCGTATCCAACGTATCCCGGAGGGGAACCGATGAGACGGGTGGCACTGAATTTCTCTTGATATTCACTCATGTCGATACGAGTCATCATGTTCTCATCGTCAAACAGATATTCGGCAAGAGCTTTCGCTAACTCGGTTTTACCCACACCGGTCGTACCGAGGAAGATGAACGACCCGATAGGCCTACGAGGATCATTCAATCCGGCACGACTCCGACGAACGGCGTCGGCAATGGCCGTGATGGCCTCGTTCTGACCTACAACTCGTTTGTGCAGTTCCTCTTCGAGGTGGAGCAGTTTGTCTTTTTCGCTTTGCATCATTTTGTTTACCGGAATGCCTGTCCAGCGAGATACGACGTCGGCGATGTCCTCGGCATCGACTTCCTCTTTAATCATAGCTTTGTCGCCCTGCAACTCGTGTAGCTTTTGTTGCGTGGCATGGATTTCGTCTTCTTTTTGTTTGATTTTGGCATACCGTATTTCGGCTACTTTACCATAATCGCCCTCTCGTTCGGCTTTATCAGCTTCGAAACGTAAGTTCTCGATGTCGATTTTGTTTTGCTGTATGCGGTTAACCAGTTCTTTTTCCGATTGCCATTTGGCTCTGAATTTAGTTTCCTCTTCTTTCAGGTCGGCAATTTCTTTGGCTAACTGTTGCAGCTTTTCGGTATCGTTTTCACGTTTGATAGCTTCGCGTTCGATTTCCAATTGTTTGATTCGTCGGGATATTTCGTCCAAAGCCTCGGGAACCGAATCTACTTCTATGCGCAGTTTTGCTGCCGCTTCGTCCATCAAGTCTATGGCTTTATCGGGTAGGAATCGGTCTGTTATATATCGTTCGGATAATTGTACGGCTGCTATGATAGCATCGTCTTTAATCCGCACTTTATGGTGATTTTCATACCGCTCTTTCAGACCTCTCAAAATCGAGATAGAGCTCATTTCGTCGGGTTCGTCGACCATGACGATTTGGAACCTACGTTCGAGAGCTTTGTCCTTTTCAAAATATTTTTGATATTCGTCGAGCGTGGTAGCGCCGATAGACCTCAATTCTCCTCTTGCCAAAGCCGGTTTCAGAATATTGGCAGCATCCATTGCTCCGTCGCCTTTACCGGCTCCCACCAACGTGTGTATCTCGTCGATAAAAAGGATAATTTCTCCCTCGCTTTGAATGACTTCGTTGACTACCGATTTCAGCCTTTCTTCAAATTCTCCTTTGTATTTGGCTCCGGCAACCAAAGCTCCCATGTCGAGAGAAAAGATTTGTTTGCTTTTCAGGTTTTCGGGAACGTCTCCGCGTACGATACGATGCGCCAGTCCTTCGGCTATGGCTGTTTTACCCGTACCCGGTTCACCTATCAAGATAGGATTATTTTTGGTTCGGCGACTCAGAATTTGTAATACTCGTCTGATTTCTTCGTCTCGTCCGATAACAGGGTCGAGTTTCCCGTTACGGGCACGTTCGTTCAAATTGATTGCATATTTGCTCAACGCATTGTAGGTGTCTTCGGCCGAAGCTGCGGTTACTTTCTTCCCTTTTCGCAATTCGTCGATAGCTGCGCCCAGTTCTTTTTCTGTTATGCCTGCATCTTTCATGAATGCAGAGGCCGGACTTTTCACGAGGAATAATCCCATGAGCATGGCTTCCAATGCCACGAACTGGTCTCCGAGTTTATTGGAATAGTCGATTGCTTTTTGTAGAGCATCGTTAGCTTCCCGACTCAGATAAGGCTCACCTCCGTTCACTTTCGGAAGCGATTCTATTTCTCTGTCGACTTGGTTGTTTAGTAACCCTGCGTTGACTCCCAATTTTTGAAAAAGGTATGAGGTGAGGCTTTCGCCTACTTGCAAGATACCTTTTAGAAGGTGTACCGGTTCTATGGATTGTTCGTTGTGATTACGAACAATCTCCACAGCCTTTTGGATAGCCTCTTGCGATTTGATTGTGAAATTGTCGAAATTCATATATTTATTCTCCTTTCTATTTTATCTTTTTTTGTTTTTACATTGGGATATAGTCAAAAGAAATGCCAGCCGTGTTTTAATGAAATATTGTCTGAAAATCAATTTGTTAATATGACATAATGTCTATATTCCCGATACGTTGGAAAGGTTCGGATCTATAAGAAGTTCATTTATAATTCTTTTTGTTTCTGACAAAATGACTTGTTTATTTTTTACAACACGGATGCAGCATAGAAAGTTCGAAGGAACAGAGGCTATCGGGTCTCGTTTATTTTCGGTGAAGATGCTGCGGAGATGGTATCGATAGCCATTTGGGGACGCTCTTTTCCAAAGAGCGGTGCTGTAAATTTCGGCTTAGAAGGTTCGACGATGGTATCGTTTTTCAGTAAGGTGGATATCTGAACGGGATTGGCAATCGTACTTACCGGGACATTACGTTTCCATTCGATGCTTCGTTTTATTGAATCAGTCTCATGTTTGGTGAGCGGGCGGGTAGTGTTCCCGAAAAGGGTCATTAAAACCATTTTGGTGCGTAGGGCCCTTTTCTTGCGTTGCCAGTTACGGTATATTTCGACAGGGTCGAGGAGTCCCACATAAGAGACGCCTATACCGAAGGGCATGGTGTTGGGTGCACTCATCGACCAGCTGTTGACAGGAGCGGGTTTGTCATTGGAGAGAGGCCGTAACAAGTTACGTAATACAAACATATCGACCATTCGCGCGATTGTTTCGTCGTGAAGGCTGGCTATGCTGTCTTTCACTGCGTGCAGTAAAATTACGTTTAACATGAATTCCGATGGATTTTCGGGAAACATGGTTGAGGGACGCATGATGTTTAAAGATGCAGATTCGAGGTGCTCGTTCAGCTTTTTCTGCATGAACCGATCGTTGGGTGTAGAAGAGGGTAGCTGTTCGGTACGGGGCCACGACAATTCACCTCCTTTTATTTCCAATTCCGACCCATTGCCCGGCCGCATGGGAGGAGGCGTGGAAGATTGGGCATATGCGGTGTGGCAGAAAAAAGACAGCCCGCATGTCCAACATAAAAAAACTATTATCGTTCGAGGCGTCAGCATAACAGCTGCAAATATATCTTCTATTTGATAAACTACTCGATGTTTAAAAAGAAATTAACCGATATAATATTATATAAACGTATTTGTAAATACTCCGTAGGATAAAGATATCGAAGTAATTCTTTTTAATGTTTTTTATGTTTATCGGTGTGTCTTGTCGTTTTTAGTGAAAATCAAGTTTATTTGATTTTGTCCATCATTTGCTTCTGACAGCAGTTCGCATTTTTTTGACGACAGTCCAAGACAGGCATGACCCAACAGAGCTAAAATAAATTTTGTTCTATATTCGCCTTGCATTATCTTTGTTCCCGAATAAAGTAAAGAAACTGTTTTGAGTTTTTTCGAGCAGATGTTGTCAATCAGTTTTTCTGTTTTTTCATTTGTGTTATTTTTTCGAGTAAAAAGGACGGACAATGGATTTTGAACTGGTACATACCGATGAGTGTACCCATGCTAGGGCCGGAGTGATAACGACCGATCATGGGAAGATACAGACCCCTATATTTATGCCTGTGGGAACGGTGGCCTCGGTCAAGGCCGTGCATCAGCGCGAGTTGAGGGACGATATTAAGGCACAAATAATCTTGGGGAATACCTATCATCTGTATTTACGTCCGGGATTGGATATATTGCGTCAGGCCGGTGGACTGCACCGGTTTAACGGTTGGGAACGTCCTATTCTTACCGATAGTGGGGGGTTTCAGGTTTTTTCTTTGTCCGACCGTCGGAAACTGACAGAAGAGGGGGCTCACTTTCGTTCGCATATTGATGGCTCGAAACATCTTTTTACTCCCGAAAATGTGGTAGATACCCAACGTATTATCGGAGCGGATATTATGATGGCGCTCGACGAGTGTACTCCGGGCGATGCCGATTACGACTATGCCAAGAAATCATTGGCCTTGACACGCCGTTGGCTCGACCGGGGGTGGAAACACTTTTGCGAAACGGAGGGTTTGTATGGTTATAAGCAAACTTTTTTCCCGATTGTACAAGGCTGTGTCTATCCCGATTTGCGTATAGAGGCCGCGAAGCATGTCGCCGATTTGGGAGCTGACGGTAATGCCATCGGCGGATTGGCGGTGGGTGAACCTACGGAAAAAATGTATGAGATGATAGAGGTTGTCAACGAGGTCTTGCCTCAGGATAAACCACGTTATCTAATGGGGGTGGGGACACCGGCCAATATATTGGAAGGTATAGAGCGGGGTGTCGATATGTTCGACTGTGTGATGCCTACTCGCAATGGGCGCAATGGTATGCTGTTTACCCGTAACGGTATCATGAATATGCGGAATAAAAAGTGGGCCGATGATTTTTCTCCTCTCGACCCGGAGGGAACTTCTTATGTCGATACATGTTACAGTAAAGCCTATTTGCGCCATTTATTCATTAGTGAAGAAATACTGGCCATGCAGATAGCCTCGATACATAATCTGGCATTTTATGTATGGCTTACTCAGGAGGCACGTCGTCAAATTTTAGCCGGTACATTTAAGTCGTGGAAAGACGAGATGATATGCCGGGTGACTACACGATTGTAAAGAGGGACGAGATGAAGATATTGAAAAAAATAGATATCTATATTATCAAGAAGTTCTTGGGAACTTACTTTTTCGCGATAGCTTTGATTCTCGCTATTACGGTCATGTTCGATATTAACGAGAAATTGGATTCATTTTTGAAAGCGCCTTTGTCGGCGACGATATTCGACTATTTTTTCAATTTTCTTCCCTATTTTGCCAATCTGTTTAGTCCTCTGTTTACTTTTATCGCTGTTATATTTTTTACCTCCAAGCTGGCCGACAACTCCGAGGTTATAGCCATGTTGTCGAGCGGTATCAGTTTCAAGCGATTGTTTGTGCCTTATATGGTTTCGGCAGCCATTATCGCTGCATTGAATCTCTATTTGAGTTGCTATGTAATACCACCGGCCAATGTGACTCGTATCGAGTATATGAATACGTATGTCAAAAATAAGCGGGTAGATTATGCCAGTAATATTCAGTTGCAGGTAGAGCCGGGGGTAATAGCCTATATATCGCGCTATGACAACAGTAACAAAACTGGCTATCGTTTTTCTTTGGAGAAGTTCGACAAGAAAGTTCTTCAATCCCGATTGACTGCTCAAACCATTCATTACGATTCGGCTTATCACTGGCGGGTTAACAATTATGTGATTCGTAATTTCAACGGTATGCGGGAGGAATTGATAAAAGGGTCGACGCTCGATACGATTGTACCCATAGAACCTTCGGATTTCTTGATTTCGCAGAACGATAGCGAAGTGATGACTACTCCCGAACTACGGCGTTATATTATCCGTCAAAAAGAGAGAGGGGTCGCCAATATAAAAAATTTTGAGATAGAATATGAGCGGCGTTTCGCTATGGCTGCCGCGGCATTTATCTTGACAGCTATCGGTATGTCGTTGTCTTCCCGGAAGGTAAAAGGGGGTATGGGTATCAATATCGGTATAGGTTTGCTGTTAAGTTTCTCATATATATTATTCTCGACTGTGACCTCTACCTTTGCGGTATCGGGGGCTACTTCACCTATGTTGGCGATGTGGATACCCAATATCATCTATACGGTAATAGCGATCGTGCTATATAAGAAGGCTCCTAAGTAACCTCGCTTTCGAGCGTATTAGTAAAGAAAGGCAGTTTAAATTTTTTATTATAAAAATTAATCCTTATCTTTACTAAATTATTTTTTAATTCTGGAAGATTTTTATAACCTCTTTATTTGTAGGCGTTTCAGAGGATAAGGTAAAAATGAGGTAATGATTTGGCAACCGTGTCTATTTCTACGTTCTGCTGCGAGTTGCTATCATTGTCACTCGTCTTGATGCAAAGGTAGCAATAAAAATCGGAAATGCATTAAACTAACCTATGTTTTTTAGGTATAAATTTGGTTAGGAATATATGTTTTATCCTCAGGTATTTATCTAATGAACTTAATCCATAAAGCATTCAATTCGCAAATCAGACATCTGAGTTTTGATTATTTTTGCACCAACACGCATAGCAAATTCATTCACAGTCTTGTTTTTATCGCAATAAGGGTCAACGATGAATATCTTATCTCCTTTAAAGTGTTTTTTGATTATATCGTTTATCCCACTATCCTTGCATCCATATCCTATAATTATAAGCATTTCTGATTTCTCAAGATTTTTCTTGAATAAATTGAATAGAGGCTTGAAAAGAAATGGGTCTTCGTATTTTTTGATTTTAGAAGTGGTGCCTGTTAAGAAATTTGCATGGTATGCAAAAGGATATTCCTCATATTTTTCAGTACTACCGGTATCACGCATCAATCCATCATAACCAATGCCATACTTAATTTTTACATATTGTTCGGGAATAAGCGAAATGCCATCGTTTGCAGTTTTATGATATAAGACATAGTCTAAACTCCCATGAAGTTTATATAATCGTATATTCTTTGTGTAATTGGCTGTAAATCGTTCTAATCTTACATTATATGTTCTTCCATCCGCTAATTCTAATTTCCCATAATAGTTTGAACCAAGTTCTTCAAAACCATCACAAATATCTCCTGAAATATAATCAGTCCTATTAAAGGATTCAAAAAGCATATCATGGTTCAATGTATGAATATGAGTGATTCGATTATACGCCCAATCTTTTAATAGGCTCAAAAATCCATCGTATTTGTCTATTTTGCCAATATGGTATGGCTGATTATCATACCATACTATATTGTCTCCATCCTTCAAAAGGTACGATACCATTTGATTATATATATCCTCAATATTTGAAGATATATAATCTAAGGATACAGTTTCTGTGATAAAAGAACTGCATAATTCTCGATATTGAGGTATGCTTAGATATTTTTTCTGAGCGAGAAATTCAAAAAACTCTTCATAATCAAAATTATTCTCTTTTGAATACTCCTCAATTAATTTAATACAACAATTCAGATATATAGTGTATGGATTTCCATAAAATGTTTGCTTTGATTCTTTATCTATAGCAAACATTTTTCCATCAGGTGATACACAAACATTGAACTTATGAAAATTTTGTAGACTTTCATTCAGCACGTTCCCAATTGGATACCCCATTGGAGCAGAAAAACCTGCTCCTAATAAAAAAGAAATTGGTCTGTAGTTCATTATCCCTTGTTAGCCAAGATTTGCATTACATTGTTTTGCTCGCTTATAGGATACTTTCTTGCGATGTGCAAGATTTACAATCATTGTAGGTATTGAAAATACAAATACTCCAAGGATTCCTCCAATAATACAGGCTATCAGTCCACCAAAACTAAAGTCCATATTATTTTTAAAATACCTCATATAGATTGTATAAACAATTCCAGCAACAAATCCTATCGGAATTGCAAATGAAGCCATTTTATCAGTTATTGCTTCATATTTAATATACTCATCATAACAATCTTTACAGCAAAGTACTTCAAATTTGCGAATATATTTAGTTTCTTTAAGATAACCGCCAGCCCAAGTATGGCCTGTAGAAAATTCTCTTCGAGCTGTTTCCTCTTGCGGTATGGTGCGAGATATGCGATAATCGTTCGTGATATCTTTACCACAAAATGGGCATGTAATCTTTTTGTCAACCATCTAATCTTTGTTTTATGTACTCTTATTATATATATTAGCAAAGAGCGTGAACCCTATGCCACACTCTTACTTGAAGGTCGTAGGAAACCTTGGATACAGATGTAGCAATAGCAGCCCACGCTATAGCGTGAGAACCACTATGCTATCCTTGTATCCAATTTGAAAATTTCCTACGTTTTCAAGTACAAGATAAGCATAACGCTTCTTCGTTTTCTCTTATATCTTGGAAATGAGTTTCCTCAATCCGTTTGCAAAATTATAAAAAAGTCGTGATAATCCAGCAAATTATAGTGAATAATCCGACTTCTACTTTAGAATTATGTTGATTTTTACAATCCCAATCCCCGTTTGCGTTTCTTCCTTCTACGAAGTATTTCTGCCATTTCCTGATTGGCTTCCGCATCAGCAGCGTTATAAGATGAGCCACCGCCATTCAGCAATCCCAAAGAGCCATTGAATAACTCGCTTTGTGCCGTGCCGGATAGTGCGCTTGGTGTAGCAGCTTCATGCGCTTTGGCAGTCATTCCCATACGTTCCTCTCGTCTGTTACGCTGCAAAGCAGTGTCAATCTTGGAATAGCTGAAACGCCTGTCCACTTTGGAGCCGTTGAAGCGATAGCCGTTCTTAGTGAAGACCACGCCTTGTATTTCGTCAGTCTGCCCTCTGTGGCTGAAATATACATCCACGCCATGCCGTTTCAGGTTGGCGACAAGTATATTCCAGTTTCCACACCTGCCGACTTCCGTTTTGAGGATGTCGTAAAGCTCATACTTCGTCTTGTCCGGCTCTTTCAGGCGGTTGCGCTTTACATTGTCCTTTCCATTTGCCATGTGCAAGCCGTATTTCAAGGTCAGTTCCTTGCAGATACGGGTGCTGCGCAGACGCTCGTGCCTGTCCGAAATGGTGTTGCCGTTGTTGTCAATGCGGTTGAAGGCGATATGCACGTGCGGATGTTTCTTGTCGAAGTGCCGGGCGATGAAAAACTGCGTGTCCTTGATTCCCATTCGTTCCATGTATTCAAGCGCAATACCTGCCATAATGCGGTTCGTCAGTCGTGGCTCATCCTCTCTGGAAAAACTCAATGCGATATGTCCGACAGGTTTGGCTACCTTGCCGTTCATCCGCGACTGGGCATTGAAACTCATGGCGATGGTTTCCCTGTTTTCCAAGAACAAGCCTTCTTGTGCCACCAACTGCGTAGCTTTGCCTTTGTCAAGGATGTAGTCCACCACACCCTTGAAGTCGCTTCCCTTTACGATTTTCGCCATCATATCCCTATCTTGGTTATCAGTTCGTGAATCCTTGCCACCGCCACCTTGCAATCCCACTTCTCGTCATGGAAGCCTCCGGCGTTAGCCTTGTGCGCAAGCTGGTTGAGATTGTTCGCCATGCCACAGAGCTGGCGGATGAATCCGGCGTGTTCTTCGGACAGCCGTTCCTTCACATGACCGTTGCACAAACATTCTCTCATGTACTCGCTCGGCGATACGCCTGCCTCATGCGACCGTGTCAGCAGACGAAAGTAATCGGCTGTCGCCATCTTCACCGCGACACGGTATTTCAGTTTCTCGGTCGCTTCTTTCTTGGGACGACCTCCCTTGTTACGTTCCTTGTTCTGTTCCATATTTTATTTGTTACATTACGTTAGTGATTATACTATATAGACCAACGGGATGCCACCTCCTTCAACATGGATGGTGGGTAGCAAGTGGTTTCGGTACACCCGAAACACAAACTTGCTACCTCCCAATCCTTAAGGAATGAATTTCGAACAACTCCCGTTTTTCTTATTAAAGATGTCATAATCCCAGCCCTTTCTTCTTGGGTTTTACGATGGTTCTTGGCGGTGGATTAACGGTTAATTCTCGGCGGATTCCGCAGAGGTAATCGTTCAGGTCTTTGTGCCCGTTGTAGTTGTCGGAGAAGTCACGGATATGTCCGCTGAACTCTTTTGCCAACTCCAAGTAGGCATTTCTACCTGCCTCGTCATTGTCGAGCAAGCAGTGGATGCGCTCGTACCCGTGCAGCGCATCTATGGCTTTGGAAACATTGGAAACAGAATTGAGGATGATGTAATCCTGCCCGTCAAGGTTCGGCATGGTCGGGCAGTTCTTCATCCGCAACGTGAGGAATGACAGGTAGTCCATCATACCCTCAAACACGAGACATTTTTCTCTCGGCTCTCCCTGCTGACGGACATGGCTGATGTCTTTCGGTGCGATACAGCCCTTGAAAAAACGGTTGCGCACCTCATAGCCTCCTGCCACATTCGGGAAACCGATGGCGAAATAGGGCTTGCCGTTATGGATGAAGTGCAGTTCCTTACATTCCGACCTCGCCAAATCGGTGTCTATACCCCGTTCCTGCAAGTAGCGGAGCAATGCCGGATGGGTAAGCTCTCTTACCTCCAACTGTTGGAAACTCGGTTCGGATGCTTGCTGGCGAAAAGAGAAAGATACGGGACGGATGTGTGGAGCCTGTTCCGCTATCTTATTAAGCAGATAAGGCACATAGTCGGACGCATATAGTTCCTCTGCCAGCGCGATGATGTTGCCGCCTCTTCCCAGTCCATAGTCGGACCATTGGTTGAGTTCGGTGTTTACCTTGAACGAGGCTTCCGTTTCCTGACGGAACGGGGATTTGTACCAAAGGCTGTTGCCTTGCTGCTTTACGGGCGTGTAGCCCAGACTTTGCAGATAGTCTGCGATTCTGATTTGTTTTGCTTCCTGGATGTTCATGATGTATTATTTCTACGGATTTGATGATGACTGTAAAAACGTTGATTTGATGAATGGCGTGCGTATTACTTTGTATGTTAATGCTTTATATTCTCAACATCTTCTCAACAAACCACTCACAAATAGGGAATCCGACAAACGGTTGCCGTTCCTTCCTCAACATTATTTTTCGATTGTTGAGTATTTGTTGAGAGTGTATGTTGTTTATTTTCAGCATGGTTATATCCCTATTCAACAATTCAACAAAAAAAGAAAGAGATTACAGAGATTCAAGCTGTTCCCTTGTGACGGTATAGAAACGCCCGACCCTCTTTATAGGCTCATACCGACACTCCCGATTGTAATTGAACTGATAGGTGGTATAGGTCAGTCCGTTGGATGCAGGGGTAAGTTTCCAGCACTCCTGCAATACTTTCCGTATCTGGTGCTTCTCCACTTTTACCTGCGAGTGTACCAGCAAAAGAAGGATGTCGTTATAACAGAACGAGAAGGTGTCTGTGCCTACGCTCTCCATGATGTCAAGTATAAGCTCGTGCATCTCTATCTCCAACCGATTACGGTTGCAGCGGATAATCTTCCGCAAGGCTTCGGTATGCAGCAATGACGGGGCGAACCACATCCGGCTTTCTTTTTCGGTGGATAGGGTTCTGTGTTGCAGGAAATGGAGAAAGGCGGGTATCTCCGCCTTCAACTTTTGCAGGAAGTCTGTATCATCGGATTGCAGGCGGTTTATCTTGCGCACCCAATAGCGTGTTTCCCCTGCGTCTATGATTACGGGCAGATACTCGTTGTTGGAGCATAGCACGAACTTGGCGAAGAACGCTATCTCGTCACGGTCTTTGCCTTTGGCTTCCACTTTATAGGATAGTGTGGTGCTGAGGTTCTTCAACCTTTCGCTGTCCTCCCTGCGGTTGAGCAGCACCTCGTCCACCACGATGAGCAGCTTGCCTGCCCAATCTGAATTAAACTGGCTTCGGAAGTCCTCGTTGGTGTTGAAGGTCACATTGTTCTGAAACACGGCTTTCAGGAAGTTCAGGAACGTGCTCTTGCCTGTGTTGCGTTCCTCAGACACCAACAGCAGGATAGGCAGTTTCTGTACGGGTTGCAGATAGAGCAGTTGGAGATAGTCCATCCCCAACTCGTATTGCTCCCCGAAGATATGCCGTACCAATGATTGGATATGCGAAAAATCGCCCTCCTTGGGTTGGTGGTCTATCGGCTCATAGATGTTCAGAAACTTGTCCACCACGGGACGGTAGTCCACATGGTCGGGAACAGTGCAGAAGCCGTCATACTTCGGCACAGTGGCGAGATAGTCCTTGCCGTAGTCCTGCCGCAGGGTCTCGTTGTTCCACACGATACGCTTTTTCACGTAGCCGCCGTTCAGACGGGGCTGGTTCACTAACTTGTAGAGGGTCGTACCCACCCGGATAAACTCCTCCTTCTCTTTCTTTGTCTTTGCCATTTACATTTCGCTTAAACCGTTAATAATTAACTGTGTGCAAAACTACGACAAGTCACGCGAAAGCCTGATAAGCAAATCACAGCAGAACGGCGCAAAATTTACACGGAAGGAAAAACTTGCTGTGAATTGCACGGGAAACAGGTAAGGAGCATATAAAATAAGCCCGAAGAAGCGTCCATTAAATGTTTGCTTCTTCGGGCGTGTCGTGGTCATACGTATGAATGGCAATAAGCCTATTCATGTAATCGAACAAATATATTGTTGGCAATGGGAATACGCATAGGTCTCACTACTTCATGTCGTCATATTTATATATCTTATGCCTGATAATTAGACATTTTCGTTCCGTTACTGCCCAGCGAAAAGAAGATACTTGTTTTCTCTTTTCGCAAGTACAACCTTTTTAGTATGGCATTGTGCACCTGCTCCGCTCCGAAACTGTCAATGCGGAAAGCAAGCGCGACTATCATCGTGAAACTGAATACATCAGCATTATAGCCGTTCTCCAGCCGGATATACTTCTGAACCTCGTATTCTTTTAATGCTCCGCTTTTATATATGGCTCTGATGGCGGCACGGAGTGTCGGGGCAATTACCCCGAACAACTCCACCAATTCCGCTTCGCTCATCCAAATGCTGGCGATATTCTCCGGCATGATGATACTGCCGGATTCATTTACTATTATGATGTTTCTTTCCATTCTCATGACATTGTTATACCGTTAAACGTCTTGCTCAGTTTATCGCCGAACATAGTCAGGTCATTGTCAAGTTTCTGTGTGGTTATCTTTGCGTAGATTTGGGTCGTGACGATGTTCGTGTGTCCCAATACACGGCTCACGCTCTCGATTGGCATTCCCTTTGTCAGTGCCAATGTTCCGAAGGTGTGGCGTCCGCAATGATAGGAGATTTGCTTCTCTATGCCACATTCCTGTATGACTTTTTTCAGTTGCTTGCACATCGTCCAGTAATTGATTTTCCCGAATACGGATTTGTCCTCCGAACGGTTCTTGTACCGTTCGATTATCCGCATAGGTATATCAAGCAGTTTCACTTGGAACGGAACATCGGTTTTATGCCGCTTGCCTATAATCCATTTCTCACCGTTTATCTCTACGATGTTGTCTGTGGTAAGTTCTTTCATATCCACGAAACTCAATGCCGTAAAGCAGGCGAAGATGAAAAGGTCGCGTACCAGCGTGAGGGTGGGACTTTCAAACTCGTGCTTCATGATGGTCTTTATCTCGTCCTCGGTCAGATACTCACGCTCTTTCACATTCGGACTGATGTGGAATTGCGCAAACGGATTTCTCGGTATCAGTCCGTTGTAGTGTGCACGCATCACTACTCCTTTCAGCCACATGCAATGAAGCCATACCGTGGCGTTCTTCAGTCCTCTTTCATTCGTGAGGTATGCCGCAAACTCCTTGATGAAATCGGGTGTGAGTTCCAGCATAGACATATCGGTACGCTTGTAGAACGACTTGATGAAAGCCGCCACATAGTTCCTCGAACGCACCATCACCTTATATGTGCCGATGGTACGGTCCTTGCCCACACGTTTGAGGAAGTTGGCGCAGTCCTTGTCAAATGCCCTGACAAGTGTTTCATACTCGCTGCCGATACCCTGATAGGCGTTGCGCACCATCTCCGCTGTCACGAACGCTTCACGGTCGGATAACTTTTGATAATGCTTGATGATTTGTGCCTTGATGTTGTCAAGGGCAAGGTTGATGTTTCGTGCCTCCACACTTTTGCCTTTCGCCTTGTTTCCCTTCACGTCCCAAAGCGTTTTCAAGATGCTCTGCTTACAGCTGAACTGCGCCACAGTCCCGTTGATTGTCACCCGTCCCATGATGGGTACAATGCCGTTTTTCTCCTTGCTGCCGTTCACATAAAACAGCACTTTGAATGTACTTCTTGCCATACTCGTTTTTTTGTTTGCAAAGTTACTACTCAACGAGTTAGACCATGTAAGCCAATCGAAGCCATACGGAGAAACTTTCAGTGCCATGTGTTAAAAATCACGTTTCAGCGGGTAATGATTTGGAGACCGTTCTTCTTCAATATTCCGCTTTCCTTTGCGTTACCTCATTTTTTCCTTTGGCACCGGTTGGCTTCATAAACGCTTTTATACTAAGCCATTCAGCGCATTTTCATGCCTTTCATGCCGCTATTCCAGAAATTTTCTGTATCTTTACAAGCAGATGAGGAATAAAATCTTTGTCTATTTAATTGTTTAGTATGATTTGTTTTGACAAAAGTATTTCAGATCGAAAAGGTCGTTCGAGATTGTTCCCGAGGCTTTTTTTACTCGGCTTCCTGCTGTACGGGCTGAATGCTGCGGCTCAAGAGCCAGACAGTGTTCTATCCGCCAAAGCCAGCAAGAGTACTCGGCAGAAGACGAGTGTGCTCGCATCGGAGAAGCAGGATACGGTTGTCTTCCGATTTGCCCCGAAACGACGGATGTTTTGGGCGGATTATAAAGGAAATGCAGCCGCTATCAACTCACTGACTCAATCTATCCGACAACACAAGCTTTCAATCGAATCAGGAGATATGAAAGTGCGTATGCTGGGTTTTTGCTCCTCTTACGATTCTTTCAAGACAAACCTTGCAGCTGCGAAAAATCGAAGCAATCAGGTCAAGTCTTATTTTATCGTTCATGAGGGATTGAAAGAGGAGCATTTTCGGACGACGAATTCTACGCAACGGTGGCGAGGAATGACGGATGTGATAGCCGTGGCCTATGTGTTCCGTAGTGCGGGAAGTAATCAGATGCCTGAACCGGAGAGCGATGTTATGCCGGTTGATTCATTATCCGGGAGCGAAGCCGAACCGACATCGGAAAAGCCAGTTATTGAGTCTGCATGTAACCCTGTCTCCGAAATACCTGCGGAAATATCCGCAGAGCCGGAATCAGAATCGACACAGTCGGTCGTTGAGGCATTGGAGGGAATGATGTTCGACCCCGTACGTCCTCTTTATCGCTGGGCCATTAAAACCAATGTGGCATATTTGGCCGCTACGGTCGCCAACCTCGGCGTGGAGTACAGTTTCGGCGACCACTACTCGATCGATCTGCCGATCATCTACAGCCCCTACACCGTGGCACGCGACTACCGCCTGCGTTTTCTGGCTGTTCAGCCCGAATTCCGCTACTGGCTGAAAGCCCCGATGAAGGGTCATTTCTTCGGAGTGCATCTCAACATCGGCGCTTTCAATATCGCTGTGGACAACAAAAATCGCTACCAGTCGCCCGACGGCTTCTACGGCGTGGGGTTGAGCTACGGTTACGTGCTGCCCTTCGCCCGCCATTGGGCAGCGGAGTTCACCGTCGGCGCGGGATACGTCCATACGAAATACGATACTTATTATAATATACCAAACGGCGCCCGCTTCGAAAAGGGACGGGCTTACAACTACTGGGGCCTGACGAAGGTGGGCATCAATCTGTTGTATCGGTTCGGAAAATAAGGGAGGAGCGGAAGATGAAAAGAATAACAATATATATTGCCCATTTACTCGTTCTCGTATTGACGGGCTGTGACAAGACCGTACTGGAATTTCCGGAAAACGAAGGCGTCGATCCCACGCTGGTCAATGCGAATCTGTCTCTTGCGATAGACCCGAAAATAGAACCTTACGAGCAGACAGGACGCTCCGAAGGGGAGGTTATTGACGCGTATGACGTTCGCTGGATCGTCGAGGTATTCCGCGACGAGATCGGCGGCGAACTCGCGGAACGGCGTGTGCTCGGCTGCGAGCCGGCGGCGGACGGACACCACACGATCCACACCTCGCTGGCGCTACACGCTGCCCGCTACCACGTCGTAGCGTGGATGGACTACGTGGATAACGGTTCCGTGGACGACAAATACTATACGATTCCTTCGCTCTCGTCAATCAGCGTGCCCGCTGCCGGAAACTACATCGGTGACGAGGACCATAAGGATACCTACGTTGCCCGGCAGGAGATCGACCTCAAGGCCCATCGCGACCGCTGGAACGAAACTGTAGATGTGACTGTAACGCTCCAGCGCCCGATGGCCAAGATCGAGTTCATCGCTACCGACATCGACAAGTTTCTTGATGAGTTGGCCGCACGACACTCGGAGATAACCGGATCCGTGGCCGACGATCTGCTGTCCCAAACGCCAGACCTTTCGACGATACGGGTACAGGTGGACTACGCCGGGTACTTCCCATCGGGTTTCAACGCCTACACGAACAAGCCCAACGACGCCCGCACGGGGATGTGGTTCGAGTGTAACATGACGCCTCTGACGAACAAGGAGGCCCACTTGGCCAGCGATTACATCTTCGTCAATGGTTCGGAGTCGGCCGTGAAGGTCGATCTTACGATCCGCGACAGCGAAGGCAACCTGCTGAACCGCATCGAGGGCATCGACGTGCCCATCGTGCGGGGCAAACTGACGACTATACGCGACGAGTTCCTCACGCGCGACTACGCCCCCGGCATCGGCATAGACCCCGGTTTCGACGGCGACATCAATATTACGATCCCTGACTAAACTGACATCCGGATGAAAAAGATAGTTACCATATTATTATTCGCACTGACCGTCTTTGCCGGTTGCAGCAAGGACGAGAAACCCACGCCCGCCCCGACTATGCCCGTGAACGGTGTGATCTACCTGCACTCGGAAAGCGTGCTGAAGAACGAGCCTGCAGCCAAGGCGGCGACGCGCGGCGCGACGGCTGCAGAACAAACATTGACCTATACCTTCGAGGCCTGGACAAATGACACCAAGCCCCGATGCGTACTACATAAGATAGCAAACGGAACGCTTGACGAAGCAGCCATTGAGATCGCACTGGTGCCCGGCACGTACGACTTCCTCTTCTGGGCCGATTACGGCAAGGGAACCTATACGACCGACAACCTGCGGCAAGTGTCGCTTACCCGGACGCCCTATACGCCCGGCAGTGGGCGCGACGCTTTCGCTTTCGCCCTACCCGGTGTACAGTGGAACGGCGGCAACGGCGTATCGGCCACGTTGAAACGCCCGCTGGCAAAGTTGGCGATGCAGAACACGGCCGCATTCGGCACGGGCGGGCAAGAGGTGTCGGTTACATACACGAACGTACCGACACAATACGACGTATTGACAGAAACGACATCCGCTCCGCAAACTCTGACACTCGCGTTCCCGGCAACGACTGCCGGGTCAAACTCGGTCGGCGAAGATTTCCTCTTCGTGCCGTATGCGGGGCAATCCATCGGCCTGTCGATCACGGTGGGCAATGTGACCAAAGGACTCGACATGCTGCAACTGCAGCAGAACTACACGACCCACGTAACGGCCACATTCGAATAACAGATAACGAATGATAAATTACCACAGACAAGAAAACCCATAAAATTCAACATATTATGAAGAAATTATTCCTATTGGCGGTGGGCCTTGCGATGACCCTTACCGCGTGTCAGAAGGATGAAGGGCTCGTTTCCGACGTAGCAACGACATCCTCGTTTACGGTAACGATTCCGCAGAGCGGAGTACAAACCCGTGCCGTGACCGATGCTTTCGGCACCGGCACCTCGGTCAACCGCTGTATTCTGGAAATCTACCACGGCGACAAGTTGTACGATCGCATCGAAAAGGGCGTGAGCGGCAAGACGGTTACGTTCGATAACCTGCGGCTCGTATCGTCGCAAACCTACGACTTCGTCTTCTGGGCCGACTGCGCCGAGGGCAGCGAAGGCAACTTTACGGACAAGGTCTACAATACGGCGAATTTGAAGTCGATCACGGAAATCGGGCCGTTCGTGGGCAACAGCGACGAGCGCGACGCGTTTTTCGCCAAAGAGAGTTTCAAAGTTACCGGTTCTTTCACGAAACCGGTAACCCTGAAGCGTCCTTTCGGTCTGCTGGTGGTAAAGACCAACGACCTGAACGAAATCAAAGACGAGGCGCTGAAGCCCACGGGCTACAGTGTCGCTTTCAAGGGACTGCCCACGACGTTCAACGCCCTGACGGGCGAAGTGAGCGGATCGGCCGACGTGACCTATACGGCAGGTGAGTTGGCCAAGGCCGACGGTACGATCTCGATGGACTTCCTCTGGGCCACGGAATCCGAGGCCGCGCTTTCCGACTTCACGATGACGTTCCTCAATAACGGAACGGCGATCTGCACGAACGACGCTTTCACCAACATTCCCATCCGACGCAACTACCGCACCAATGTGTCGGGCAACCTGCTGACCAAGAAAGGCTCGATCAGCGTGACGATCGATCCGAATTTCGATGCAAACAGTCCCATTGATAAAGTGATTGCGGAAGTAGAAAGCGTCAGTGAGGTAGCTCAGGCAATCGAAAACGGCGCTACGGATATTACCGTAACGACCGCTCCAACGACTGCGGCGACCATCGAGATTCCGCACACCCTGACTGCCGAGCAGGCTGCCAAGGAGATCTCCATTACGCTGCCTGAGACCGACCAGCAGGTGACTCTCGCCTACACCACCGAACAGAACGGCCAGGCTCCCGAGGCCGTCAATATTACAGTGCCCACTACGAATAAACTTATCATCAATCTTCCGGAATCGACTGTCACGCTGAACGGCACGAGCTATACCGCTGTCGAAGCCACAACTGCCGGCAACACCCTGATTGTCCCCGAGGGCGTTACCGTAGGAAAACTGAACGTGGTGAAAGGCAATGTGGAGATCTACGGTACGGTTACGGAAATTACATTCGGGAAAGGAGCCGGTACTGTTACGACTTATGCTACAGGCGATGTCGCTACGCTGAAAAAAGCGATCGAGCTGATTGCCCAAGGCAAGTGTGCCCGAATCGTGCTGACGGCCGATATCGACCTTAAAGGCTCTGCCGATAACCCTTGGACTCCGATCGATACGGAAGGCAAAGGCTTCGTGGAATTCGACGGCGCCGGCCATACGATCAAGAACCTCTACGTTGACAACGCCACAGGTCAACCTAATGGTAAAGGCACTTACTACGGAGGTTTCTTCTATGTGCTTCAGGGCAACGTGAAAGACCTCACGATCGACGGCGCCGAAGTGACCTGCTATCGCGGCGGTACATTGGTCGGCCGCATGGACTACGGTACGGTGGAAAACTGCCATATGAAGAATACGGCCATTAAGAGCGTTCAGAAAATCGGCGGCCTGATCGGTTTCGTCAGCACAAGCTCGAAAGATGTCACGGTCCGCAACTGCTCGGTAACCGCTTGCTCTATCGACGTATTTAATCCCGAAACGTTCACCTACTGTTCGCAAGCTGCCGGCCTTATCGGTTATTTCCAGACTTTCGAGCGCAACGTGCTTATTGAGGGCTGCTCGGTCAGCGGCATTACTCTCAACAATACTTACAAAGGTCAGGATGCGGATTCCTATAGCGACGGCGATTTGTTCTATGCTATGGAGCAAAGTTTCTCCCACGCATTTATCGGCAATATGGTAAATGTGTCGAAAAAAGCCGACACTTACGACAAGTACACCGTGGAACTCCGCAACAACAAGGTGGATAAACAGGCAGACGGAGTAGCAACCGGCTATTTCACCGATGAATATATGGGCTGGCGGGCTTCCAATTTCACTGCCGGATACATAAGCACGGCTAAATTGATCGTGGATGGCGTTGTTAAGGATCGCTGGACCGAATTGAAACGCTTCGTTGCCCTCTTGAAAGACGGTGGTAACGTCAATGTATGGTATCATTATGATTTGACGAAAATTCCGGAAACGAGTGGCGAGATTCCAATCGAGAAACCTACCGTCATCGACTTTAAAAGAGCTGTTACTCTGACTGTCGGCAAACAACAGATCGTCAACAAGAAAGAGCTTACCGTCAAAGGTATTGGAAAGATGACTGCCAGCGATTATATTTTCATGAACGAACAGGGAGCTACACTGACTGTCGAAGGAGGAACTTTCACCGCTACGAAAGCTACGGACGCCAACGGTGTCGTCATTTATAACCAAGGTATCTGCAACATCAAGAACGGAACGTTCGACGGTCCCGGCTTTACGCTGATGAATACCGGCAGCGCCGATATGACCATCGAGAACGGTAACGTCATTAACCGGAACTCTCCGACGGGTTATGCGCTGATGGCAGCTGGCGGTGGTACCAAGCTGACTGTCAAGGGGGGTCGGATCGAAGCCATCCAGTCAATCGGAGGAGCCAACGTGACGATATCCGGCGGTACGATTCTGAACGACTGCAAATATTACGCACTCTACAATCAAAATGGTAAGACCACGATTACAGGCGGGTATTTCTCCGGTTACCCGGGCATGAAAGACGTGTATATCGCCGATGGTACGGTAGCAATTCAGGGCGGTTATTTCGAGGATAACCAGACTGCCGCAGCCGACGGATACGTTTATAAGGACAATGTACAGACAGTAGACGGCATCACCTACAACTACGAGGTGGTGGCTCAATAACACTTTCAATCCGCAGGAGCCTGACCGCTCCTGCGGGTACAAAGGCAAAGACGAAGCAAGTTCTTTTAATAACATTTTTTTACAAACCGCTGAGTTACAACTTCTTCGGGACCTCCTCGAGGGGGGGGGTAATTCCTTAAAAACCAATTAGTTATAAGAAAATTATTCCTATTGGCGGTGGGCCTTGCGATGACCCTTACCGCGTGTCAGAAGGATGAAGGGCTCGTTTCCGACGGAGCCACCTCCCAGACCATTACCGTTACCATCCCGCAAGGGATGCAGACCCGTGCCACGGCGGCAGACTTCGGCAACGGGGCGAAAATCGACCGTTGCCTGCTCCAGATCTACCATTCGGGGACGACTCCGGCGAAGTATGGCGAACAACAGTCCGCCACCGTGCAGAAAGGCGCCGATGGTAAACTGACCGCAACATTCAACCTACGGTTGGTGGCCCAGCAGACTTATGACTTCGTATTCTGGGCCGACTGCTCGACCGGAGATCATTATAATACGGACGATTTGACCAATATCACGGTGAAAGGCAACTATGCGGGTAACAATGACGAATTCGATGCCTTTACCGGCGCATTGCTCGACTACCAGGTAAAGGGAGCTTTTTCGGAAAACATTACCTTGCGTCGTCCTTTCGGTCAGTTGAACGTCAAAACGCTTGACATGGCTGCGATTCCCGATCCCACGTTAAAGCCAACGAAAGTGAAAGTGGCTTTCACGGCCGTTCCGACTTCGTTCAACGCCAAAAAAGGCGAGATCGGCGCGGCGACAGCTGCGGTGGAATATACCGCCGACGTACTCAGCGCCGATGGCGATCTGACGGTCGACTATATCTGGGCCCCCGTCGAGGAGGCTACGCTGGCCGATTTTTCGATGACGTTCCTCAACGGCACGACTGAAATTTCGACCAACGGCGACTTCAAGAATATTCCGATCCGCCGCAACTACCGCACCAACGTATCCGGTAACCTGCTGACCAAACAGGGTACGTTCAACGTGACGATTGATCCGGAGTTCTACAAGCCCGACATCAACGACTATCCCGAACTGCGTGCCGCACTGGCCAACGGCGGCAGCGTCACCCTGTCGGACAATATGACGGTCAAGGAGCCTCTGGTTGTGGAAAACGGCAAGACGGTCGAGATCGATCTGAATGGGCATACGATTACGAACGAAACTGATGTGTGGGCAGGAAACGATTGGTCGCTGTTCTCCGTTCGCGGAGGAACACTTACCATCAAGAACGGTACGGTAAAGGCCAAGGATAACGATTGCTACGCGTGCGACGTGCAGTATGGAGGAACCCTGATCATCGAAGACGGTACTTTCGTCGGAAATATTTCGGCGGTTTATGTACACGAAGGCAAGGCCGAAATCAAAGGCGGTACGTTTAGCATTGTCCAGACCGAGACGGAGGGAGACCCCTACCGCTTCCTGCTCAATTGTTATGACTCCAACCGTCAGGCTGGCAAGGCATCCATCGTAGTGACGGGCGGTACTTTCGAGAATTTCAATCCCGCCGACAATGCGGCCGAAGGAGCCGGTACAAACTTTGTGGACGAGGGTTACAAAGCAGTCAAAATTGCAGAGACCCCAGCGCCGAACGGCACGTTCCAGGTTGTTAAAAATGCAAAAGTGGATAATGCGGATGAACTGATCGGAGCTTTGGCAGATCCCGAAATAGCCAATATCGAGGTTGCTTCCGATATCGACCTTGCGGCGAAGAGCTCCGAAGAACTTACTTTCGAAGAGCATAAGACCATCGACATCAAGGAAGGTATGACCCTCCAGCTTGGCAGTGCGAATTTCCTGACTGCCGAAAAGGGTCTTACGCTGACCGGCAAAGGTACGCTCGACAACAGTGCGGCAGCTTCTACGGCCGTAGTTGCCGCTGCTTCCGATGTACACGAACATAAATCGTTGATTCATGTTACGGGAGGCGATCTGCTGATCGACGGTGTCACACTAATCAACGACCCCGAATACCATTGGCACGGAAGTTCCTACAACACTGCAGCGATCGCCTATTGGAACGATGCGAACGTAACTATCCGAAATGCCCGGGTTATCTCAGGTGAGTTCACCCTCTGCGGTATGGGGCGTAACGGTGCGAATACCGCGACTGTTACCTTGATTGACAGCTTTTTCGAGTCCACTTCTTCGAATTTGGATAATAAACAGCACTGGGCATACGCGATGCGTCTGTTCGGCTCCGAGGTATTGATCGAGAATTGCGAGGTCAAGGGTATTCAGGGCGCTGTTTCAATCGAAGAGAATGCCAAGGCCGAGATTCGCAGCGGCAAGTTCTATACGGTCAATACCTCTGGACAGCAGGATGCCTTTTACGCGCTATATGTAAGCAGCAGCGCCGAAGTCACGATCACGGGCGGAGAATTTTCCGCTCCCAACGTCAGGACGGGATTGCAGATCGAAGGTACCAGTGCGGTCGTATCAGGCGACAATGACACCGGACGGCCGAGCGGAAGTGTGATTCTCAAAGGCGGCAAATTCAGCGGCAAGGCTTACAATCACGTAACCAATACCGTTTATGCTCCGGCTGCCGGATATCAATGGCAAGCAATAACAGACGGCGACAATTTGAAATGGGCTGTTGTCCCTGCCACCCGATAGCTGATCTCAGATATAAAACGAACGAAAGGTGTCGGAACGCCTTTCGATAAAACATAAACAATCCGCAGGAGCCTGACCGCTCCTGCGGGTACAAAGGAACACGAAACGAGTTCTATTAATAACATTTTTTTACAAACCACTGAGTTTCAACTTCTCCGGGGCTTCTCCGGGGCTTCTTCGGGGCTTCTTCGGGGGGGGGCTCTAAAAACCAATCAGTTATGAGAAAATTATTCCTATTGGCGGCGGGCCTTGCGATGACCCTGACCGCATGTCAGAAGGACGAGGTCTCTCCATCCGCAGGAGCGACCTCTCAGACGATTACCGTCTCTATTCCGCAAGGAGTACAGACCCGTGCCGCAGCGGCGGATTTCGGCGACGGCTCGCAGATCGACCGCTGCTTGCTCCAGATCTACCGGAACGGCCAGCCCTACGGGGAGCAGCAGACCGCAACGGTAACGGGCAACACCGCAACGTTCAACCTGCGGCTGGTGGCTCAGCAGAAGTATGACTTCGTATTCTGGGCCGACTGCTCGGAGGCCGGCTACGAGACCGATGACCTGAGCGCAATCACGCTGGGATCGGATGCAGACTACACCGGCAACGACGACAAGTTCGACGCCTTCTTCCTCTGCAAGAAAGACTACACGGTTACCGAGTCCTTCTCGGAGACGTTCACGCTCCGCCGTCCCTTCGGCCAGCTGAACGTGAAGACGCTCGACCTCGCGGCGATTCCCGACAACGCGGCCGACCTGAAACCCGCGAAGGTGAAAGTGAATTTCACGTCTCTTCCGAACACGTTCAACGCACTGACGGGCGAGGAAAGCGGCGAGGCTGCCGTGGAATACACGGCCGACGTGCTCAACGCCACCGGCGAGCTGACGGTGGACTACATCTGGGCGCCTGTCGAACAGGCTACGCTGGCCGACTTCAAGATGACGTTCCTCGATGCAGCAGGTAAAGAGATCTCGGCCAACAGCGATTTCAAGAGCATTCCCATCCGCCGCAACTACCGCACCATGGTATCGGGTAATCTGCTGACCAAGCAAGGCGATATCACCGTCGAGATCGATCCGAATTTCTACAAACCCGACATCACAGTTGTCACCACGGCGGAGGAACTGCATGCAGCGTTCGCCAACGGCGGCAGCGTCACCCTGTCGGAAGACGTGACGGTCGAAGCCCCGCTGGTCGTGGAAACCGGCAAGACAGTCGAGATCGACCTGAACGGCAAGGACATCATCAACACGACCTCGCTTCCTGATACAGATCCACGCTATGGCAACACCACCGTATTCGAAGTGAAAGGCGGCGCTACCCTGAATATCAAAGGCGACGGCAACATTAAGGCTATCGGAACCAAGCCCAACGAAGACGGCTACCGCATGGCCGTATATGCTTACGGCGATGCGAAGGTGAACATCTACGGCGGTAATTTTGTCAACGATCAGGACTATAATGACCATAATGCACAGCTCGACCTTATCTACGCGGATCAGCAGGCCGTTATCAACATCTACGGCGGTACGTTCGAGTCGAAGAGCGCCAACAACCGCGGTTATTGGGTGCTGAACCTGAAAGACGGCTCGGGTGCCGCCATCAACGTATACGGCGGTACGTTCATCAATTACGATCCGTCGAGTTCGATGACGGAAAATCCGGTGAAAAACTTCGTTGCGGAGGGCTACACGGCGATCAAGACCTCTGCCGAACCGGCTCCTAACGGAACTTACACGGTGGTGAAGGGTACGGAGGTAGCAGCGCCTGCGGATCTGGAATCAGCCTTGAAAAGCGGCGATATCGCCATCGTTTCGCGCAGTATGACTATCGATGATTCTCCCTATATCTCCTCGGTCGCTTCCGCCACCTTGTCTCTGAAAGAGGGTGCGGTATTGACAGCGCAGGAAGGCTCCGAATTGCAACAGTGCATCCAAGTGAGCAAATCGTGCAAAAAGATGGTTATTAGCGGAAAAGGCTTCATCGTCGGACCGAAAAACAGTACAGCCACAAACGTTGCAGGCATCTATAGCGGTTGCCCCGATCTGGTTATCGACGGCACCATTACCGTTGACGGCAGCAGCGGCAGCAAAGGGACCAATGCAGCGATCCGTATTGCGGAGGGCACTACGACGATCAAGGACGGATACTTCACCGTCGGTACGGATGCTTCCGGAATTGCCAACTCGTGTATTTTGGTAGCAACGGCACGCCCCTCTCAAAAAGCTCACCTGAAGATTTATGGCGGTGTATTCGAAACGAAGGGCAATCCCATCAACGGTTGGTATCCGGTCATCAACATTCAGGATGCCGACCGGAAAGCCGGCCGTGCCACGGTTGAAATTTACGGAGGAATCTTCATTAACTACAACCCCGCAACGGGCGACAACACGGGCGAAGCGGACGATACGTTTGTCGCTCCGGGCTACAAGTCGGTAGAAACGACCTACAACGGACAGCAGGCTTGGCAAGTAATACCCGAATAGTCTTAACCGGGACATAGCGTCGGAATATTTTTCGCGCAGAATAAGTAAAGGGACTGTATAACGAGTTTATACGGCCCCTTTTGTTAATGGCTTGAAGTCGGTCCGGAATCCGGAAACTCGGCCGACTCCGTAGCGACGTACCGGCACGGACCGACGGGCTTGCCATGGTGCGCAATCTCCTCCTCGCGACTCGCCTTGCGGTGGGCCTTGAAGTAGTCCTGCTGTGTGAATAGGATTGCAGCGAAAAGAGAAATACATAGTAGATTTGCTTCCTCTTATGCTGTATATTTTGTATTTAGTTAGATGATAGAAATCGTTGAAAATTCAGTTTAGTTTACTCTATTAGCCTATATGTAGGCAAAACCAAAGTAAACTAAATTTAGGTAAGCATATTTGCCTTTCCATATGCCTATGATTTGGTAGAAGTACTTACCTTTGCATAGTGCAAAAAGTTTCAATGAACGTATAATCTTAAAATGTACATTTGCCTATTTTCTCTTTTAACTGCAAAATTCGCTATAGATCACCAATCGATATTCTTGATGAGAGAGGTCAGTAGCGGGGAAAGTAGCTTTAAGAAACACTTTGTGTGCAACCAAGTGCAAGGGATGAAATCAAGTGTAAAGTAAAAACCAAAGAATCTCCTAAAATACCGATTTTGTTTCTATTCTGGTTCTTTTGCAAGGCGTTATAATTGTTATCTTATTAATATACAGCAGAATAAACAAAATAGCATTTACCAGATTTCGAACCAAGGCTGAAACTAATACACTTTCATCAAAAATATGTCATCGAATACTCGATGTTACAAAGATAACTATTATTTGAAAATTAGTGGTAACATCTTTATAATTTTTATATTTAATACGCTATAAATTAAATTACTCCATTCTCCCTCGCAACATTTCGCGAAGTCCGCACGAAATTCCGCATCGTCTTATCTCAAACCGAGCGTCCCTGCCAGCCGAAGGGCCAGCTCCGTATTGTCCAGTACGCCGTTAATCCGTTCGGCGCCTGTCCCGTACAGATAGACGGGCACCATCGCCGCCGTATGTCCGCCGGTGCTGAAACGGTACTCGATCCCGGCCTCCTCGTGCTCGAAATCGACATCGGCCGAAGGAATCGAAAGACCGCCCGTTTCGTGATCGGCCGTAACGACCACGAGCGTCCCAGGATGCCGGTCGGCGAAATCCATCGCAGCGGCAACCGCCCGGTCGAAATCACGCATCTCCGCCAGGACGCCTTCGGCATCGTTATCGTGAGCCCGCAGATCAATCTGGGATCCTTCGACCATCAGAATAAAGCCCCGGTCGCGCTCGCCGGCTTCTCGCGACAGAATCTCCAGCGCCTTGCGGATCGCCCGCTCCAGATAATCGCCCCGCCCCTCCGACATTTTCGGCAGGTGACCGTCGGCAAAGAATCCCATCACAGGTCCCCGGCTCAAGGTATCGAGCTGCGAGGGATCGGTCAGCACCCGGAAACCGCGATCCCGAAGGCGCTCGATGCCCGGTACACCGTCCTCCCGCTCCGACGTTTCGGCATACTTCAATCCGCCGCCGAAGGCCACCGTCAAGTCGCTTCCGGCCAGTTGATCGGAGATTCGCTGATACTGTCGCCGATAAGGCACATGGGCATAGAAAGCGCCGGGCGTAGCGTGTTGCAGAGTACTGGTAACGACGACTCCGGTCGGCATCCCGGCTCGGATCGCATCCGCCATAATCGACTCCGCAGCCGTCGAATCGGGCAGCACACCGAGCATACCGTTGCCGGTCTTATGTCCCGTCGCCAGCGCCGTACCGGCCGCTGCGGAGTCCGTCACCCGGTTGTTGGCTGAATAAGTAGTAATCAATGCGATGTTCTGCGCCCGGTCGAAAGCGGTCGTACCGTATCCCTCCTCGAGCATCAACATCGACACGTGACTCAATCCCATACCGTCCCCGATCAGATAGATCAGGTTCCGAACCGGCAACGTGTCGGCTGCGGGAACGATTTGCGACGGTCGAAGGTTCAGTTTACGGGCGACCTCCCCGCCTCCTATCCCGACGGCATAGGCCGCCGACAACAGGACGAGCATGGTAATTACAATTTTTTTCATAACAAATAATATATATTCTTTTGATGCCACTTTTCAAATTTACGCATTTCCGACACGCCGTTTCGAACTTTCTTTGTATTTTAGCAAAAATTTAACCTGATTATATAGCTCGATTACCGACCTGCTCCGGCTCGAAACCGACCGACATGCTTCGACGAAAAGTCGAAACTCTTCCCGGGAAGAAGGTCAGAACGAAACGACACCCCGCAGGATCGAGGGCTGCCTGCCGAGATCAACAAAAAACGGTCGTGGTACTCGAAATATATAACAGCCTAATTCAATACCAGCCATGGATGTTAAAATCGCTTCGGACTGGAAAGAGATTCTTTCCGAAGAGTTCGAAAAACCCTATTTCCGAGAACTCACCGACTTCGTACGGCAAGAATACGCTTCCCGCCGGATATTCCCCAGAGGAAGCAACATTTTTCGTGCCTTCGACAAATGCCCGTTCGACAAACTCAAAGTGGTAATCATCGGACAGGACCCCTATCACGGCGAAGGACAGGCCAACGGACTCTGTTTCTCCGTGGCGGACGGCGTGCCGTTCCCACCCTCGCTGCAGAACATCTTCCAGGAAGTAGCCGACGACACCGGCTCGCCGATTCCCACGAGCGGCAACCTCGACCGCTGGGCCGAACAGGGCGTGCTGCTACTCAATGCCGTGCTGACGGTCCGGGCGCACGAAGCGGCCTCCCACGCAGGACACGGCTGGGAAACTTTCACCGATGCGGTCGTGCGGGCCATCGCACAGCGCAAGCAAGGCATCGTTTACATGCTGTGGGGAAGTTACGCCCAGCGCAAAGGCGCCATCGCCGATCCCCAGCGCAACTGCATCCTCAAAGCCGTCCATCCCTCCCCGCTGTCGGCCTACCGGGGATTTTTCGGCAGCAAACACTTTTCCCGGGCCAACGAATATCTGCAAAGCATCGGAAAGGCACCGATTTTGTGGTAAGCATAATAACTTCTAAAACCTGATTATACGCGTTAGAGTACCTCTCTGAAAGCACAGCGACCCAAGCCCTCTCCGAGAAGAGGATTTAGAAAGGGCTGCATTGCAAATGCGGGCACAGGCCGCGAATAGCGCCCCTCGAATTCAATGCTGCGACCGTCGGATAAGGATACATTGCAAAATATAATCGCCACCATAAAAATATGCTGCAACCACTTAAGATTACTCTCGTCATCTGTTACACGGTCCTGGCACTATCCGTAGCGGGGGTCCTGCTATCGGGCATATTGGGACGGCTCGAATGGCTGGCTCTTTGCGCCGTCTGTGCTCTCGCGTTGCTGTCCATCACCCTGGTCTTGGGTAAAAACCTGCGCATCCAGCGTATGATGACCGAAGACGAATATTCCGACGACAGGTAATCGCCCCGCACCGACTGTCACCGGCGACAATTGCAAAACAAAGTTCGGAAATGGAATAAAAAAGCCGGAACTTTTAGAAGTTCCGGCTTTATCATAAACGGGGTTCTCTACCCCAGATAAGATTTCAGCAACTTGCTGCGGGAGGAGTGACGCAGGCGACGGATTGCCTTCTCCTTGATCTGGCGTACACGTTCGCGCGTCAGGTCGAATTTTTCGCCGATCTCTTCGAGCGTCATTTCCGAACAGCCGATGCCGAAGAAATATTTGATGATATCCCGCTCGCGTTCGGTCAGCGTTTCCAAGGCACGATCCACCTCGGTCGAGAGCGACTCGTTAATCAACCCTCTGTCGGCATTGGGCGAATCGGGGTTCACCAGCACATCGAGCAGGCTGTTGTCCTCGCCGTCGGCAAAAGGCGCATCCACCGAAACATGGCGGCCGGCGACACGCAGCGTATCGGTCACCTTCTCCTTGGGAAGCTCCAACTCATTCGCCAACTCCTCGGGCGAAGGGGTGCGCTCGTGCTCCTGCTCGAAACGGGCGAAAGCCTTGTTGATCTTATTGAGCGAGCCCACCTGATTGAGCGGCAGGCGCACGATACGCGACTGCTCGGCCAGAGCTTGCAGGATCGACTGACGAATCCACCACACGGCATACGAAATAAACTTGAAACCCCGGGTTTCGTCGAACTTCTCCGCAGCCTTGATAAGACCGAGGTTTCCCTCGTTAATCAAGTCGGGCAGACTGAGGCCTTGATTCTGATACTGCTTGGCCACCGACACGACGAAACGCAGATTGGCTTTGGTGAGCTTCTCCAATGCCTCCTGGTCACCCTTCTTGATTCGCTGGGCAAGTTCCACCTCCTCCTCAACCGTAATGAGCTCCTCCTTGCCGATTTCCTGCAGGTACTTGTCCAAAGACGCGCTCTCACGGTTGGTGATGGACTTCGTAATTTTTAACTGACGCATATTTAATTTTATAAGAATGTTCTTAAACTACGGCAATAAAAAACGGTAAAACATACCCGGCTTTCCTGGCGCTCTCCCTATTCGACAAGCACATAGCTCGCCGAACGTCCGTCGGGATATACTCCGTCGATGCTGCGAACCTTATCGGTCATCCGCTGCATATCGGAGAGCGAACGCACGGACTTGTCGTTGATGTGGGTAATCACGAATCCCGGTCTTACCCGTGCCTTCGACAGAATACCGTTCGCCTTGATTGCCAGCACTTCCACACCGCCTCTGATCTCCAGTCGGCGACACAGACGCTCATCGGCCGTGGCGAACTTTCCGCCCAAAACTTCCATCACATCGACGTCGTCCCGCGTGAGGAGTTCCGTCTTACCTGCTTTATTACGCAAGGTCACCTCGATTTGTTTCATCGAACCCGACCTTTTTATCATTAATTTTACCTTGTCGTTGGGACGGTGCTTGCCGATCTGCTCCTGAAGCGTCGCAGCCTCGTTCAACTCCACGCCATCGACCGAAAGAATCACATCTCCCTTGCGGATACCGGCCTGCGAGGCAGCGCCCCCTTCGGACACACTGGCGACATAAACGCCGCCCAACTCCTCGATACCCGTTTCCTCGCCCATCTGATCGATGAAATTCTGATCTATGGGGCGGAATGCCAGACCTAACAGAGCCCGCTGCACGACGCCGTACTCCTTGAGATCCACGACCACCTTTCGAACGATCGTTTCGGGGACCGCGAACGAATAACCGACATAGCTACCCGTCATCGTCTTGATTACGGTATTGATACCGACCAGTTCGCCGCGCGTATTGACCAACGCACCGCCCGAATTACCGGGATTGACGGCCGCATCCGTCTGGATAAACGACTCGATGCGGAATTCGCTCGGAATGACATCCAACTGACGCGCTTTGGCACTCACGATACCGGCCGTAATGGTCGATTGCAGGTTATAGGGCGATCCGATGGCCAGCACCCATTCGCCCAACCGGAGCGAATCCGAACTGCCGAAAGGCAACGTAGGCAGGTCCTCGGCCTCGATCTTCACCAGCGCCACATCCGTCGTGGGGTCGGTACCGATCACCTTGGCGTCGAACGTGCGGCCGTCGCTCAGCTTCACGCGAAGGCGCGTAGCCTCGTCCACCACATGGTTGTTGGTCACGATGTAACCGTCTGCGGAAATAATCACGCCGGATCCTCCGCCCCGACGCTCCTGTGTCGAAGGGCCGCGCCGGCCCTGCTGGGGAATACCGAAAAATTCGAAAAACGGATCGTACTGCCGCTCGGGAACTTCGATCTCCTGAACCACCTCGATATTCACGACGGCCTTGACAGCATTCTCGGCAGCATACGTAAGATCCGGATACTGCTCGGCCTGATACGAAGTGAAATGGGTTCCCGCCTGAGAAAAGGGGTCGTCAGACACTGCCCCGCTTTGCGGCGTAACAACATGCGTGCCGTTCTTTTCGGCCGGCGATAAAATACTCCAGGCGACGACACCGCCGGATGCGGCGCCTGCGGCAATCATACCTAATAATAACAATGCCTTTTTCATAATCCAATATTGAAATAATTTAACTGGTTTTATTACGGAGGCAATTTTATTCCATAGGCTGTTTCTGTTTGAGCGTTTCTATTTAGTTACAGAACGCCCAGAAAAGACGATTATTGTGTTTCCTGCTTTTAGACGTGTCGCGAAGCGAAAACTCCGCCGTCGGCACACAGAATAATTCACCCGAGCCCAAATCCTGAATCTGCCGACCTTGAACGTAACCCGATAGATACCAAGGCCCTATAAGACGGCACCTATTTTTCGTAAGATAATATGGGGAATAAGTTTTTATTCCCCGTTTTTTATGTTTACCTTTGCAGTCCTCGCCGATCGGCGGGGAATGTGGAAAGATTTGACTGATTGCAAACCACAATAAAAAATAGCTAAAACAGCTTTTTTATTCCAGCAGCCAATTTTTCCCCATTTTATACGTTTAACTTCCAAAATAAATGTAAAATGGGATTTTTATTTACGTCGGAGTCCGTGTCCGAAGGACACCCCGACAAAGTTTCGGATCAGATTTCCGATGCCATTCTCGACGAATTCCTTCGTCACGACTCCAACTCCAAAGTAGCCTGCGAAACGCTCTGCACCACCGGTCTGGTCGTCGTCGCGGGCGAAGTGCGTTCGAGCGCCTACGTCGATATCCAGCACGTAACACGCCGCGTAATCAACCGTATCGGTTATACCAAAAGCGAATATCAGTTCGACGGTAATTCCTGCGGCGTGCTCTCCGCGATCCACGAACAGTCTCCGGACATCAACCAGGGTGTCGTGCGCGAGGCCGAAGAGGAACAGGGCGCGGGCGATCAGGGCATCATGTTCGGCTATGCCTGCAACGAAACGCGCGAATACATGCCTGCGACGCTCATCCTCTCGCACGTCATTCTCAAGGAACTGGCCGTCATCCGCCGCGAAGGGCAGGTGATGACCTACCTGCGTCCCGACGCCAAGTCGCAGGTAACGATCGAATACGACGAACAGACGCACCGTCCGCTGCGCGTACATACCATCGTGGTTTCGACCCAGCACGACGATTTCATCCCCACGAGCAAGGGCGTCACCGAGAAGATGGCCGAAAAACGCATGCAGGAGAAGATCCGCGAGGACGTGCGCACGATCCTCATTCCACGCGTCAAGGCCCGTCTGGAGCGTGCCAAGGATAAGTTGGCGCGACTGATCGGCGACGACTATATCCTGCACGTGAATCCCACGGGCAAGTTCGTCATCGGCGGCCCGCACGGAGATACGGGACTCACGGGCCGCAAGATCATCGTCGATAGCTACGGCGGACGCGGTGCCCACGGCGGCGGCGCCTTCTCGGGCAAGGACTCCTCGAAGGTGGACCGTTCGGCGGCTTACGCAGCCCGCTACATCGCCAAGAACATGGTGGCGGCCGGGATCGCGGACGAAATTCTCGTGGAGTTGAGCTATGCCATCGGGATCGCCGAACCGATCTCCGTCTTCGTCGATACGCACGGTGCGGTATGCAGCCGCAATCCGAAGCTCGCGGACATGACCGACGGGGAGATCGCCCGCCGTATCGCCAAGCTCTTCGACCTGCGTCCGGCGGCTATCGTGAAGAAATTCGGCCTCAAAAACCCGATCTTCGAAGCGACGGCATCCTACGGACATTTCGGTAACCGCCCCTACACCCGCAAGGAGAAAGTGTGGGAGGACGGCCGCGAGGTGGAGCGCGAGATCGAATTCTTCGGCTGGGAAAAGCTCGATGCCGTCGATCTGATCAAGCAAGAGTTCGGACTATAACGCGACCGACCGCACAAGTAAAAAGTCCCCTTTTCGGGGACTTTTTGTTGTTAGCTCCCGATGGAATCGAACCACCGAATTCTTTCGGGCTTCTCAAACCGAAAAACAGACTTCGCGACGGTCGTTCCATGCAGGTCCCCGAACCGCCCGGCAATACACCGCGAGGGCCGTGAACTATTTGTTCACAGCCCTCGCAGCCTTTTAATATGATTCAATTAACCCAATAACATACGATCCTTGTTCCTCAACTCCGCCGTAATGTCCTTCATTTCGCCGTCCGTCACCCGGTAAAGCCGCTGGTTCGTCGAAGCGGAATCCAAGCCTCCCAAATGTGCGACATACGGTCCCAGCTTGATATAATCGAAACTGCGCGGGTCGATACCTGCGGCCAATTCAGAACGCCCCGAATACCAGCCTGTCTTCAGCCGGCCCCCGGTCGCAGCCCGCACACAGGCGCTCCAATGCGCGACATCGCCGGGCGCTGCATCGCCTCCCATAAAACAAACGCAGGTAATCGCATTTCCGTATCCCGACAACAAACTATTCAGCAAATTATCGTCCAGCGGCTCCCCGACCTCTTCCCACAGATGGGGACTGTGACACCCGGCGCACCGGTTCGGACACCCCGAAAGATTCAGAGCGAGGGTCACTTCGCCCGGAATCTCCTGGAACACCACATCAAAGCTGGCCAGGCGTAGCATAGTGACGACGCGCGGCCTCCTGCTGCCGAGCTTGAGAGAAGTTGCTGACACGCTTCATATAACCGATGATACGGGTCAGATAATCGAGATTCCTGCCGTTGCATTTCGGACACGCCTTGAGGTTGCGCTTGTCGATATGCCCGCAATCGTTGCAGACCGTATTCGGGATGTTGAACGTGAAATAGTTGCATCCCTCCTGCGAAGCCACGCGCAACAGGTGGCGGTACTGCTCCCGGCTCAAATGTTCCTGCAGGTTCATGTGCAGGGCCGAGCCGCCCGTGAGGTGCTCGATGTATTTGCGGCCGTGCAGTCGGAACTTGTCCACGATGTTGAGCGATTCGTCCTCGACGATGTAAAAATAGCTGTTGTAACAGTCGCGCCCCACCTTGTAGCCGTCGCGCTTGTCCCATTTGGCATGTTTCACTCCCACGTTCTCCGCCGGAATCATCTCGCAGTTGAACATCACCTCCTTCGAGCGGTACTTCTTGTTGTACTTTTCGATCATTCCGAGAATTTCCTGTGTAAAACGTTCGTAATCGGGATTGTCGTTGATCGGAATGCCGAGAAATTCGGCTGCTTCGACCAGTCCGTTCACACCGATAGTGAGGTACTGGCGCGACATATTGATATAGCCCGCATCGAACAGGGGCAGCATCCCCTTCGACTGCATGTATTTCAGGTTCTCGTTGTAGGCCAACTGCACCTTGTGCACCAGATCGACCACCTCCTCGAGGAAGAACTGATAGGGCATACCCTTACGTGCGGCGTACTGGATGCAACGGTTCAGGTTGATCGTCAGCACGCTCTTCGAGCCGGTCGATACGCCTCCGGCGCCGAGCGTGTAGCTGAACCCGTTGTCCGTAATTTCGTTGCGCAGGCGGCAGCAGCTCGAAAGCGAATCGGCATTGTCGCTCATGTAGGTAAAGAACGAATGTCCCTCGGCATACATTTCGGCCGTGAAATCGCCCCACTCCTTGTCCTTCACGTCACCGTTTTCCGTGAGTAAAGCCATCGTTTCGACCGGGAAGGTCAGCACGGTGCGGGTCCGTTCGCGGTTGAACCACTTCATGAAACGCTTTTGCAGCCAGCTGAGCGACTCCCAGTCGGGCTTGCTGCCGTCGGGGAAGAGGAAATTTCCGAACAGGCTCTCGAAATAGTAGCGGTCGTAGTAAGCAACGTTCCAGAACACGGCCTGGAAATTCCGCGCTCCGGTCGGCTGGTTGATCGAATAGACGATCTGTTCGAAACAGTCGGTGATGACCTTGTCGATCGTGCGCCGTTTCTTCGAGAGATCGACCACCTCGTCCGCCCGTTTGAAATAGTCGGTGCCGTACTCCTGGCCGATGAAATAGTTCATATACATCAGAAATTCGGGTGTGGCGCAGGCGCCGCTGAGCATACTCGACACGATAAAAACCATATTCACGAAGCCGCCGCAGAATGACTTGAGGTTGGTCGGGGCTTTCGAATTGCCCCCGATCGAAATCGTTCCTCCGATGAGCCAGGGATACATCGTAATCGAAGCGCAATAGTTGGCCAGCGAAGTTTCGTCGTTTTTGTAGATGAAATGGTCGTTCAGCATCTCGATATACTTGTCCGCCAACTCCTTGCCGTATATCTCCTTGAGGCGGTCGGTGAGCATGCGGCGGTTCAGACGGATGAAATTCGATTTGGGCAGCTCGCCGATGAGCGTAGCCATGTTCTTGTTCTCCACGTTGGCATTGGCGTCGAACTTGCTTCCTGTCGCGGCGTTCGAAGCATCGCAGTACTCCATGAGGAACTGCAACTTGTCGCGCACCTCCCGATCCTCGGTATGCCGCTGGCGATAAAGCATATAAGCCTTGGCTACCGTGTAGTAACGCTCGGCCATGAGCGCGACCTCCACCTGGTTCTGGATCTCCTCGACCGAGATGCCGTCGGTCACGCTGACCCGGCTCAGGATGTTGGTGATCACGTCCTGCGTAGCGAAACTCCCGACCGAAAGGAATGCCTTGGCGATCGCCCGCTGAATCTTCTCCATCGAAAACGCCTCCCGCGTTCCGTCCCTCTTGACAATGAATGTTTCCATAACGATTAAACTTCTCCTCAAATATTATATTATTATACTCATACTTTCAACGCTCGAATTCCCCACACCGATAACTCCACCGACGGAAATTCGGCCGATTCCGACCCGGCTCGACGGCAACAAATATCAGCCGCCGGGCTTTCTCCGCAGAAACACGACAAGCCGCACGTTCCGAGCCATACCGTACGCCTTCGTCGGCCAGATCGGTGTCGTCCGATCCGACGACTTTTTACCGACCCTTCGGAAAAACCGAAATACACCTCTTCTGAACGACGGATTCGCAGCGATCCGACCCGATACAACACAGGCAGGAATGGAATTTACAGAACCGGCAATAGATACGACGAAGCATCCGAAACCGTTCCGACGCTTTTCACCCGAAAGCAACGAATCTCGTCCCGGTACGGCAGGTCTTCTGACTTGTTCCGGACGGCACGCCTTCCCGGCCCGAACGGCCAGTGGCTGAGAGAATGTACCGCCCAAAAGAAACTTACAGCTACGGGGATAGTTCCTGACTTTCACAGGATTCCCTTTTAATCCCGGTGGATTCGCCCTCCACATCGGGAACCGATACCGAAAACAAATATAGGGTTTAATCGCATTCGATGGTCCGCCCCTCCGGCATTTTATGGAAAAGTTATCAACAATAACAGGAAAAGGCCGCCCCAAGGCACTCTGTCCATGATCCGATTTCAAAGCTGCACCCGTTCTTCCCCGAACATCGCCGGACAAGTCTTCGGGAAACCCGACGGGTGCAAAAAACAGCGGAAAGACCCGTGAAAAAATCAACGGGAGAACGACGGAACAAACAGAAGACAGGCCCGGACGCCTATCGGCATCCGGGCCTGTCTTCTATCCGTTTTACAACCGGCTTATTTACCGATCAACTTCTTCACCTCTTCATATACCGTCTGGCCGTTGTAACCGAACTTCTCGTCGAGGACCTTGTAGGGTGCCGAATAACCGAAGTGATCCAGACCGTGAATCATACCGTTTTCACCTACCAGTCCCAGCAATGTCACGGGCAGACCCGACGTAAGGCCGTAACGCACCACACCCTGTGGCAGAACGGTCTGCTGATAGGATTTGGGCTGGTCGCGGAAAAGTCCTTCGCTCGGCACGCTCACGATACGGACCGCGATTCCCTCCTTCGAAAGCAACTCGGCACCTTCGACCAGCGTAGCGACTTCGGAACCCGAAGCGAGCATCACCACAGCCGGTTTGGCGGCATCGACTACGATATAGGCGCCTTTCGAAAGCTGGGCAGCCTCCTCACGGCGGCTGTGATTGAGTGCGGGCAGATTCTTAATATTTTGCCGCGACAGGATCAGCGCGACGGGACGATGCTCCTCGATCGCCAATTTCCAAGCTGTAACGGTTTCCTCGCCGTCGGCCGGACGCAGCACCAACATAGAACGCTCCCCCCGGTGATTCTTCAAATGTTCCATCAGACGGATCTGAGCCTCGTGCTCGACGGGCTGGTGCGTCGGACCGTCCTCGCCCACACGGAACGAGTCGTGCGTCCAGATATAGATTACATGCAGGTGCATCAGGGCAGCCAGACGCACGGCGGGTTTCATATAGTCCGAGAAGACGAAGAACGTACCGCACGCCGGAATCACGCCCCCATGCAGCGCCATACCGTTGGCAATGCAGGCCATCGTCAGCTCCGAAACGCCTGCCTGGAAAAACTTGCCCGAAAAATCACCCTTCGAGAAGGCTTTGGTTTTCTTGAGGTAGCCGTCCGTCTTGTCCGAATTGCAGAGGTCGGCCGAGGCGACGATCATATTTTCGATCCGCTCCGCATAGAAGGAGAGCACCGAAGCCGAGGCGGCGCGGGTCGCACCGTCGGGTTTGATCTCGAGTCCCTTGTAGTCCATCTCCGGCACCTTACCCGAGAGGAAAAGATCGAGTTTGCGGGAGAGCTCCTTGTGCTCGGAACGCCACGTCTTCTCCCTCTCGCGCTGCGTGCGCACCCATTCACGAAGCTCTTCGCGGCGGGCGTCGAACACCTTGCCGCTCTCGGAGAAGATCTTGAACGGATCCTCCGCATCGCCGCCCAGGTTGCGGACGGTAGCGGCGAAATCGGCTCCGGCAGCCGTCAGCGGCTGACCGTGCGTCGAAACCTTGTCCTCGAAGCTCGATCCGTCGGCCGCAACCGCACCCTTGCCCATGACCGTACGGCCGATGATAAGCGTCGGACGCTCCTTTTCGGCATTGGCAGCGGTAAGAGCTTCGCGGATCTGCTCTACGTCATGGCCGTCGATGGTGATGACGTTCCAGCCCCACGCCTCGTATTTCATCGCTACGTTCTCGGTATCCACCTCATCGACCTTGGTCGAAAGCTGAACGTTGTTCGAGTCGTAGTACATGATCAGATTGTTCATCCCCAAGTGGCCGGCGATGCGGCCCACGCCCTGCGACACCTCCTCCTCGATACCGCCGTCGGAGATGTAGGCATAGGTCTTGTGGGACTGCCACTCCCCGAAACGAGCCGCGAGGAACCGCTCGGCGATCGCGGCGCCCAGCGCCATGGCATGCCCCTGGCCCAGAGGACCCGACGTATTCTCCACACCGTGCAGCACGTCCACTTCGGGATGGCCCGGCGTGACGCTGCCCCACTGCCGCAGGTTACGCAAATCCTCCACCGTATAGGTTCCGGCCAGCGCGAGAGTCGAGTAGAGCATCGGCGACATGTGTCCCGGATCGAGGAAGAAACGGTCCCGGAAAGGATAATCCATCTGATCCGGATCGTAGCGGAGGAATTCGGTGTAAAGTACTGCCATGAAGTCCGCGCCGCCCATTGCGCCGCCGGGATGTCCCGATTTGGCTTTCTCGACCATCGCCGCAGACAGGATGCGGATGTTGTCTGCAACGCGCGTGAGTTCGGATTTAGTAATCATAAGTGATTGTATGCTTTTATATTTTTTATGTATTGGCCTCACAGCCCGGGCCGACATTCGGCGCCCATCCCGGACGAATCGGCCGAATATGCACAACTCGGCCCGTTACCGGCAGAAAATATATGGAAACGAAGGACGAAGCCGAAGATCTTCCTTCTTTCCTCATTCTGCTCGTTCGGATCGAACGAGCGCGACTGCACACCGGTCCCCCGCCGCAGTCCCGCGTTCGGTGGTACAAATTTAATACAAATCCGGTCTATCCGACCTGCTTGAGCGCCAAAAATTTCTTCTTTTCGAACTTTTCCCGGGCATAAGGCAAGGTCACTTCGAAGCGGCGCTCTCCCGAAGAGGGGATATCGAACATCGTGTCCATCATGATCGCTTCGCAGATCGAACGCAATCCCCGGGCACCGAGCCGGTACTCGATGGCTTTATCGACGATATAGTCCAGCACCTCGTCGTCGAACACGAGCTTCACGCCGTCCATCTCGAACAGCTTTTCATACTGCTTGATGATGGCATTTTTGGGCTGCGTGAGGATCGAACGCAGGGCCTCGCGGCCGAGCGGCTCCATATAGGTCAGCACCGGCAGGCGGCCCACCAGTTCGGGAATCAGACCGAACGACCTGAGGTCCTGCGGCATAAGGTATTGCATGAGGTTGTTGCGGTCCACGGAATCGGCATTCATCCGTCCGTAACCCATCGCCCGGGTGTTGAGCCGCTGGGCGATCTTCTTCTCGATGCCGTCGAACGCTCCGCCGCAGATGAACAGAATGTTGCGCGTATCGACCTGCACGAACTGCTGCTCGGGATGCTTGCGCCCGCCCTGGGGCGGAACATTGACCACCGTGCCTTCCAGAATCTTCAGCAAAGCCTGCTGCACTCCTTCACCCGATACGTCGCGCGTAAGCGACGGATTGTCGCTCTTGCGGGCGATCTTGTCGATTTCGTCGATGAAGACAATTCCCCGCTGGGCCAGCTCCACGTCGTAGGAAGCCACCTGCAACAGCCGCGAGAGAATACTCTCGACATCCTCGCCCACGTATCCCGCCTCGGTAAGTACCGTAGCGTCCACGATGGTGAAGGGCACGTTCAGCAATTTGGCGATCGTGCGGGCCATCAGCGTCTTGCCGGTACCCGTCGGGCCGACCAGCAGAATGTTCGACTTGTCGAGCTCCACTTCGCTCGCCTCGCCCGAAGCATGCAGCAGCCGCTTGTAGTGATTATATACGGCCACCGACATATAGCGTTTGGCATCGTCCTGCCCGATCACGTACTGATCCAGAAACTCCTTGATTTCATTGGGCTTGAGCAAATCCTCGAATTTCAACGAAGTATTCTTTTGCTCCTTGCGACGGGATGCGGCTTCGTCATGCAGCACATCGTTTTCGATGAGCATCTGGTATCCTTTCGCAATACATTTGCTGCAAATATTGCAACCCTTGGACGAACTCAACAGGATCGCACCGTCGCGGCGTTTGGCCCCGCAGAACGAACACGCATCGCTCTCGTTGCCGTAAAGGTCTTCTCCGTAATTTTTAGCCATAGGTCTTTAGTTTTCCTTCGAATTTCGTTCTCGTTCCCGGTCGAACTTTCGGACGAGCCTCTGCCGGGATAAAGTCGAAAACAAACTCCCGTCATCATCTCTACCCGGCCGTCGATCGGCCTCGTTCCGACGTCGCACACCGGAAATATCGAACCGGGTTCTTCATTTATTCCGCTCGGCCTATCGAGCGCCCCGCTCTGCCTCCGCTGATCGGAAACGATGCATTTTCTCTCCCGAAATCGACCGTCCCCTGCAGATTGAAACAGAAATATTATCCCCGCTTGGTCAGCACCTCGTCGATCAGCCCGTACTCCTTGGCCTCCCGGGCCGACAGCCAATAATCGCGGTCGGCATCCTTTTCGATCTTCTCGATCGGAGCGCCCGAATGGGCCGCAATGATCTCGTACAGCTCCTGCTTGGTCTTGCGGATCTCGCGGGCCGTGATCTCGATATCCGACGCCTGCCCCTGGGCCCCGCCCAGCGGCTGATGGATCATCACCCGCGAATGAGGCAGCGCCGAGCGCTTGCCCGCAGCACCGGCGGTCAGCAGCACGGCCCCCATCGAAGCGGCCAGCCCCGTGCAGATGGTCGCCACATCGGGCTGCACCAGTTGCATCGTATCGTAGATTCCCAGACCGGCCGTCACCGATCCGCCCGGGGAATTGATGTAAATCTGAATGTCCTTTTCCGGATCGGCCGACTCCAGGAACAGCAGCTGCGCCTGGATGATATTGGCTGCATCGTCGTAGATCGGAGCCCCCAGAAAGATGATGCGATCCATCATCAAACGCGAAAAGACGTCCATCGTCGCCACGTTCAACTGGCGCTCCTCGATGATCGTCGGCGACACGTAGGCCGCGTACTGCGAGCGGAAATCATGCAGTTTCAGACTATTGATACCGCAATGCCGGGTGGCGTATTTTTCAAATTCATTCATAACCGAACAGTTTGCAAGTTAATAAAAACATCGGAAGCCGGTTCAAAAATTTTTCCGCGACTTGCCTCCGGTCCTCCTCGATTTCCCGTATCGGACCCACGCACGGTGCAGGCGAATCCGACAAAAAAAGAGGAAGAGAAACAAAAAACAGAATACGACTACTTAAACAGACTTTGAGGGAGTGATTGCAAAAATCAAACCCTCAAAGCTCTGATCGGATACCAATTTTCCGCTGTTTCTTAAATCTCCTTGGCCAGTTTTGCGAACTCTTCGGCAGAAACGGCCTTTTCGGTCACCTTGATCTTGGACTTCACGTCCTCGACCACCTTCATCTCATACAGCTTCTCGTAGATCTTCTGTCCCTGCTCGCGGTCCTCGAGAATCTTCTTGGCGTAATTGGCCAGCATATCTTCCGGAGCCGTCGGCAATCCGTATTGAGCGAACTGGGCCTGTGCCAACGCCTTGGCCTCTGCAGTAGCCTCTTCGGGGGTTACCGTAAGGTTATCCTGCTTGATGAAATATTTCTGGAGATAATTCCAAGTGAACAGTTTTACGAAAGCGTCGAAATCCTTCTCGATCTCCTCCTTGGTGAACTTGCCTTCGTTGATGACGTACAGCCAGCGCTTGAGGAACTCGACCGGCATGGTCAGCCCGGCTTTCTTCAACAGGAAATCACGCAACTGCAACGTGAACAGATAGTCGCTCTCGCGGCGCAGCTCTTTCGAAATTTCGGCATCGACGAACGCCTCGAACTCCTCGGCGGTTTTGACGTTGCCCGCAGGAAAAGCCATCTTGAAGAACTCCTCGTTCAGCTCCGGTTCCGCGAACTTGCGGATCTTGGTGATTTCGAGAGAAAATTCGGGTTTGATACCCTCCAATTCGTTCTCCTTGACCTGCAATACGGCGGCACGCTGCGCCGGAGTCTTGTAAAGCTCATTGACATTGACCTGCGTCTTGAACCCGACCTTCTTGCCGATGAAGGGCTTGCGCTCCTCCTCGTTCATCGAAATCAGTCCGACGTAAGCGCCCTCAATCTTCATATCACCGTTGTCGAGCGTCACCTCCAGCGCTTCGTCCGCCGTTACCTTGTCGGTATCCACCAGACGGCCGAAACGACGCAGGAAATTGCTGCGGTAATCGTCGTGCATCTTCTTATCGACCTTGATCGTGTAGTAGGTCATCTTATCTTTCGCCGACAGCTCGAGTTTCACCTCGGGAGCTTCGCCGATCTCGAAGATGAATTCAAATTCGGTCCCGTTCTCGAAATCGAAGTCGCCCTGCTCCTCCGAAGGGATCACGTCACCGACATAATCGATCTTCTGCTCCTGCAGATAGTTGAACGCTGCTTCCGAAGCCTGGCGGTAAGCCTGCTCCGCAAGCACGCCCTTGCCGTACATCTTCTTGATCACGCCCATCGGCACCATACCGGGGCGGAAGCCCGGAATATTGGCCTTGCGTTTGTACTCACGCAGGGATTTTTCGACCGCATCGCCGTAATCCTTCTCGCCTACGGTCACCTTGATGAGCGAGTTATTCTGCTCGCGCTGTTCTCTTACGATATTCATATTTCAGTTGTTTTATACGTTACATTTCGGGTCGGCAAAAGTACAAAATAATTCATTAGCAAGCAACAAACACCCGATAAATATCTCCGCACCGATCCGTTTTTCTTTCAGAAAGGGCTTCGGGGAAAAGCACCCGGACCGGCAGCCCCTCCGATCCGTAATTCGGGCGCCGAAATCGACGTCTTTTTCCGAAAAATAGCTATCTTTGTTGCCTATTATAATAAGGACATACCGGCTATAAACGGCCAACGCCGCAGCCGGACAGCATACAAACGATACGGAATCCAATGACAAAAATCGCATGGATCGGACTGCTGGCGATGACGCTGGCCGCCTGCTCGGGACGCACGAAAACCCTCCGAACGGAAACCCCGGCCGCTACCCCCGCCGCGCCGCGCACCTACACCTACCGGGTCATCGAAAGCTATCCCCATTCGACCGACAGCTACACGCAGGGGCTCCTGTTCGCAGACGGAGTGATGTGGGAAGGTACGGGCGAATACGGACACTCCCGCCTGCAGCGCATCGACCTCGAAACAGGACGCACGGACGTAGTGGCTACGCTGCCCCGCAGCGAATTCGGCGAAGGCATCGCGCTGCTCGACGGCAAGATCTACCAACTGACCTGGGAAAACAACAAAGCCTACGTCTATGACGCGGCGACGGGTCGGCAGCTCCGCACTTTCGCCTATGCGGGCGAAGGATGGGGCCTCACGACCGACGGCGAGCGGCTCTATATGAGCGACGGCAGCGAATACCTGCGCATCCTCGATCCGGAAACCTTTCGGGTGCAACGCAGCGTGCCGGTCACCTTCCGGGGTGCCCCGGTACAACTGCTCAACGAACTGGAGTGGATCGACGGGAAGATCTGGGCCAACGTCTATGTCACCGACCAGATCGTCATCATCGACCCCGCCAGCGGCATTGTCGAAGGGGTCATCGACCTGCGCGGCCTGCTCCCGGACGAAGAGATCGCCCCGGATACCGACGTACTGAACGGCATCGCCTACGACGCGGCCTCGGAACGTATCTTCGTGACAGGCAAAAGATGGAGCAAACTCTTCGAAATCGAAATCATACCCCAATAAAATACCACACGACGTGACAAAAAACCGCGACATACGACACGAACTCGAACACCGCATCCTGCTGCTCGACGGCGGATTCGGCACGATGATACAGCAATACGGCCTGGACGAAGCCGACTACCGGGGCAAGGAGTTCGCCGCGAGCGAAAAACTTCTCAGAGGCTGCAACGACCTGCTGAACCTCACCCGTCCGGAAACAATCCGCGAAATCCACGAGAAATACCTCCAGGCCGGATCGGATGTAATTACGTCCAACACGTTCAACGCCAACTCCATTTCGCTGGCCGACTACGGACTGGCAGCGGAGGCGTACCGCATCAACCGGGCCGGCGCAGCCATCGCCCGCGAAGCGGCGGACGCCTTCACCGCCCGCAATCCGCAGAAGCCCCGCTTCGTGGGCGGCTCGATGGGCCCGACGAGCCATACGCTGTCGATGTCGGCGGACGTGGACAACCCCGGCGCCCGGGCTTTCACTTTCGAACAGCTCTCGCAGGCGTACTACAATCAGGCTCGGGGCCTGATGGACGGCGGCGCCGACCTGCTGATGCTCGAAACCGTCTTCGATGCGCTGAACGCCAAGGCAGCGATCTTCGCCATCGAAACCCTCTTCGCTGAACGCGGCATGCGACTGCCGGTCATCGTCTCCAGTACGCTCACCTCGTCAGGGCGCACCCTCGCGGGACAGACCATCGAGGCTTTCTATACCTCCGTCGCACACGCCGAGCCGCTGGCCGTGAGCCTCAACTGCTCGTTCGGCGCCAAGGCCCTGCTGCCCTACCTGGAGCGGCTGGCCGCTGTTTCGGAATTCCGCGTGGCGGTCTATCCCAATGCGGGTCTGCCGAACGTCATGGGCGGCTACGACGAGACGCCCGCGATGTTCGCCGCCGACGTAGAGGAATACATGCGGCGCGGCCTGGTCAATCTGGTGGGCGGCTGCTGCGGCACCACGCCCCTGCACATCTTCGAACTGGCGAAGATCGTGAACAACTACACGCCCCGCCCCCTGCCGCAGCGGCGGCACGTGACCTGCCTGAGCGGGCTGGAACAGCTTCGGATCGTTCCCGAAGCCAACTTCGTCAATGTCGGCGAGCGCACCAACGTCGCCGGCTCGGCCAAGTTCGCGCGGCTGATCCGCGAAAAAAATTACGAGGAAGCTCTCTCGGTGGCCCGCGCCCAAGTCGAAGCGGGCGCCAATATCGTCGATGTCTGCATGGACGACGGCCTGATCGACGGTCCCGAAGCCATGCGCGACTTCCTCAACCTGATGGGTTCTGAGCCCGAAATCGCCGCAGTACCCGTCATGATCGACTCTTCGAAATGGGAGGTGCTCGAAACGGGGCTCCGGGTGGTGCAGGGCAAGAGCGTCGTCAATTCCATCTCCCTGAAGGAGGGCGAGCAGGAATTTCTGCACCGCGCCCGCCTCATCCGCCGTTACGGAGCCGCCGCCGTGGTGATGCTCTTCGACGAGCAGGGACAGGCAGACACCTATGCCCGCAAGATCGACGTGGCGCAGCGAGCCTACAAGCTTCTCACCGACGACGGATTCCCCGCCGAAGACATCATCTTCGACCCCAACATCCTCGCGGTGGCCACCGGTATCGAAGCCCACGACGCCTACGCCCGGGACTTCATCGAAGCCGTCCGCTGGATCAAGCGAAACCTGCCCCACGCCAAGATTTCGGGCGGCGTGTCGAATCTATCGTTCGCCTTCCGGGGCAACAACGCCGTGCGCGAGGCCATGCATTCGGTGTTTCTCTACCACGCCATCCAAGCGGGTATGGACATGGCGATCGTCAATCCCCAAATGCTGCAAATCTACAGCGACATCGAACCGGGACTGCTCGAACGGGTCGAGGATGTTATCCTCTGCCGCCGCGCAGACGCCGCCGAACGCCTCACGGAATACGCCTCGCAATTCACCAAAACCGGCGCGACGCAGACACAGCATACCGACGCCTGGCGCTCGGAGCCGCTCGGCAAACGCATCGAATACGCCATGCTCAAGGGCGTGGCCGACTACATCGAGCAGGACGCGCTCGAAGGCTACCGCACGCTGGGCTCGCCCCTAGCGGTGATCGACCAGTTGCTGATGCCGGCCATGGAGGTCGTAGGTAATCTGTTCGGGCAGGGCAAAATGTTCCTGCCGCAAGTGGTCAAGACCGCCCGCGTGATGAAAAAAGCCGTCGCCGTACTGACTCCCTACATCGAGCAAGGTTCCGAAGCGAACGCCAAGAGCGCTGGCAAGGTGCTGGTGGCTACCGTGAAAGGCGACGTACACGACATCGGCAAGAACATCGTGGCGGTAGTCATGGCCTGCAACGGCTACACGATCCGCGACCTGGGCGTGATGGTCGAGTGTCCCCGCATCATCGACGAAGCCGTCGCTTGGGGCGCCGACGCGATCTGCCTGAGCGGACTGATTACCCCTTCGCTCGAGGAGATGATCCACGTCTGCGAAGAGCTGGAACGCCGGGGGTTGCAAATTCCCGTACTGATCGGCGGTGCGACCACTTCGGACGTACACACCGCCGTAAAAATAGCTCCGACCTACTCGGGCCCGGTGATCCATGCCGACAACGCCAGCCGCAACAACAAAATCCTCGGCGAACTGCTCGGTCCCGGCCGGGAGGAGTATCTGGCTCGCGTGCGCGAAGAGCAACAGACCCTGCGCGACCAGTACCGCCGCCGCGAGGAGATCCGCACGATCCTACCCTTCGGTCAGGTGCGCAAGCTGCGCGTGCCGAAACCCGCGTCCGAAATCGCCGTTCCGGCACATACGGGACGGCTGGTGTTTCCGGACATAAGTATCGCCGATGTGGAGCCGCTGATCGACTGGAACTTCTTCTTCCCGGCGTGGGGGCTCAAGGGCCGCGTACCGGAGATCTTCGAAAACCCCGAACACGGCGCCGAAGCCCGCAAGCTCTACGACGACGCGCAAAAGATGCTGGCCCGCATCCGCGAAGAAAAACTCCTCACCCTCCAGGGCGTAGCGGGCATCTTCGAAGCCGTCAGCCGGGGCGACGACATCGTGGTCACCGGCCCGAAAGACAAGAAATACATCCTGCCGATGCTGCGCAGCCAGGCCCCGGTCCGGGAAGCCCAGGCCCGCTGTCTGGCCGATTTCATCGCCGACGAAAAGGCAGGCAGAACCGACTATATCGGGGCCTTCGCCCTCACGGGCGGCATAGGGCTCAAGGAGCTGACCGAAAAGTTCCGCGCGGAGGGCGACGACTACAACGCCATCCTCTCGAAGCTGCTGGCCGACCGCCTGACCGAAGCCCTCTGCGAATGGGTGCATATCTTCATCCGCCGCCAGATGTGGGGTTACGAAACCGGTCCGGCGCTCACACCCGAACAGATCATCCGCAGCAAATACCGGGGTCGGCGCATGGCCTTCGGCTACCCGGCCTGTCCCGACCACTCGCTCAAACGCGAGGTCTTCGACCTGCTGGCCGCCGACAAGACGACCGCCATGCGTCTGAACGACAACTATATGATTACACCTGAGGAGGCGCTCTGCGGCCTGTTCTTCGCCGACGCCGAATATTTCTCCGTCGGCCGAATCGACCGAGAGCAACTGGCCGACTACGCCGCACGCCGCAACATGGACATAGAAACGATCGAAAAACTGATACCCAATAACATCTGATGAATATTACGGATCTCATACAGGGCGCCGTCGCTTCGCGCACGACCCGTTTCGCCTTCGAGCTGCTCCCGCCCCTGAAGGGGGACGGTACGCGCAGCGTCTTCGGAGCCATCGACCCGCTGATGGATTTCAACCCGGCCTACATCAACGTCACCTTCCACCGCGAAGCCCTCAAAGAGGACATCCGCCCCGACGGAAGCCGCGAGTGGCACATCATGCGCCGCCGTCCGGGCACGGTCGGCATCTCGGCCGCGATCCGGCGCAAGTACGACGTGGAGGTGGTTCCCCACCTGATCTGCGGCGGCTGGTCGAAATACGACATCGAGGATTCGCTGATCGACATGGATTTCCTGGGGCTGCACAACGTGCTGGCGCTGCGGGGCGACAAGCGGCAGAACGAACCCCGCTTCGTCCCCTACGCCCAGGGACACGCCCACGCCGCCGACCTGGTGCGCCAGATCCAGGCCATGAACCGGGGAGAATTTATCGACGGCGAAGTCGAGGAGTGCCACCACTCCAAGTTCTCGGTAGGCGTGGCGGGCTATCCCGAAAAGCATTTCGAGGCGGCGAACGCCCAAAGCGACCTCCAGTACCTCAAGGAGAAGGTCGATGCGGGAGCCGACTACATCGTGACCCAGATGTTCTTCGACAACAGCAAGTACTTCGATTTCGTGGAGCGCTGCCGCAAAGCGGGCATCACGGTACCGATCATCCCGGGCATCAAGCCGATCTCGACGCCCAAGCACCTGGAGATCCTGCCCCGCACCTTCAGCGTCAGCCTGCCCGAAGAGCTGGTGAAGGCCGTCCGGGCCTGCGGCGAGGACACACAGGCGGCCCGCGAGGTCGGGATAGAATGGGCGATCCACCAGGCCAAGGAGCTCAAGGCGGCCGAAGTGCCGATCATCCATTTCTACACGATGGGACGCACGGACAACATCCGCAAGATCGCCCGCAACGTATTCTAATTCCGAATAGGGCAAAGTAATTGCTATTAAACGCTTAACCATGACACCCGTAGAGTTTCGCCGCCACCTGCACCGCCACCCGGAGCTTTCGTTCCGCGAAACGGAGAGCGCCCGCTTCATCGCCGAGGCGCTCCGCGAGGCAGGCATCCCCTGCCGTCCGATCGCCGGAACCGGCGTACTGGCCAAAATCGAAGGACGCGGCGACCTGCGGCGAGCCGTCGTGCTGCGAGCCGACATCGACGCCCTGCCCATCCGCGAACAGAGCGGCGCGGCGTGGAGTTCCGAGAACGACGGAGTGATGCACGCCTGCGGGCACGACATCCACGCAGCGGTGCTCTACGGCACCCTGCTCCGGCTCTCCGCCGAGCGGAATTTCGAGGGTACTCTTTTCGGAATCTTCCAACCCGGAGAGGAATCGAATCCCGGCGGAGCCTCCAAAGTGCTGGCCGAAAACCCCTTCGAAGGCTATACGGTGCTGACCGTCGTCGGCGAGCACGTCGAACCCGCTTTGGACGCGGGCACGCTGGGCTTCCGCGCGGGCAAGTACATGGCCTCCAACGACGAACTGCGCCTCACGCTCGAAGGCGCGGGCGGCCACGCGGCCATGCGTGCCGAACACCGCGACACGGTGAGCGCCGCCGCACAACTGATCCTGCACCTCACGGCCCTGAACACGCCCGAACGGGTCGTTTCGATCGGCAAGGTCGAAGCTGCGGGCGCTACGAACGTCATCCCGGACCGGGTCTATATGGAGGGAACGATGCGTACCTTCGACGAACGGGAACGGGCCGAAGTGAAACGCAGGATCGAAGAACTCGCCGCCGCGAACGACGCCTCGTACGGCATACGAACCCGGGTACACTTCACCCCCGGCTACCCGTGCGTGGTCAATGACCCGGAGTTGATCCGGCAGGCCGTCGCACTGGCCGAAACCGAAGGAATTCCCTTTCAAATGCTGCCCCTGCGCATGACTTCCGAAGATTTCGGCTTCTACGGCACCCGCTACCCGGCGATCTTCTACCGCCTGGGCGTCGGTCCCGGAGCCGGAAAACTGCATACATCCACCTTCAATCCCGACGAGGCGGCCATTCCGACCGGCATCCGGTTCATGGAACTCCTCGCCCGTAACTATTTCAACCGATGAATAAACTGAAAAATACGAAGAAGTCGGCCGCATTCGACCGCTCTTCGCTGATCATTAACCTGTTCCGGGAATTCCCGAACAACAAGTTCTCCCTCAAGCATCTGGCTTCGGCCTCGGGCGGCGCCACCAAGGAGGGCCGTCTTCGTACCCGTGAAATCATCACGGAACTGCTCGCCCAGGGCACTATCGAGGAGTGCGGGCAGGAAAAGTACCGTCTCAGCGGCAAGGAGCGTCCCCGTCAGGAGGGCATCGTACAGATGATCTCGACAGGAGCGATGTATATCCGCTCCGAGGAGTTCGAAAACGACGTATATGTCAGCCAGCGCAATTCGCTGAATGCTCTGGACGGCGACCGCGTGGAGTTCGTCATCACCCGCCGCTCCCACGCCGGGTCCCTCGAAGGCGAGATCACCCGCATCGTGGAGCGCAGCCGCAAGCAATACGTGGGCACGGCCGACGTGAGCGACCACGCCATCTTCGTCAAGATGGATCCCCGGCGCATGCCGATGGACGTCTATCTCTCCAAGCGGGACAACCCTAACGTACAGCACGGCGACAAAGTCGTGATCCGCATCACGGACTGGGCGCTGGGTTCCAAAAGCCCCGCCGGAGAGCTGGTCGAGGTATTGGGCCGCGCCGGAGAGAACAATACCGAGATGCACGCCATCCTGGCCGAATACGGCCTGCCCTACCATTTCGAGCAAAAGGTCGAAGATGCGGCCCAGGCCATTCCTTCGACGATCACCAAAGCCGATTATGCCGCCCGGCGCGACTTCCGCAAGATAACGACCTTCACCATCGACCCGGCGGACGCCAAGGACTTCGACGACGCCCTCTCGATCCGCAAGATCGAAGACGGCGTGTGGGAGGTGGGCGTACATATCGCCGACGTGACCCACTACGTTCAACCCCGCTCGGTGATCGACACCGAAGCCGAGGAGCGCGGCACGTCGGTCTATCTGGTCGATCGTACGATTCCGATGCTGCCCGAAAAATTGAGCAACGAACTTTGCTCGCTGCGCCCCGACGAAGAGAGTCTCTGCTTCTCGGCGGTCTTCACGCTCAACGAGGAAGCCGAAGTACTGGACAAATGGTTCGGCCGCACGGTCATCCTCTCCAACCGCCGCTTCACCTACGAGGAGGCGCAGCAGATCATCGAAACCGGCAAGGGCGACTTCGCCGAAGAGGTGCTGACGCTCAACCGTCTGGCCCAGCGGATGCGCAAAACACGCTTCAAGCGCGGAGCCGTAAGCTTCCAGCGCGAAGAGGCCAAGTTCAAACTCGACGCCGAAGGCAAACCCCTGGGCGTCTATTTCAAGGAGCAAAAGGAGGCCAACCAGCTCATCGAAGAGTTCATGCTGCTGGCCAACAAACAGGTCGCCGAATTCTGCGGACATCACAAAGTGAACGGCCGTGCCGTGCGGCGCACGATGGTTTATCGCGTACACGACGTTCCGAACGAGGAGAAGCTCGAAAAATTCCGGACCTTCGTTCTGCGCTTCGGCTACGTATTCAAGGCCGACAAGGGACGCGCCGTGGCCAAGGAGATGAACAAGCTGCTGGGACAGGCCAAAGGACGCATCGAGGAAAACGTCATTTCGAACCTCGCCGTACGTGCGATGTCCAAGGCTTTCTACTCGACCGACAACATCGGTCATTACGGCCTCGCTTTCCCCTACTACACGCATTTCACCTCGCCGATCCGCCGCTACCCGGACATGATGGTCCACCGGCTGCTGGCCCGCTACCTCGAAGGAGGCAAATCGGCCGACCGCGACACCTTCGAGAAACTCTGCGTACACGCCTCGGAGCGGGAAGTGATCGCTGCCGAAGCCGAACGCGCCTCGATCAAGTACAAAATGGTGGAGTTCATGCAGGATAAAATCGGCCAGTTCTTCGACGGCCATATCTCGGGCATGAGCGACTGGGGCATGTACGTCGAGCTGGACGAAACCCACATCGAAGGCATGGTTTCGCTGCGGGAAATGGAGGACGACCTCTACCAGTTCGACGAGAACCGCTACGAGGTCTATGGACGCCGCAAAGGACGGATCTTCACCTTGGGCGATGCCGTGCGTATTCGCGTCAAGCGGGCCGATCTGCAACGCCGCCAGCTCGATTTCGAACTGGTGCACGATGCGGCGGCCGACTCCCGCGAGGACGACGTAAAGGGGCACGCAGCGATTCCGGTACGCCGCCAAAGCACGTCCCGACCGGGTAAGGGCGGCAAAACGTCCCGCAAAGGGGGCAAAAAAGGATCGAAGCGATGATCCGGGAACAGACGCAGCGAACCGCCGGGACCGGCCCCAACCGTGCGGAAGAGATATACGAAAAATGTCTGAAGCGTGATCCCCTCACGGCGGAGGAGGCGTATTGGCTTTACGAACAGGCCCCCCTGCAGGAGCTGGCTCTCACGGCTGACCGCGTGCGCCGTGCCGTAGTGCCCGACCTGGAGGTCGTGACCTGGCAGATCGACCGCAACGTGAACATCACCAACGTCTGCATTTCGGGCTGCCACTTCTGCAATTTCCACTGCAAACCCCACCAGACGGAGCGGGCTTTCATCACTACGCTGGATGAATACAAGGAGAAAATCGAGCGGATGCTCGCCCTCGGCGGCGACCAGTTGCTGCTGCAGGGCGGTCTACACCCGAAGCTGGGGATCGATTTCTACGAGGAGCTCTTCTCGACACTCAAGAGCCTCTATCCGCAGGTACGCCTGCACGCCCTCGGAGCGCCCGAAGTGGCGCACATCGCCCGCATCAGCGGCCTCACCACGCTCGACACCCTGAAACGGCTGATCGCCGCCGGATTGGACTCCCTGCCGGGTGCCGGGGCCGAGATCCTCGATCCCGGCGTGCGGAAAGCCATCTCGCCCGCCAAACCTTCGGTCGAGGAGTGGATCCAGGTGATGCACGAAGCCCACTGCCTCAACCTGCCGACCTCGGCGACGATGATGTACGGCCATGTAGAAACATCCCGTCAGCGTGTGGACCACCTGCTGCGCATCCGCGACCTGCAGGCCCGCTGTCCCGAAGGACATTACGGCTTTCTGGCCTTCATCCCTTGGATTTTTCGCTCGTCGGGCACCGAATTGGAGCGGCAGGGAGTTGCAACCCGCTTTTCACCATTGGAATACATTCGCATAATCGCCGTCAGCCGACTGGTTCTGAACAACATCCGCAACATCCAGGCTTCGTGGCTCACCGTCGGCAAGGCCACCGCTCAGGTAGCGCTGCACAGCGGCGCCAACGACATGGGTTCGATCATGATCGAGGAGAACGTCGTTTCTTCGGCCGGGGCGCACAACCAGTTCGATGCCGCAGGCATCCAACAAGCGATCCGCGAGGCGGGCTTCACGCCTCGTCTGCGGGACCAGCTTTACCGAATGCGGTAACGATCCCCATGCGGCAAGCCATATCAACTGAAGAGGGGTATTTCCCTGCACGAAAAAAAGCCGGAAAATTCCGGCTTTTTTATTCGGAACGAATTTTGAACTCTACCCGACGATTATAACCAACTCCCTATGACGGCATATTTACGGCCTGCTCTTCGACAGACAAGATTCTTCTCTCGATCCGGACTTACACGACATCTCGGACTTCTATACCGGACCGTACAGCCGACTATTGTGCTGTTCCTGCTTGTACTCGCCCTAACGGGCTGCCTTTCCGAAGAGATCCCGACGGAAAAGGAAACCACGCTCGTCCGCGTCGGAGAGGAGGCCCCTCACTTCACGGTCGGAATGCTCGACGACACAGCGATCACCCTGTCCGACCTGCAAGGCAACGTGGTGTTGCTTACCTTCTTCTCCACGTGGTGCCCGACCTGCCGGAAACAAATGCAGCAGATGCAAACCCAAATCGTCGATCGCTTTGCTGACCGGAAATTTCGCTTCCTTCCAATCAATCGAGGCGAAACGCAGCAGACCGTTCAAGAGTTCTGCCGCGAGCTGGGAATCGCATTCTCCGTAGGTCTGGATCCCGACATGTCAATCTACTCGCTCTACGCCACCCGATACGTTCCCCGCAACTTTATCATCAGTCCCAATGGCAAAATCCTGCTCTCCGAAACCGACTACGACGCAACAATACAACGCCTGCTGATCGAGCAAATCGAACAAGCGCTCCAAACAACAGAATAAAGCAGCATACCCAACAAAGCCGACCACACAAAACAGCCGTCTATGACTGACACGACCGGATTCCGAAGACACCCCGGAATTCCAGCGGTTTCCACCCCGTAACCGTCCGATCTGCCGGGACACAGCAACATTGCCGAACCCCGCAATTTACTCCACCTCGAATCGAACCGTCCCCTCTCATGCCTTATACAAAAACCTTCTCCAAAACCCCTCCACACACCCTCTTCCTCACAAAACACAAACAGGCGAAGCTTGCAGAAGCTCCGCCTGTTCTTTCGAAATCCGGGATTTCGATTACTTCATCAGACTGGTTACCAGGAAGGTGATCGCCACGGTCAAAATACCGTACAACTCCGGGAAAGCGGCGAGGATCAGGGTTTTGGTACCCACGTCATGACCGTTACCTACGGCAGCGATACCGTTGGCGCAAAGCTGGCCCTGGCGATACGACGAGAAAAAGTTCACCAGGCCGACCAAGATACCCAAGCCGAAGATAGCGGCTGCCTGCAGCATCGTAACCGAATCGGTCAGGTAATTCATGATAAGGAAGAGCGAGGCAAAGCCGTAAAGACCCTGCGAAGCGGGCAGACCCGACAGGATGATGTAGTTACCGAAGGCATTCGGGTTCTTCTTCATCGCACCGACTGCGGCGTTGCCCGCGATAGTAGTGCCATAGCAACTGCCTACGGCCGCCAGAGTAAACATGATGGCCATACCGAGATAGCCCAACGTAATAGGTTCCATAAATCGAATTTTGTTTTAGTTGTTAATATTGATTATCATTTAGTTTATTCGTTTTTCAACGGGGTGAAGACGCGCGTCGCGGCCTCGAACCCGGCGTTCTTGTAGAACTCCACGAACGTCAGACGCAGCGGATGCACCACCGACGAGAGAACGCACATGAAGAGGTTGATGCCGTGTCCCAGCAGCAGGATCAGCAACATCACGAGCTGCTTCACGACCGGAATATCCGGGCTCATACCAACGGCCAACTGGTTGAAGACCATCGCCAGAATACCTCCCGAAAGGCCGATGGCGAACAGACGGATGTACGACAGCAGATCGCCCACCAGTCCCGACACATTATTATAGGTATTCCAGATACCGAGTCCGAAGTTCACGAAGATATTCTTGCCCGGCGTATTGAAGAAGAACATCAGCACCAGGCCGATGCCCAGGATCACCAGATAAGCGACCGAATGGAACGTGAAGCCCACGCTTTCGGGCAGCAGGAACGCAACGGCACTATCGACCAGCACGATGATCCAGCCGATCAGTCCCAGCGCATAGCGCAGGCCGAAGCTGCGGGCCGTGACATAAGCGTTGATCATCATGGCGAAAAGCACCTGCACGGCACCCAATCCGATCGAAAGCGGGAAGAGGATGTCCGGTGTCAACAGATGATCGCGCAGGCTGCCCAGCCACTCCCATTCGGAGAGCTGCAATCCGAAGAACGAGCCCGACATCAGGCCGAAGACCATGCCCGAGAATCCGCACAGCATCGTCAGCATACCGATCTCCTTCATGGCCGAACTCCCCTTCTTGCGACCCAGCATCACTGCGGCCAAACCGCCCAGCATGATGACCAGTCCATAACCGCCCTCGGCCATACAGAAGCCGAAGAAGATCATATAGAAAGGAGCGAAGAAGCGTGTCAAATCGATCGTGCCGTATTTAGGCAGCGCATACATCGCGCCGATCACCTCGAACAGATGGGCGAAGGGACGGTTGCGCAGCTTCACCGGGGTATTGTCCTCGGGGGTCGGCGTACTCTTCAGGAAAATCAGATTGGGGTATTCGGCCAGCAGAGCATCCACCTTCGCGGAATCGGTCTCCTCGGCCCATCCCTCCAGAATAACCAGCGTACCGTCGGCTTCAGGCTGCGCAGTATTCTTCACGCGAATCTCTTCCAGCTTCCGCTTGAGCTCGATCCCATGCCGGCGGATCGCCTCCACCGAAAGAGCCGCACGGGAAAATTCCCGATCCAGCTCCGCGAGCTTCCTGCGGGCCTCGGCGATCTGCGCTTCGGTCTGACGGCAGTCCATCGTCGGCGCCTTGACCTCCTGCGCATCGAGCACCACCTCCTCGCCCGGCCGGGTCACGACCACGAAGTAATCAAAGGTTTCACCCTCGTGCACCAGAGCGATCGTATAACGCTCCGACCACGCTTCGATATCCTTCTCGTAAGCCGCACGGCTGGTGAAGAAATAGCGTAGCACCACGCCCCTGTCCGCTAACTTGCGAAGCGTATCGACCGAAAAATCGCCCCAGGGACGCAGCTCGTCGGCGGTTTTCTGCAAGCGTGCGATCTCCGAACGGAGCGCCGCTGCCTGCTGCGTAGCGGCCGTATAGCGATCGAAAGCCTCGCCGCCGTCGGCGATGGGCTGCTCGTCCCGAACGAAACGTTCGTCTTCGAGAAACCGCGTCAGGGCATCGACCGCCTTGTGATGGTTGTCGATCGAAAGCAGCAACTGACGGTCTTCGTCCGAAGGCTCCCACCCCGTAGTGGTAATATCGACCAGCCCCAGGCCGCGCAGCTTCTCGATGAAGTCGCTGCTCTGACCCGCATAGAGTACCAGGTCGTATTTCGACATTCTCGCTATCATAACATCGCGCCCTCCCCGGCTTGCTGTTGTTTGGTTTTCACGATCTTCTGGGCCGACTTGGAGAGGTTCTCCTCATCCTCCATGAAGCGTTTGATTTTGCGTATGGCATCCTCGTACCCGGGTATCTGCACCTTTTCGTAGAGGTTTACCTTTTGAGTAGTCTTGCGGCGTGCGAAATCCAGCAACTCCATCTTGCGGTTGAACACCTCGAATTCGATACCCAGACGCGCGAGGCGCTTGAGAATATCGACTCCGTCGGCGAACCACACGGGAGCCGAGAAGAGGTCGTAGTCCTTCTCCTCGAAACGGATGTCCTGCAACACCGGCGTACGCACGCCCGCGATCTTCTGCTCCGCAAGATCGACGTCGGCGATGCGCAGCAGGTCCGCATCGAACTCACCCCACAGGGAAACCATGTAGTCGTACTGCGCCGTGAGCGCGTCCAACTGCCGTCGGAAATCCTGTGCGGTGTCCTTCGCCTTCTTCACTTCGGAACGCAGGGCCGACTCCTTACTCTTGATCGTAGGGAGCGCCTTCTGCCGCATTTTCAGCTGTTTTCCGAGTTCGCCCAGCGAGGTCTTGTTATATTGGAATTTTATAGCCATTCTGTTTGAGTTGAATTGCTCTACTCGGTTTTAGGCCAGTATTTCTCCACCAGTTCGCTCTTGATGGCCACCTCTTCCTTCGAGAAGTATTTGGCGAAGAGCTCCCACGCCGTGTCGAGCATCTGCGTAATTTCGATATTGACGTCGATCGCCAGCAGTTTCTCCGAATAGTCGTAAGCGAACTTGAGCGCACGCTCGTCGTAGTCCGAAAGGTCGAAGCCGTTCTCCAGTTTGGTCTTGGCATTGGCCGCATCGGCGTAGAGACGCACGGCAGCGTTCATCACCTGCGGATGATCCTCGCGGGTCTTCTTGCCGATCACCAACTGTTTCAGACGCGACAGCGAACGGAACGGATCGACGATAACCTTACCCGTGTCCGAATCGTTGCGCAGGAACAACTGACCCTCGGTGATGTAACCCGTATTGTCGGGGATGGCGTGCGTGATGTCGCCGCCCGAAAGGGTCGTCACCGCGATAATGGTGATCGAGCCGCCGTTGGGCAACTGCACGGCCTTCTCATAGATCTTCGCCAGATCGGAGTAGAGCGAACCGGGCATCGAGTCCTTCGAAGGAATCTGATCCATACGGTTCGATACGATGGCCAGCGCATCGGCGTAAAGGGTCATGTCCGTCAGCAGCACCAGCACCTTTTCACCCTTATCGACGGCGAAATATTCGGCGGCGGTCAAGGCCATGTCCGGCACGAGCAGACGCTCCACCGGGGGATTCTCCGTGGTATTGACGAACGAAACGATGCGATCGAGCGCACCGGCGTTTTCGAACACCTGCTTGAAGTAGAGGAAGTCGTCGTTCGAGAGACCCATGCCGCCCAGGATGATCTTGTCGGCCTTGGCACGCAGGGCCACATTGGCCATCACGGCGTTATAGGGCTGATCCGGGTCGGCGAAGAAGGGAATCTTCTGGCCCGTCACGATCGTATTATTGAGGTCGATGCCGGCGATACCCGTGGCGATCAGCTCCGACGGCTGGATGCGGCGGAACGGATTCACCGTCGGACCACCGATCTCGCGGGCTTCGCCCTCGATCTGCTCGCCGCCCTCGATGGGTTCGCCGTAGGCGTTGAAGAAACGGCCCGCCAGGTTGTCCGAAACGCGCAGCTTCGGGGGTTCGCCGTGGAAAATTACCTCCGAATCGGTGGTAATACCCTCCGTGCCCGCGAAAACCTGCAAAGTCACCTGGTCGCCCATAATCTTCACCACCTGGGCCAACTTGCCGCCTACGGTGGCCAGCTCGTCATTACCCACGCCTTCGGCACGCAGCGTCACGGTCGCCTTGGTAATGTTTTCAATCTTGGTATATATCTTCTGAAATGCTCGTGTTGTCATACCGCGCCTTATTTGGATTCTTTTTCACTCACTGTTTTCTCGATCTGACGGCGGTAGTCCTCGAATTTCTCCGATTTCCACTCCGAATAGTTCATCTGACGGAAGAGGTTGATCAGGCCCTTGAAGAACGATGCGCACTCCTCGAAACCGGTGAACCCGAACTCCCGGTCGCAGATGTCAAGCACCATCTCGTACATCATCTTCTGGCGTTCGATCGGGCAGTTGGCGTCGATCTCGTCGAAGGCGTCCTGCTGCAAGATCACGAAGTCGATCAGCTCCGACTTCCAGAACCGCTCGTGGTACTCCACCGGCACGCCGTCGTCACCCAGGATGTTGATCTGGTCGTTGGCCTCCTTACCGCGCTGCACGAGCGTCTTGCCCGTATAAACCTTCTCCACCCAGCCCTTTTCGATGCGGGTGTCGAGGTACTCCTCGATCTCGGGATATTCGAGGTATTTCGAGTAGGACTCCAGCGGGTCGATAGCCGGGTAACGCTTCGAGTCGGCGCGGCCCTGCGAAAGGGCGTAGAAACAGCGGGCTGCCTTCTTCGTCGATTCGGTCACCGGCTCCTTGAGGTTACCGCCGGCAGGCGACACCGTACCCAGGAAGGTCACCGAACCCGTCTTGCCGTTGCTCAGCTTGACCAAACCGGCCCGCGCATAGAAGTTCGAAATGATCGCCGAAAGATCGACCGGGAAGGCGTCCTGGCCCGGAAGCTCCTCCAGACGGTTGGACATCTCGCGCAGCGCCTGCGCCCAACGCGAAGTCGAGTCGGCCATAACGAGCACCTTGAGGCCCATCGAACGGTAGTATTCACCGATAGTCATACCCGTATAAACGGACGCCTCACGCGCTGCGACGGGCATGTTCGAAGTATTGCAGATGATGATGGTACGTTCCATGAGCTTGTGGCCCGTGCGGGGATCGACCAGTTCGGGGAACTCCTTAAAGATCTCGACCACCTCGTTGGCACGCTCGCCGCAGGCCACGATGATAATTACGTCGGCATCGGCCTGCTTCGAGATCGCGTGCTGAAGCACCGTCTTACCCGCACCGAAAGGTCCGGGGATGAAGCCCGTACCGCCCTCGGCCAGCGGGTTGAAAGTGTCGATGGCCCGCACGCCCGTCTCCATGACGCGCGAGGGGCGTGGCTTCTCCCGGTAACAGCGCACGGCCTGCTTCACGGGCCACCGCTGAACCATCGTAATATCGTGATCCCGGCCGTCGGCATCGGTGATGACGGCAATCGTGTCCGTAACCTTGTACTCTCCGGCGGGCACGACGCTCTTGACCGTATAGGTTCCCTCCATCGTGAAGGGTACCATGATCTTGTGCTCGACCCACTCCTCCTTGACCTGGCCCAGCCACGATGCGGCCGAAACCTTGTCGCCGGGCTTGGCCAGCGGCTTGAACTCCCACTTCTTCTCGAAGTCGATAGGGTCGGTGATCGAACCGCGTGCGATGAACAGACCGTCCATCTTCTCCAGGTCGTTCTGCAGACCGTCGTAGTTGCGCGAAAGAAGACCGGGAGCGAGCGTCGCTTCCAGCATGTGACCCTCGAATTCGACCTTTTCGCCGATCTTCAGTCCGCGGGTCGAGTCGAAAACCTGCACGTAGGCATTGTCGCCCACGACCTTGATGACCTCGGCCATCATCTTGGTATCCCCGCAGTAAACGTGACAGATTTCGTTCTGGCCGACAGGGCCGTCCGCCTTCACGATCACGATGTTCGAGATGATACCGTTTACTCGTCCTGTTGTTTTCATTATCTGTTTTATTGTTTATTGATCAAATCCTTGCCGTCCAGACTGGTCATCAGGCGATGCAGCATTTCGCGCCCCTGCTTGTCGTCCAAACAGGTCCAGCGCGCCACGATGTTCACCTTCACCAGGTAAGCCAGCAGCGCGTTGATGTCGAAATAATCGAAAGTGGAAAGCTCCTCGGCCTGGTTCCAGCGGATCGCGTCGATCTTGCGCTCCTTCTCCACCAGGTTGGTTTCGTCGTTCACGGCGGCGATCACCGCCTCCAGGTAGGGAACGTCGCCCCGCAAGCCGAAATCGGCGGCCGACGAGCGTTTGAGCTGCTGCGAAGTTTCATCCCCGCCCACGACAGACTGCTCGGCCGAACGTCCCGTAACGCGGGCTACGACGGCGGCAGAGATGTTGCGCAGGTTGCGGTCGAAATCGGCCCACTGGCGCAGGAAACGGCTCTTGGAGTGGGCGCACTCGTCGTAGTAGGCCGAGAAAAGAGCGTTCTCGAACGATCGGTCGGTGTCGATCCCGTCCTCGTTGTCGGCATCTTCATCGACGATGGCCGAATAGGAACGGACCACGGTCGCCATACGCGCCGGAAGCCGGTCGGGGTTCTTGGTCTGCTCCTCGATCTCTTCCCGCGAGAGGTTGCCCAGCGGGTTGTGCGCCGCGCGTCCCTTGCGGAAATTAACCAGGTTCTCGCAGTCGTAGTAACCGTAAAGCAGACGCACGCAACGTGCATCGCGGGCGGAAACCCCTTCGAGAATCTCCTCGATGATCGCCCGGGCATTGAAGCCCTTGGTATCGGCATCGAGCGAATACTCCCGCAATCCGGCTACCAAACAGTAGTAATTCTTGTCGAACATGGCGCCCGGCTTAAGCGTTATACAGCATTTTATAGACCTTGTCGCGCAGGTACTCCTTCAACAGAGCGTCGAAATCCTGGTCCGAAAACGAAATGTAGTAGCCGCCGTCTTTGGCACCCACCTTGAATCCCGTCCTGACCTCCTTCGAATAACCCACCTCGACGCCTGCGGCCAGCAGCTCCTTCGCAGCGGCTTCGAACGTCGCTTCGAACGCCTTCTGTTCCGCCTCCGGCAGCAGGGCCTTCAACTGGTTCTTCGACGAATCGGCGCCGCTCCAGTTCTTGGCGACGGTAAGCAGCATCTGCTTTACGAATTCGGGATCGAGCGTCGCGGCTTTCACGGCGGGAGCCGTGCTCTTGGCGATAATCATGGAGCTGATCTCGGCTTTGATCTTCGAGAGGGCCTGCTTGCCCGCGAGCGAAATCTCGGTCATCGCGTTCTTCTCCACATCCTGCGCTTTGGTATTGGCATCGGCGAGGATCTTCGCAGCCTGCGCCTCGGCCTCCTTCACGATCTTGGCCGCATTGGTCTTCGCTTCGGCCACCAGACGTTCCGCCTCGGCACGGCCTTTCTCCAGTCCCTCGTCGTAGAGCTTCTGGGTTAACTGTTGAAGTTTGTTTTCCATAAGAATTTATGTTTATTATATTTGAATTTCTTATTCGTCACTCCATGACCTCGCGTCACGGATTCCGGGATGCAGCCCGGCCTCACACCGACCCTGCCGACCGAAACGCACGGCATACAGCACCGCTTTCCCCGCCGGCAAATCCGACCGCAGGCATACGATCCGGGATCATCGGAATCTTTCTCTTCCTCACCTCCATCCGAAACTCGATCGCAAGCGATCTCTCCCCGACTCCGACCGGAAACATCGGAACTGTTCCCGAAATCACACTCCTCCGAATTAGTTCCTACAAATATATAAAATCCATTTTAACCCACGCATATTCGGCGCATTTTTTTTCGGATCGAACCATAAAATATTGTCTTTGAGTTTCGATTTCAACAATCGATCAATCACATTAGTTTTTATCTAATTAGAAAAATCAATAGCATATGGTTCTCCTGATATTTTTTTAAGCACTTTATATATCCACGGATCTTTGTAGTCGCTTGTAAAAATTTCTATTTCTTTCGATGGCAATACAAGCTGTCCATTGTAATATACTTTTACATCGGGAAGGATTTTTAGCATATCAAAAGTGTAATCGTGTTTTGGAGGAAATAATTTTTCCCAACGATATAACGCACCAAACATGCCGATATTGGTAATACAAATAGTATTTGATCGACATGGTAGAATTTCAAGCTCATTTTTATTCCATCCACTCAACCACCCGACACGATTATTTAGATATGTAGCATAATTCGAAGAATCCGGGAGATTGATACGAACTGTGTCCGCACTATTATTACGAACATTTACTTCGTAATTAATCTCGATATCCGAATGTTCGAATTCGGCGTAAAATCGTTTATCGGCCAAGGATAGGGTTATGGACCGAATACTTACGGTATCGCTGTCCTTTGCAAAATCTTCGAAAGAATCGATTACTAAATGGGTTACATTTTGTGTTTGGTAACGATCATCTGAGCAAGCCGCTAATCCGAATAGCAGAAAAATAACACTGAAAATGTTATTCAATTTGTTTTTTATATTTTTCGATTGCATTTTTTCAATCGTTTGGGACAACCAACGTCTTCATCTCGAAAAAAGCTCCCTCCGAATGAAAATCCGAAGGGAGCAATGGCTTATTCAAAATTCATCGCCCTGATGTTCGGGACGCAGCAGATCGGTGACTACCTTTACGGGCGAAAAAGTCGTGATGGGGACTTCGACGAAGACCGTATTCCACCGGGCCATGGCACCGTTCCAAAGACCGGGCAGTTCCTGCGCGAGCAACTCGCGTCCGCCGTCCGACTTGCGGGAGATAAAACCCGTAGCGGGATCGACGAACTCCCGCAGATCGAAACGACCGCCTTTCGAGGTGCGGAAGCTGCAAACCAGATCCACCGGATTGAAATGAGTCGCCGAGCGCATCAATTTCCGCTTTTCGGGAGCGATCTGGTTCGATTCGGCGATCTGGAGCGTCTCCAACCCGTCGGCCCCGGCCACCCAGAAGGGGCCGCCGCCCGGTTCGCCTTCGTTGCGCACCATGCCGCACACCCGGATCGGGCGATTGAGCACCCGCCTCAAAAGAGGCGTACCGTAGTCCTTGGGCAGTTTCACGCAGAGTTCATTCTCGATGAACGCGGCGATGGGCTCCAACTCGGCACCCGGCACTTCGAGGGCCATGAGGTATTCAAAAATCCGCTCCTGCAATGCGAGCAACACTCCGGCCAGCGCTTTTTTATAAAGCACCGTATCGCCCCGCCGGGCATCGGTAGTAACATTATCGATATTTTTAACGAAGACTATGTCGGCATCGATCTTTCCGAGGTTCCCGATCAGCGCCCCGTGTCCCGCAGGACGGAAGAGCAGCCGCCCGTCGGCACGTCGGAAAGGCGTACAGTCGGGATTCACGGCCAGCGTGTCGGTCGAAGGGTCCTGCACGGAGAAGGAGATGCGATACTTGACCCCGAAACGGGATTCGTAACCCGGTATCTTTTCGGCCAGCAACGCTTCGAAACGGGTCAGATGCTCGGGCGAGACGGTAAAGTGAATCTTCACCTCGCCCCCGGCGGCGGCGTACTGCGCCCCTTCGACCAGATGCTCTTCGACGGCTTTGCGCACCTCGTCCCCATAGCGGTGGAACGACACCAGTCCCTTCGGGGTTTCCCCGTAACGGAGCCCTTCGGCGACGATATTTTCGACCGTCCGCAGCTCGTCGGCATCGTCACCGACGATCGTCCGCAGCTCGGGCCAGAAGGCGAAGCGGCGGCGGTTGGCCAGCAACTCCCCGACCACAGCCGTACGGCGCCCCTCGCGAACGAACTCGAACAAATCCTTGAACATACGGGTCGCGGCGCCCGAAGCGGGCACGAATTTCACCACCCGCAAAGACTCCTTCGCACGGTCGTAACGGGCCGCCGCCTGCTCGATCCCGGCAGCATCCAGCACCCGAATACCGTCGCCGCACGAAGCGGCCCGCGTCACGGGAAGAAAGGGAAAACCTTCCCGAAAATTTTTCAACTGGGTTTCGAGAGCCGCCGGCGTCAGGCCGTGCTCCTCCATTTGCACAAAATCCTCTTTCGTAAACATATCGGAAACCGTTTATCAGTCACATTCATTCTCTTTCAGCAAGATCGGCGCCACATCGACCGACGCCCGACGAAGCGGGCGATAAAAAACAGCGACTCCGCCCGTTTTTCTCTTCACGCACACGGCGCCCTGCCCGCCTGTTACAAAAAGCTCCCTTCTCACTCGCATAGATCGAAACCGTCGAACGGTCGTTCTCCCTGCCCGACACAACGTCCCGCACCACTCGACCGAAAACGGCGAACTGCGGGCCCCGTTCTCTCCGCCGGGCAAAAAGTCGTCCTCTCCTGCCTCGCTTATCGGAAACATCGAACTGCATTCTCTGTTTTCTCCGTCCGGCAGAGCGAGTGAAGTCGTTCTGCCCTCGCTTGTCGAAAACATTCAAATTAACGAAATAATTCCTAACTTTGCAAATATGATACGAGAATTTAACAATCCCGAACTCGCCCCGCGCAACAGTTTTCACGTGGCGCAGCGGGCGGCACGCCTCATCGAGTTCGACCGGACGGAAGATTTGCAGGAACTCTTCGAGAAAGGAATGCCTGATCCGTGGTACGTCCTCGGAGGAGGCAACAACGTCCTCTTCACGCAAGACTATCCCGGTACGCTGCTGACCCCTGTGGCACAGGGTATCCGCATCGTGGACGAACAGCCGGACTGCGTGACGGTCGAAGCCGACGCGGGCGTCGAGTGGGACGACCTGGTCGAATGGGCCGTACAGCACGAACTGTGGGGATTGGAAAACCTCTCGCTCATCCCCGGCAAAGTCGGGGCCGCTCCGGTTCAGAATATCGGGGCTTACGGCTGCGAGGCCAAGGATGCGATCCGAAGCGTCGAGATGTTCTGCACGGAGAGCCTCAACACGCTCGTCCTGAACAGAGAACACTGCGCGTTCGGGTACCGGGACAGCGTCTTCAAACGCTCCCTGCGGGGACGTGTAATCATCACTTCGGTCCGCTTTGCGTTGAGCCGCACGCCCCGACCCCGCCTCGAATACGGGGATTTGGCCGCAGCGGTCGAAGCGCGGGGAGGCATCACGCTGCGCAACATCCGCGAGGCCGTCTGTGCGATCCGCCGGGCCAAGCTGCCCGACCCTGCGGTGACGGGCAACGCCGGGAGCTTCTTCAAGAATCCGGTCGTCGGCCGCGAGGAGGCCGAACGCTTGTCGGCACTTTATCCCGATATGCCGCACTATCCTGCGGCCGACCCTTCGCAAGTCAAGCTGGCCGCAGGCTGGCTGATCGACCGCGCCGGACTGAAAGGCCACAGCGAAGGACGCGTGGGGATCCACCCCCGGCAGGCGCTGGTGATTATCAACCTCGGAGGCGCTACGGGTACGGAGATCGTCGCTTTCGCCCGCAAAGTGCAGGAACAGGTAAAGAAACGCTTCGGCGTGGAGATCGAACCCGAAGTCAATATATTATAAAACCGACAAGGCACTGCCTATGAACCTACTGGACAATTTCCAACGCTACATCCGCCGCAACGAGCTGGCAGCTCCGGAGGATTTCATCCTGCTGACCGTTTCGGGCGGCGTGGACTCGATGGTCATGCTCTCGCTCTTCGTGCGAAGCGGCTATCGCGTCGGCGTGGCCCACTGCAATTTCCAGTTGCGGGGCGTGGAGAGCGAAGAGGACGAGGAACTCGTACGCCGCGAGGCGGAGAAGTACGGCGTGCCCTGGTACAACAAACGCTTCGACACCAAAGGCGAGATGGAGCGCACGGGCGAATCGATGGAAATGGCCGCACGGCGGCTGCGCTACGCCTGGTTCGACGAATTGAGCCGCGAGCACGGTTACACGGTGGTAGCCATCGCCCACCACATCGACGACTCGATCGAAACCTTCTTCATCAACCTGTTGCGCGGCACCGGCCTGCGGGGTCTGACGGGGATCACCACCCATGCCGGGAAGCTGATCCGCCCGCTGATGTTCGCTTCGCGCAAGGACATCCTCGAATACGCCGTAGCACAACACATTCCCTACCGGGAAGATTCGTCGAACCGCTCGACCAAATACCTGCGCAACAAGATCCGCCTGGGACTCGTACCCCGCATCAAGGAGATCAGCCCCAAGTTCACCGACCTGATGCGTCAGAACATCGGCCGTCTGACCGACGCGCAGCTCTTCATCAACCACGGCATCCAGCGCATCCGCGAAGAGGTCATCACCACCGAAAACGGGATCGACACGATCCACATCGACCGTATCGACCGGGCTTTCCCGCTGAATTTCGTAATCTTCGAACTGCTCAACTCGACCTATTCGTTCAAAGGCGACGTGTCGGACGCCCTGGTCAGGGCGCTGGAACAGAACTCCGGCACGGGCAAGCGGTTCTACTCCAAATCCCACGTGGCGTACATCGACCGGGGACGGATTATGGTAACCCCGATCCCGGCGGACGACCCCTGCCAGGTGCAGGTCGAGGCGGGCGCCCCGCGCTGCTACTGCGGCAACTCGGTGCTCTACTTCGAGCTGCGCGACATCGACGATATCCAGGGCTTCGGCGTACCCGAACACATCGCCCAGGTGGATGCCGACAAACTCAAATACCCGCTCACGGTGCGCCGCTGGCAGGAGGGGGACTGGTTCATTCCCTACGGCATGTCCGGCCGCAAGAAGGTCAGCGACTACCTGATCGACCATAAAGTCCCGCTGCCGGAGAAGGCACGGCAGTTCGTACTGCTTTCCGGGGATGAGATCGTCTGGCTCGTCGGGCGGCGCATCGACGACCGCTACCGGCTCACGGCCGAGACCGAAAACGTGCTGCGCATCACCAAAGAGATCATTTAAGCCATGGCGAAAAGCGGCGTAAAATTCAAAGATACGATGGCGGCCTACGACCGTCTCCGAGGCGAAATCGCGGGACGGAAGTTCGCGCCCGTCTATCTGCTCATGGGCGAAGAGGCCTTCTTCATCGACGCTCTCTGCGACCTGCTGGCCTCGACGATCCTCCAGGAGTCCGAACGGGCTTTCAACCAGCTGACCGTCTATGGGCGGGACTCCGACGCGGGACAAGTGGTGAACCTCTGCCGGCAGATGCCGATGATGGGTTCGTACCAGGTGGTGATTCTCAAGGAGGCGCAGCAACTGCGCGGTCTCGACAAACTCTCGCTATACACTTCGAAACCCTCGCCCACGACGATCCTGATCGTCTGCCACAAGGAGAAGAACGTGGACAAGCATTCGCAGCTCTACAAAAGCATCGCCCAGCACGGTGCGGTGCTCGAATCGGTCCGGCCGCGCGATTACGAGATCGGCCCCTGGCTCGCGCAGTTCGTCGCCTCGAAAGGCTGCACGATCGACGCGAAAGCCCAGGCGATGCTGACCGACCACCTGGGCACCGACCTCGCCAAAATCTCCAACGAACTGGGCAAGCTGCTGCTCTCGCTACCGGAAGGAACGAAGAAAATCACCGACGCACACATCGAACAGAACATCGGCATCTCGAAGGATTTCAATAACTTCGAACTCTGCAAGGCCGTCACGGGACAGAACCTCGAACAGGCCCTGCGCATCGCCGACCATTTCGCCCGCAACCCCAAAGACAACCCCCTGCTGGTAACGATTCTGGCCCTTTTCAATCAGTTCCGCGAAATTTTCCGCATCAACTACCTGCGGTGGCTCAGCCGCCACAAGGGAGTTCCGTTTCCCTCGGACACGGAACTCATAGGCATCCTGCGAATGAACAACGCCTACGCTCTGGGCGAACTGAAGCAGACCTCGGCACGGTGGGACAACCGCCGGGTGTTCCGTATCCTGGGGCTGCTGCGCGAATACGACGCCAAATCGAAGGGCATGAACGCGGGCGGCGCCCCGGACGGGGAGCTGCTCCGCGAGCTGCTTCTCAAAATCTTCCTCCAATAATGGAACGCATCCTGCTGCGCAACGGTATCCCGGAGCCGATGCCCCGCATCGAAGGCACATACCTCTATCAGACGCTTCATGTCCGGGGACGCCGCCCCCTCTGGCTCGACCGCCACACGGAACTGCTGGCTCGCAACATACAAGAGCTTTTCGGGTTGCGCTGGGCCCCCGACCTTCGCCGGCTGGAGGCAGAGATCGCCGCCCTGCTCGACGCCAACCGTCACCCCGTCGCAGGCTCTTCGTTCGTACGCATGGCCTTCACACCGGCGGGCGACCTGCTGCTGATCCCCGGAGCGGTATCCTTCTACGACGGGTATGCCCTGCGGTCGCTGCGGCCCGCTGCGGCTGTCGTGAACTACGGCGTTCCCTACCCCGAATACCCCACCTCGGCACGCGAAGCAGCCTGCATGCTGGCTTTGCAGGCAGCGGTGACGGCGGACAACCGGGCGGCGGAAGCGGACATTGAACGGGCGGCAGTCCGGACAGGCGTACAAGCGGTGATCCGCTGCGACGGCGAGGGATTCGTGCACGTATGCGACGAAGCGCCCCTGTTCGCCGTGAAAGGGAAAAAAGTCTATACTCCGCCCGCCCCGCCGAGTGTCGAACGGGAATTGGCATGCCGGGCCGTCGAAGCCGCCCGCCTGCCTCTGCTGGAGCTGGAGATCGGCCGGGAGCAACTTGCCCGTTTCGACGAAATTTTCTATGTCGATCACCGGGGCCTCACCTCGCTATCGGCCTGCGAAGGGCAACTCTACGCCGCAATCATCACCGAACGTATCGCCCGCGTCCTGAACAAATTATACTAACACATCCTGCCCGATACAAACCGGACAGGTTTCCTTTGTCCCACCCTATTTACAATACCTTCACAAAAGATCGGAATACACTCGGCATAAAAAACAGTTCGCTCGTTTCATTCTGCACTCATTTTCATTACTTTTGCAGAAAGTCGGATACATTCGGCAACACCCCCGGATCCGTTTGTTGGATTCTGTATTCATTTTCATTACCTTTGCTCCCAATGTCACACACCATCGCCATTTTTCCGGGATCGTTCGATCCCTTTACCCGGGGCCATCAGGCACTCGTGGACGATGCCCTGCGAATCTTCGACAAGGTCGTCATCGGCATCGGCAACAATGTTTCCAAGGCAGGACTGCTGCGCATCGAAGCCCGCAAACAACTCATCGAAGACCTCTATGCGGACAACCCCCGGGTCGAAGTGAGAATCTATACCGGTCTGACGGGCGACTTCGCCCGCGACCAGCATGCCTCGGCCATCATCCGCGGCGTGCGCAACACCACCGATTTCGAATACGAACGGACGATGGAGGCGACCAACCACCGCCTGCATCCCGACATCATCACCGTGATGCTCTTCACCCCGGCTCCCGTAGCCGACATCGCCTCGAGCACCGTACGCGAAGTACTGGCTTTCGGCCGCACGGTCGATGAATTCATGCCCGAAGGAATAGACATAAAAAAATACCTCTGATTACTATATTGCTATGATGGAATTTACCGCAGAAATGATCGCCGGTTTTCTCGGCGGCCAAGTCGCAGGCGACAAAGAGGCCAAGGTGCACACCGTCTCCTCGATCGAAGAGGGCGAACCCGGCGCCCTGACCTACCTGACCAACCCCAAATACGAAAAACACCTTTACAAAACCCGTGCGTCGATCGTATTGGTGAACAAGGATTTCACCCCTTCGGAACCCGTGACCGCCACCTTGATTAAAGTCGAAGACACCGGCGCCGCAGTGCTCAAACTGCTGCAAATGTATCAGGCCGCAAAACCCCGCAAACAGGGCATCAGCGAGCGGGCTTCGATCTCGGAGCGGGCGACACTGGGCGAAGATTGTTACGTGGGCGATTTCGCCGTTATCGAGGCGGGAGCCCGCATCGGCGCCGACTGCCAAATCTATCCCCAGGTCTATATCGGTGACGGCGTGACCGTCGGCGACGGAACGATCCTCTACCCGGGTGTCAAGATTTACGAGGGGTGCGTGATCGGCAGCCGCTGCATCCTGCATGCGGGTGCGGTGATCGGCGCCGACGGCTTCGGCTTCATTCCCAATGCCGCAGGCGGCTTCGACAAGATTCCGCAACTGGGCAACGTCGTCGTCGAAGACGACGTGGAAATCGGCGCCAACACCTGCATCGACCGGGCCAAGACCGACTCGACGATCATCCGCCGGGGCGTGAAACTCGACAACCTGATCCAGATCGGCCACAACGTGCAAATCGGCGAGAATACCGTTTCCTCGGCCCAGACAGGCATCGCAGGCACTTCGAAGGTGGGGCACAACTGTTTCCTCGCGGGACAGGTCGGCATCGCGGACCACGTGACCATCGGCGACAGGGTCTGCATCGGCTCCAAAAGCGGTCTCGACAAAGACGTACCCGACGGAGAAGTACGTTTCGGCTATCCGGCGCTGCCCGGCATGCAATATCACCGCGCATCGGCCATCTTCAAGAACCTGCCCGACCTGGCACGCCGCGTGAGTCAGGCGGAAAAGGAGATCGCGGCCCTCAAGGAGAAGTAACGTCCCTGCACCGTGTCCGACCCGACGACATACCGCATCATGGGCATCGACCCCGGCACCAACTACATGGGGTACGGGGTGCTGGAGGTTTGCGGACGGGAGGTCCGATCGGTCGTGCTGGGCGACATCGACCTGCACAGGATGAACGATCCTTACGAAAAGCTGCGCTACATTTTCGAGCGGGTCGGTGCCCTCGTGGACGAATACCGCCCCCGCGAGGTGGCCCTCGAATCGCCCTTCTTCGGCGAGAACGTGCAGTCGATGCTCAAGCTGGGCCGGGCGCAAGGCGTGGCGATGGCTGCGGCGTTGAGCCGCGGACTGCAGGTATTCGAATACGCCCCCACACGCATCAAACAGTGTATCACGGGCCGAGGCTCGGCCCCCAAGGAGCAGGTCGCGGCTCTCGTCAGCAGCATGCTCACGATCGAACGTCCGCCCCGGCGACTGGACGCTACGGACGGTATGGCCGTCGCCCTGTGCCACCATTTCATGAGTTCGAACCCATTGAACGGCGCCCTCGGCGAAGATCGGTTCAAAGGACTCGGCGGAGGCCGCAAGGCTGCCTCGGCAAAGGGCAGTTCGAGCTGGGAACGGTTTTTGAAGGATAATCCCCAGCGCGAAATCCGGCAAACGCCGCGAACACCCCAAAAGACGAATCACAAACCGACCAAATAATCATTTTAATCCTTTCTCAGCACTATGAAAAAAGCGTTAATAGGTCTTCTTGCCGCAGGCACCCTCGTGGGATGCGGAGGCAATACCTACACCATCACCGGCAAACTGGACCCGGGAATCACGGACTCCGTATTCCTGATGCAAGGCAATCCCGAAAATCCGACCATCGCATCGGCAGCCGTCGCTGCGGACGGTACGTTCAAAATCAAAGGCACGATCGACCAGCCGGACCTGGCCATCCTTACCAACCGGCACCGCCAGGGCATCGGATTCATCTTCCTCGAACCGGGAAAAATCGACGTTAAAACTGCGGATCTGGGCCAATTCCAAGTCGGCGGCACCCGCTCGAACGAGATTTTCCAGCCGATAAACGACTCTTTGGGCATGCTTCAGGGACAATTCCTGGTGGCCATGCAAGAAAACGACATGGAGAAATTCGATTCGCTGAACCAGGTAGCCAACGGCATCATGCGCCGCGCTTTGGACAACAACTCCGACAACCTGGTCGGCGTTTACTTCTTCGGAAACCTCTATAACGAAATGGAACCGCAAGAAGCCCGCGAAATCCTGAATAAATTCCCCGAACAGATGCAGAAAACCCAGATCCTGACCGCCATCGCCAAATCGATCGCCGCCCAGGAAAATACCGAAATCGGCAAGCCCTATCTGGAAATCGCGCTGCCCGACTCCCTGGGCGAAACCGTTTCGGTGACACCCCTCATCGGCCCCGGCAAATGGGTGCTGATCGACTTCTGGGCAACCTGGTGCAGTCCCTGCCGCGGCGAATTGCCCTATCTGAAGGAGGCGTTCAAGGAGTTCGGCCCCAAAGGATTCAACATTTACGGCGTATCGCTCGACAACGATGCCGAGAGTTGGAAAGAATTCCTTGTAAAAGAGGAGATGACGTGGCCCAACGTAATCGCCGTCACCGACGGCAAGAGCGCCCCGATCGTCGAAGAGTACGGAATCCGCAGCATCCCGACCAACTTCCTGATCTCGCCCGAAGGCAAGATCGTCGCCAAAGACCTGCGAGGCGAAGGAATCAAGGAGAAGCTCGCCGAACTGGTCAAATAAGCGCATCCGGCAAAATCATCGAATTACCCCTGCGGATTTCAGCCCGCAGGGGTAATTTTTGTATGACAAATCTCCGGTCCCCATAGCCAGTCGGACACGACAAATGCCCTCTTTTCCCGGCAACGATATTTCCACCGACAAACTCCCGGAAAAGAATCCGAACAAAGCACAGATTACCTCAAATCAAACATTATCAATGTATTATATTCAAAATTACCCCTCTTACCAAGATATAAAATAAAAAGACTGGTAAATTTTACGACAAATTATTTGCATAAGAGCAATTTTCACACTACATTTGCATTCGCAATTCGGCGCCGTAGCTTAATTGAATAGAGCATCTGACTACGGATCAGAAGGTTACAGGTTTGAGTCCTGTCGGCGTCACACTGAAAACCAGCCACTTACAGCGTTGTAGGTGGCTGGTCTGTTTTTGGTCGGACACACAATTTACACACAACTTGCGCCTAATTGCCGCCGTCCGTGTCCGGGGCGATCCGCAAAATACGCGCCCGCAATTCGGACAATATCCGGCGTTCCGCCTCTTTCTGTTTGTTGCTCCAGTATCGGCGCTCGCCGGGCCTCAGTGCTTCCTGCACCCGTACCCGTGCCCGGTCGTATTGCGCCCTTGCTTCCTTTATTTGCGTGTCATTTCCTGAAGTCATAGTGTTTGTTGGTTGAGGGGTCGAACGTCAAAAAATCGCCGTCTCTGGTCCATTCGCGGATAGTGTAGCACCCGCCCGGCATATACGCGGCATTGTGCCGGGCTGCGGCCTCGGTGGGAAACACTCCCACCGTATAGCCGTCCGCCGAAAGTTCGTAAAGCATCATATTTCCGTATGGTTGTTTAAATATTGCAGTCTCGCCGTTATCGACTGGGCTGCCAACTTCATTATTTCGGCCCTCGCGTTCTCGAATGCGTTGTATAAATTCTCGTTCTTATCGTCGGCTTCATTGTCGCCGAACTCCATCCGGGAGGCGTCATAGGCATCCTCGTACAGGTCCGTCAGTTTGATATAAATACTTAAATACCCGCGCGTCGCCGGGGATAGCTTCACCCCTTTCAAATCCTCTATTGTCATAGTGCGTTACTGGTTTACCGTTATTTCTCCTTTTGCGATTTCCTGACCGGGTAAATATTCCCGGAACTCCAGATACAGCCCCCGATCGACCAAAAAGGAGAAAGCCGCATTTTTCAGATATTTTTCCGTATTGAACCGCCGCCCGATCTCCGCTAGCAGGTCCTCAAAGGCTGCGCCCCCCGTATCCACCCGGGCGGGGAGCGTGATTGTTGTTTTCTCTTTCATTGTTTCAGTGCATTATGTTAGTAAACCGTTACGAAATTCTCCACCTTGAACGAGCGCCAGCCGTCGGCCTCGACGTCGTAATACTTGACCGTGCCCCCGTCATCCGGTCGGCCGGTGCCCTTGATCGTGGCCGCCACTTCGTGCAACGTACCCGCCGCCTTGCGTAATGTCCCGTCGGCTTTCTCATAGGCGAACCGCACCACACCCGCCCGCATCCGCTGCGTCAGGCGGTAAAGGCTCCAAGCCTTGACAAGGCAGATATTGAAGGCCTTGCCCGTCGTCCGGGCAATCGTCCACGCCCGGCGCATAATCGTTTGCAAATCGTTTCTTTTCATTGTCTGTATTGGTTTTTGGTTGTTCGTTCTTCCTTGTTTCGGGTCGGGGCGGTGGTTGAGGCCGCCCCGGTTCCCTTCGTTAGTTTAACAGCACTTGCAAAGCCTCTGCAATTTCCGGGTATTCGTTCCCTTGTTCATCCCATACGGCCGCTACCGTCGTACTCTCTTTCTCTATTGTCCAGCTCGGAGCCGTCCAGTAGTCCCCGGCATCCTCTCTGATTTCGGCCTTGTAGCTCACAAAAGCCGTGAATCCCTCGTACTCGATTTCAAAACCCTCATCTACTCCGTCACAGTGGTAGTTGATGTAGTTGGCGATCTCCCTTGCGAATTGATTGTAAGCAGTCGGTGTCATTGTTTGTAATGCTATTGGTTCTTATTTCTGATACAAATGTAATGCAATAAATTCACACTTACAAATATTTTGTAAACTTTTTGCTTCACGAAATATATTTTTGTTATAGCTATCGCATTACGTTCGGGGAATTTGATTACATTTGTAGCGTGAACTTATACCGTTACATTATGGATATTAAAAAAGTAATCAAGGCTAACGGACTAACCGTTAAGGAGGTAGCCGAAAGAATGGGCATCACGCGCGAAGGGTTAAGTAATCACATCAACGGGAACCCCTCGGTACAGGTGCTCGAACGTATTGCCGCTGCTATTGGTTGCAGCGTGGGGGATTTTTTCGCCCCGCAGCCATCGAACACGATCACCTGCCCGAAATGCGGGACGGTGCTGGAAGTCAAGGAAAGGGGGTAAGGTTATGACACAGAAAGATGCGATAAAACTATTTGAGGATAGGCAGGTACGTTCCGTGTGGGATTCCGAGGCCAAAAAGTGGTATATCTCCATTATTGACGTTATCGAGGTATTAACAGATAGCGCAAACCCCCGCCGATACTGGAGCGACCTCAAACGCAAGCTACAGGCCGAGGGAAGTCAGTTGTACGAAAATATCGTACAACTCAAAATGAAGTCCTCGGACGGGAAAAGCTACAACACCGATGTGGCCGATGTCGAACAACTATTCCGGCTGATACAATCCATCCCATCACCAAAGGCGGAACCGTTCAAACAATGGTTAGCGCAATTAGGCCGGGAACGGCTGGAAGAAATCGATGATCCAGAGCAAGGTATTGAGCGCCTAATGGAGTATTACCACAGCAAAGGCTATTCGGCCAACTGGATAAATCAAAGGCTTAAATCCATCGAGGTACGCAAAGAGCTTACCGATGAATGGGAACGCCGCGGAATACAAAAAGGTCGGCAATACGCGATCCTTACCGATGTCATTACACAGGGTTGGTCTGGTCTATCAACAAAGCAGTACAAGCAATATAAAGGGCTTAAAACCGAGAGCCTGCGGGATAACATGACTAACCTCGAATTAGTACTAAATATGCTTGCAGAAGCCTCAACAACCGAGATTTCACAAAAGGAAGAGCCCGAAACATTTGAGCATAGCAAGCAAATTGCACACCGGGGCGGCAAGGTTGCCGGTGCTGCTCGGAAAGAACTTGAGGCCCAGACCGGCCAAAAAGTTGTTAGCCCGTTGAATGCTAAAAAGGCTCTCAAGAAATAATATTGTACTGTTATGGAACTGCAACCTATCCAAAGTAAGATTTACGAGATACGGGGCCAGCGGGTGATGCTGGACTTCGACTTGGCGGAACTCTATCAAGTGGAAACACGAACACTCAAACAGGCAGTACGTCGTAATATCGAGAGATTCCCCAGTGATTTCATGTTTGAAATCACCGAGTCCGAATATAACTACCTCAAAAACAGTATGACATCACAAATTGTGATCTCAAACGAAAGGGGCGGCCGACGTTATATGCCGTTTGCCTTTACCGAACAAGGGGTAGCAATGCTTTCGAGTGTTTTACGTAGTGGAACAGCCATACAAGTAAATATCGCCATTATGCGGGCATTTGTGGCGATGCGGAACTACATTACCACGACGACGCAGATAACGGCGGAACTGTCCGAAATACGGGCAAAGCTGGCATTGTTGGAACGTGCTGACGAAGACAATGCCGAAGCGGTAAACGATCTTTCGGAAGATATGCGCAAAGAGCTTGACAACATTTATCAGGCTATCGCGGCGCTATCGATCAAGGTGCCGCAGGCTCGCAAGGTCGGCCAGCCGATAGGGTTCAAACGCACCGATGGCAAAAAATAACCCGCTGCACCCTTCGATGATAAATGCCCGTATTTCATATTGGCTTTGCATTTGACGGCGTTTCTCCCGCCGGACATAGAAAGTATCAGCCGCACGAAGAAAAACCGTAAAATCAAAAAAGGGGATTGCAGGCACTTTGCCCGGCTCCGGTCGTTGAGGCTGTGGGGTTGTTACTATCCACCCCATCCAAAACGGCATCACCCGTACACAAGCACCCGAAAGCAATCAAATACAAATACATATATATCACATTGAAATACAGTGATATATATGTATTCATATAAACAAACACTTTAATACATCCGAGAACTTTATTTAATGTAGTATTTAATGTATTATATAATGCTTGTAATGCTTCTATAAGTAATATTTATAATGCTTATAGGCTACATTAAAATATCCTTATATACTACTTCTCAATAATGCATTGAAATGTAGTAGTTTTTTAATGCTCTTAATAATGCTACATTAAATGATAGGGACAAATCAAGTGTTATATTTTGGGGTTGCTGCACATCGAACCGGCGACGCACACAAAGGTGGCTATTTGGCCGCTTATTTATTTGAGTGGATAGATTATACTACCCAACAGCAGATAACGCATCAGAGGGCAGATAACAGGGCAATTCCGGGGTAAACAGCCCCACCCCCTCGGCCGTATCTAATGTTCGCTATATTTTCGGACCGGCATTTTTTGGCAATTTTTGGAAAACGTTTTCAGGAAACGGGATCGCGATTTGCGCGCGGGGGTAAAAAATCGGGTTTTTCCGGGGCTTTGGCTTTCTGACAGTAAAACAGTAAAAACGAAAGACGGGCGGGGTAACTCCGTCCGTCCTTTGTTTGCTATTTGTAACCGTGTTTTCTTAATAACCGTTCAATAACCGGCAAAGGGTTTGGAATACATCCGACCTGCTTGCGGGGCCGGGGTCCTGATTTGACCCTGTACTTATAAGCCGGTGATTTGCGGAACCCGTTCCAGACAGCCCGTATTTTGACGCTTGCCGGGGTGCGGCCCATTATTGCGGCTATCTCCTCGTTACTGTGATCGGGGTACAGCTCACCGAGCCGGGCGATTTCTTCCGGTGTCCATTGTGGCGCAAGATACGGGGGCAAAGGCATAGGGCGTTCGATTTACCGACGCCCGCAAGTTACATTTACCCCGCGACGCGGTAACGCCCGACGGCGAATCCGTTAGCCATATAGAACGCTATTTTGTCGGCGGTGTGCTTCTCATCACCCCGAATACAAAGGGCCACACCGAAACCGAAATCTGAAGAACTCGGATAGCGTTCGTATTTGTTTCCGTCCCGGTCTTTGGCTTCGGGTGCCTTGAACACTTCGTAATAGGTCAGGGCGTCGGATGTGGTGCGCTTGTAACAGTACATCCCGTTTGCCTCGTTATGGGCGATTTTCACAAACTTATCGCCGAACTTCGTAAACTCATCCCGCAAAGGCGGGTAAAATATCTGTTTTTTCATGGAGTGTTTATGAAATTTCGATTTTCTTTGCGTTTTGGTATAGTTGATCCACCTGGCAGGAAAAAGCCGTAAAATCGGCTGTTTTCAGAACGGGCCATTTTGTCCGTCGGTCGGGGTTGAGGGTGTCGTATCGTAGTCCGTTATCCGGGTCAGGCTTTCGTTGTGGCGGAAATATGTACTGCCGGTCGCTCCCTCCCGGTTCTTGGCAATATAGAATACCCCCACGCCCTCGGACGGAATTTTCCCGTATTTGGTGGTGTCTATCATTTCCTCCTCACGTATGGCCGGGCGGTCGATAAAAATCACCATATCGGCATCTTGTTCGATCGCTCCCGATTCCCGGAGGTCGGCAAGTATCGGTGTCTTATCGGCTCGCTCTTCAACCTTGCGGGAAAGCTGGGACAACAAAATGACCGGCACGTCGAGTTCCTTTGCCAGCACTTTGGCCGCCCGGCTCATCTCGGCTACTTCCCGCTCGCGGTTGTTGCGCTTGTCAGAATCGGGGGCCGTCAGCTGCAAATAGTCGATAACGACCATACCGCACCGCCCCTGCCGTTGCAACACCCGGCACTGCGCCCGAATAGCGGGCATCGAAATAGAGGGGGTATCGATTATCGTCACGGGCAACTCGCCCAACCGGGCCGCTCCCGGTTCTATGCGCTTCCAATCCTCGGTACTTACCGCACCAGACCGGAACGCCCTCGCATCCACACCCGAAGCACCAACCAGCATACGGCCGCCGAGCTGCGTCGCGGGCATCTCCAGCGAAAAGATACATACCGGAACACCGGCCCCGGCTGCAGCTTGTGCGAAATGAAGCGCAACGGCCGTTTTACCCATCGCCGGACGTGCGGCAAGGATAACCAGCTGACCGCCCCGCCAACCGCCCGTAATACGATCCATACAGGGCAAACCGGTAGATATTCCTACGCATTCGCCCCGCTGGTGGGCCTGCTGGCGGCGTTCCAGGGCGGTCAGCGTATCCTGCATCACATCGCCGATACTTCGGGCCGAAGCGATCCGGGCGACATCGCCGGTAATCCGTTCAAGGCTTGATATTACCCGCATTACACCCTCCGGGCCTTCCTGTATTGTGGCTATTCCCTCCATTAGCGTAAAAATTCCTCGGCGCTGGATATCCTTATCCACCAATATCCGGGCGTGGTTCAGTATCCCGACACCCGATCCGACGGCCTGCGTAAGGACGGCAAGATACTGACGGGAAATATCCGTCCCTTTCAACTCCTCGAAAACATGGTAAAGGTCTGGAAGTATTCCCCGGTCATCGAGTTTGCAAATAGCATCGTAAATCCTCGCATTTTGGGGATCATAAAATGCCGTTGAAGTAAGAATACCCCGCACATCGGCGACGGATTCCGGGAAAACCATTAGCGCACCCAATACAGCCCGTTCGAGGTCGGGCGATTCCGGGATCTTCAAGGCGTCCGCCGGATAGTTACAGGTCTTTGTATATTCGTTTTTTTTCATTTTGCTGTGTGGGTTTATGGTTATTAAATTCGGATTTGCGACGCATCCAAATTCGGGCGGCAGCTTGCCAATCTTTCATCTGGGATTTACCGGACACTTTCCAGCCGTTAGCCGTGAAATGATCGTAAAAACATTCCGCATCGTTCTTTGTCCCTTCGATCGTCGAAAAATAGTTTGTAACTTCTTCGAGCGGGGGAGCAACAAACGCCGTGCGTTTGCTTGCGACTTTGTGCGGCTTGTCCGCACTTTCTTTACTCTCGTTAGAGAGTTTCTTATCTATATCCTTATCCTTATCATTATCATTATCATTATCGGCATCCACCGCATTCGAGCGCATACGATTGCATCCGTTTGTATGCGACCGCATACGCTCGTTTTTCCAACGTTTGTTCGCATTTTCGGAATTTTTATTGCATACATCCGCATATTTGGCCCTGTCGCGGTCTATTTGAGCCCGCATAAGTCCGAACATAGAGTACAAAACATCTCTATCGGTCGGCTCTTCGCCGTATAGTACGTATCGTTTTACCGCATCGTCGATTTTAAGCCGCAAATCCGCCGGAAACGACAATAGCTGCTCCGCCCAATCTGTGTAATACAAAAAATTAGGCTTTTCTTTCTGTTGCGTATTTGTCATTATTGCATCCCTCCTTTCCGAATAAAATACCGTTTGAATCGGCCCCCGTGCACGCCCTCGCACCATTCGTCGGCGATCGGTACGCCCTTATGACGCAAATCGCGGATTACGCTGCGGGGATCGGACATCCTCAACGAAATAGTAATATCGGCCGCCGAACGGGGAATACCGTCCGAAAGCAAGTTATAAATCCTTTGCTGGTGATAGGAAAATACAGAGGTAAACCTTACATTTGTAGTGTCATTAGCCCCTATGGTATTAGTTTTTGCCCCTGCGTGCTCGCTTCGAGTGCCGGGGGCGTTTTGATTCTGTACCATACCCGATAAGATTATTTACGGTTAGCACTTTCTGCAATACGTTGAGCGGCTTCCGCATCCCGGTTCCGGGGCCTGTTTATCTGCTGCGCCGCCCATTCACGCAGCTCCTTCCGGGAGAACACCAAACGACGGGGGCCGAATTTAGCATAGGGAATTTCGTGTCTATGGGTAAGAATATACAAACTGCGCATAGTCGTCCGATAACCCAGCGAAGCCAGGAATGGCAGAGTTTCTTCGGCGGTCATCGCATCGGGCAACTCCGAAGCATCCGCGATACTCTCTGTGGCTTTCTCGCGTCTTTTGTAATCCTGCATTGCGGCAAATACTGCATCCGAAATCAAGTCTTTCAGGGTCTCCTGTTCAACTACTACTAAATTGTTTCCCATAATATTTATTAGTTAAATTTCTTTCCTTTGTTTGCCGCAAAAATCGCTTTACCTCGGGAATATTCAAAGGAAAATTTCACTTTTTTAACATTATTTCCCGCAAGTCGTTACAAATTATCAATTTGCTGTGTAAAAGTATTTTACATTACAAAAAATAAATAAAAAAAAATAAACGGAGAATATTTTTTAATCTCCGTTTACAAAATCGTAAGGCAAATAATTGAATCCGCGGAAAATACGGCTGTTTACAGGCGGTTATTTCCAGCCGTCAGGAATCAAAATAGCCGCGTTTTTCTCCCTTTCTTCCCGTTCGAAGCTGGCCAAATAGTTTTCCGTCGTTTTCAGATCTTGGTGGCCGAGGCTTTCCGATATATAGGCGATATTCGCCCCGGCACGCTTCAACACCGTAGCGAACGAATGACGCGCCGTATAGGTCGATATGTTCCCTATTCCGAGCTGCTCCCCTACTTCCTGCATCCGCTTGTTGATCGCACGGGTCAAATACATCGTTTTCAACTTCTGGTGCATCGCGTCCTCCGTCCCGTCGAGAACCGGAAATATAAAGTTATTACGCCCCGGGGGATTGCCCCAGCGGTCGATAATAGCCTGCATTTGGGGAACGACCACTACCCGGATTTCCTTGCGGGTCTTGGTCGTGTGCTCGGTCTTTTGACGCACGAAACAGATTTCACCGTCCACAATATCACGGTACCGCAATTTCACGAAATCGGCGACGTTGATCCCGTTACACAAGTAGAGGAACAGCCAATAATCCCGGTATTTGGCCGTCGCTTCGCTCCCGTCCTCATAGCGGGCGATCCGCCCGATCTGCTCCAGCGTCAGAGCCAGCTTGCGCCCCTCGCCCTCCTGTATTTCATACCGGCCCCGCCCGAACGGGTATTGCGTTTCCTTGACGATACCCAGACGTCGGGCATCGTTCATTATCGCCCGCAGGTGGCGCAAGTGTATCGATATGGTTGTTTGCACCTTCCCCTCTTTGGTCAGAAAATCCGCATATCGTTTCAGCCACGATACGGTAACGGCGTCAAACTGTATGCGCTCCCCGGCAAACCGCTCCAGCCCTTTCAGCACATTGTCATAAACGAGCATACTGCCAACGCGCCCGGCCTTTTCCAGCTCGGCGATTTTGGCCCGGAACATCGCGTTTACCGTATTGGACGCTGCCCCCTTCAGTCGATCGTTGAGGGCATCCAGCGAAAACCCGCCGTTACCCGCTAAATTCTCAACGGCCGCTCGCACTATCTGGTAGCTGCTCTCTATGTCTTTCCGGACCGCTACAAGGGCACGCGCCTTTGTCGCTCCAAGCATCTCCCACTCTTCCGGGGTCAGGTCTTTGCCCGTAGGATAGTAGCGGCGATCCCGGCGGTAGGTTACGCGAATTTTTACTGGGTATTTCTCGTTTGGTTTCGTACGGCGGGTGTCAAGCATCGCGGCCACCGTTATTCCATCTTTTGAGTAGTTCATTTTTGGTTATAGATTTTGGATTTGCACACACATTTGCACACACAATTTGCACACAAATATACGCATTTAATCAAACCAAACAAAAACAGAGTAAAACAAAATAGCTATATTTGCCACTGAAATACAGCTATTTATAAAACAAACAAGAAATTACCAAAAAATAGCAAAAACCCCGAAATTACGCCTACGGATCAGAAGGTTACAGGTTTGAGTCCTGTCGGTGTCACTCTCAAAACCAACCACTTACAGCGATGTAGGTGGTTTTTTCGTGTCTTGTTTCGAGCGGTTTTTACGGCGAAATCGGGGATTTGTTTAAACCAATGTTTAAACCGAAATTGGTTATGAACACCACCCTCACAACCGTCCTGTACACCTCTAAAACCCTATCTGACGGCACTCACCCCCTCATGTTACGGCTCACGAAAAACCGCCGAATCAAGTACATCAGCCTGCACATTTCCCTCGATGCCAAATTTTGGGACTTTGACAAAAGCCGTCCCAAGCGGAATTGCCCCGATAAAGAGCGCATAAACACCCTTATTGAAACCAAGACGAAAGAGTTGCAGGAGCAGATTTTGGACTTTAAAACCAGCGACAAGGAATATACACTAAACACGCTTCTCGAAAAGGCATCCCGCAAGGTCGTGCGCCAAACCGTCAGCGAATATCTGAACGGCTACATCGACCGCCTGCTGGCCGAGAAACGTGTAGGCAACGCCAAAACCTTTCAGGAACTCCGCACCTCGCTGACGAAATTCTGCCGTTCGCTGGACTTTTATTTTATAGACATCGACGCCGAGTGGCTGAAACGATACGAACAATGGCTGCGGGTGGAACGGCATTATTCCGACAACTCCATTGGCATCCGTTTCCGTTCGTTGCGGGTGCTGTACAACAGCGCAATCACCGACGGTCTAATCAAAAAGGCAGACTACCCTTTCGACACGTTCAAAGTGAGCCGATTCAAGGAAGCCACGGCCAAACGGTCGCTAACGAAAGAGGATATAAGGCGGATTATGGATTGCGAGGTACGCACGCTGACCAAGTACCCCAAACCGTTCCTGCAACTGGCAAAGGACTTGTTCCTGTTCAGCTACCTGTCGTGCGGCATCAATCTGACAGACATTTTGCACATCCGCTATGCAGACATCGTGGACGAACGGTTGGTTATCAATCGTCAGAAAACAGGTAAACTCCTGTCGTTCCAACTCCAACCTGCCGCCCTCGACATCCTCGACAAGTACCGCCAACCGAACGCACATCCGCAGGATTACATTTTCCCTGTTTTAAGGCGTTCTGTTCACGTTACGGCGCAACAGCAGTACGGACGGGTGCAACGGACGAACAAGCGGATAAACCGCTATCTGAAACTAATCGGCGAGCATCTGCACCTGCCTATCACGCTCACGACATACGTTGCGCGGCACTCGTTCGCAACTGTTCTGAAAAGGTCGGGAGTTTCGACATCCATCATTTCGGAATCGCTGGGGCACAGTTCGGAAAAGATTACGCAAATCTACCTCGATTCATTCGAGAACTCGCAGATAGATGCGGCCATGCAAAACTTATTGTGAGGTGGTGACAAGGTTTGAAAAAAGGTCTATCTTATAGCCCCCGAAACCAAGTTTGTCACTACCTTTTAAGGGATTATCCGATTGCATCGGGTAGTCCCTTTTCTTTTTTCTGCGGTCGTCAGTTGCGGTTGAAAGCGGAATTTTGTAAATTCGTCTTTATAAAGATACTCCTATGCAAGAAGAACAAACCTTTTACCCCGTAACGACCGAATATTTCACCGCTTGCCTGCCCTTACTGGAAAAATATTTCGGCATCACGGCAGGCTATTTCAACAAAGAACTTTCAAATGCCAAATGTCTGATACCTCACCGAGAGGATAATATCGTAAAGTACAGCATTAAAGAGGATTGCAATCTGGTTTTGCCGTTTCGACACCTCGAATGCCATGATTTGTTGTCGCTTATCAACTCTTACGGGACAATTACCCCGATAATAGAGGAAGCCCTATTACTGGTGGCCTACTGCATCCGTGAACGGCAGATCGACGAAAACGAATACAATGACCTTATTCAGTTTCATACTTGGGACATATACCAAAGCGAATGGGCGCACCTATTGCTTTTTATGGAGCAAATGGAGGCACGGGCATTTCAAGGCAACGAACAGACCGCTATCACAATTCGCACCAACAACGGGATCAAGGAAAAGATTTCTATTCCGAACAGCGATAACTGGTTATTCCGTCTGATTAAAAAGGAACTTGCAGGCTATTTTCCCGAAGTACAGACAGCCGAGAAAGCACGGCAAGATATTCAATGGCGCAAACCGTCTGCGGGACGAAAAAAGGATAATGCCATCTATTCGGCAGTTGCATACGGCATTTACCGAATGCTCCATGAAGAAAACGCAATACCCAGCCAGCCCGATATGCCGAACGAATTATGCGCATTTATTCACGACTTTGCACGGCAGATGGGTTGCTATTCCGATAATAAAGGGTGGGATGGGGCCTATAATCCCGATCGAATCCGTGCCGATCTTGCCGCCTATCTGAAACCCTCGGCCATAACACCACGATTCAGACCGATATCATTGCAGAGGCAGGTTATCATGCAAGATTTTGATTTTCCGCTATTGGACTGATCGGACTATATAACCATACCATTTAAGGGAGCCGTTTATCGCGGTTCCCTTTCTTTTTTCTGCCAAAAATCTGCCAGTGTCATGACATCTGCCGTTTTGTCATAACCGACAGATTTACAATGCTTTTTCAATATATTTTATAACATTTTCAATAGCAAAGGTAATGAATAGGTCTATTTTTAAGGGCTATTCTCTATTTTTTCAAAGTCTGCAAAGGTTGGATTTATGCAGGTTCAGAAGCCAGAATCCGCGAATAAAGCGTACGGTTATTCGAGAGATTCGGGGAGTAGCCGACAGCCTGCAAAAGAGGCGGTAAAATGAAAAAATACGACCGATGAAGTGCAAACTGTAAACAGTTGAAAACCAGAGATAAATAATAGGTCTAAATAATGCCTGTAATCTCTATCTAAAATGATTCGGAGAAGCCCGAAATACTCCGTTTCTTTGCAGTCGTGAACGAGGTCGGAGCGTACGGCCGACCAAAGTTGCAGGGAGTAGCCGACAGCCCGAAAGAGGCGGCAACAAACCTTAATAAAAAAGATAACGATTATGGAAACGATTGTAAAAATCAATGGCAATGCAAACTCAAATTTTAATAATATGAAAAATATCAATGTAACAGCGGCATCGCAGCAGGTAGCTGGGAACCGCGCAGAAGAACGGGAGGAGAAAACGAACCTCCGAGTAATTAAAATCAAACCCGTAGGGAACGCCAAAATGTTCCGCACGCTGGCGAAAGCGATTGCGGCAGGGGCTACCACCCTGATCGTGACCACCCGTGTAGACGTGGCTGGATGCGGATATGTTTGGTTCGGAATCCGTAAGGGGTACACCGAACTGGATGGCAAACTCCTGCTGAACGCCCAAATCTGGAACTACCTGCTGGCGTTCCTGATGGGTAAGGAATTGCCCGAAGTAACGGAGTTTGAACCCGACCGTGAAATCTGCTGTCAGTCCGAGTGGCTGGCAGAGGTGGCCGCCGAGGTGGAGAAACTGACCCCGATCACCTCCGAGGAGTACAACGAGAGCGAGGAGGGCATCGGCTACCTTGCCAAAAAGTACCACTTTTCCAACGGCAAAGTCGTAATGCCTGCCGAGGCAATGGAGGACATCACCGACCTGCTGAACTAAACTGCTGAACGAGGGGAGCGGGTTTCACCGCTCGCTCCCCAAGTTTTTTTAATTACAAATCAAACAATTAGATGAAGATTGAATATATCACAATAAATGCAGGCCAGCGGTTCGATGCCGTGATGCCCGAAATACCTACCAATTCGATCATCAACAAGACCGTCACGGGATGCGGTGCGACCTATGCCGAAATCAATGCGCCCCGACACTCCGTCATCATCGAGCCGAATGTTCCCGTTATCGAGGGCAAGCTAAAAAAGCACCCGCAGATACTCGGCGTGTTCGAGGGCGTAACGACCGAGGACATCATCGACTTTCTGAACACGAACTACAACGACGGCTATCTGAAAATCATGACCACGCCCGAAAGTTTCCCCAAAGTCCGCTCGGCGATGGTGCAGACGCATACGGATATGCACGGTGAATGGTTCATGCTGTTCGACGAGTGCGAACGCACGATACAGGATGCAGGCTACCGCGGCTCTATCACGCTCCCGATGGATGATTTTTTCCGATGCAAGCAAAAGGCGATGGTTTCTGCGACGCCGATCATTCCGTCCGATCCCCGTTTCGAGCAGCAGGGCTTTACGATGAAGATACTCCGCCCGACCTATGACCACAAGCCGAAAATGTTGCTCATACATACGAACAACACCGTCGGCTGGGTGCGTACCCTTATGGGACAGGTAAAAGGCAAAGGGCATCCGCTCTGCATCTTTCTGAACTCGACCGATACGATCCACTGCATGATCTGCACCTATAAGATCGAAAAACGGTGCAAGGTCTTTTGCAGTTACGAGAGTGTGAAGAAACTCCGCAAGCGGGATTTTTCGCGGGCTTACTCCTCGCTCGAAGAACTGGATGAAATCAACTTTTTCACGAGCCGTTTCTTTTCGGCGGTGGACATCGAACTGCCGACAACAGCCTGCGTGCTGATCGTAACCGACCTTTCGTTTGCGGCGCACACCGTCATCGACCCCACGACCGAAGCCGTGCAGATCGTCGGACGCTTCCGCAACGGCGTGGAGGATGCCGCGCATATTTTCAGCACCAACAAGGAGATGCCCTGCAAATCGCGGGAGGAGATCGCCACGAGGTTGGAGGAGTGCGAAGCGGTCTACAAACAAGTCCTGCAAATCGAAGCGTCGGGGGCGGGTTGCGATACCCGTGCGCAGGCATTGGAGGGAATGGACTACAAACGGTTCATGAACGCCGACGGAACGCGCAACTGGTTCATGTGGGACAACGCCTATGACGACGAGCGGATCAAGCGGTACTACACCGACGCCGAACTGGTGCGGGAGGAGTACGCGAAAGCATTTCACACAAATTGCGCCGAACATATCTATCCGTTGTCGGACTGCGACCGACTGCAACGCATAAATCCCCGATTGAAAATGAAAGACCTGTTCCGCGAAATCGTGCGGCAGTTGGAGATACTGGAACAAAACCGAACGTGGAATGAATACTACTTTCTGCGCGAGGAGATTCAGAACCAAGTGCCGATGATGGTGGATGCCTACTATGCTCTCGGAGCGGCAGAGATCGAACGGCACAACTACAACATGAACGAAATCGGCAAACAGATACAGGAAAACGAAAGCCAACAACTGCTGACCTCGGAAAAAGTTTGCGGGGAGGTGTACGACCGACTGAAAACGGGCGACAAGCTACCCGTGTGCGTCGTCAATCGTTTTATGAACGACCTGATTATGCGGCTCGGCATCCCCTACCGCAAAAAAGTGACGGCAAAGATGATCGGAATATATTTCGAGTACAGGGAGGTGCGCACCAACAAACAACGGTTCATCGAATTGGGAAAGCGGATCATATAGCCCGTAACGGGTGAAAACAGGTCGGTGACAAACTTTTGAAAAGGATCTATAAAAGTACCTTTTTCGGAATTCCTGTCACTCGATCACCCACTCTCCGCGGCGTGTAGACCCCACCCGTTTGAGCCTGCCCAACTTGGTGAGTTTCTGCAAATGATATTTCACACCGTCGGGTGAGATTCCGACAACCTCGGCCAGCTCCGCCCGTGTAATGCTGGGGTTGCGGGCGATGGCTTCCAAAATAATTTCTTGGGTAGTCTTTCGGGTAGTTTCTTGGGTAGTGAGCGTTTCGGCGATTACCCCCAAAATAAACTCGACGAAAGGCGTGCAACCCGCTTTACCGCCACTTACGGCAATCGCCTTATAATACTCCTTTTGATACTTATATACAATGTTTTCGATCGGCAGGTTTTTGAAGATAGGCCGCCACCTGCTCAAAATCAAGGTCTGCCACAATCGCCCCGTACGACCGTTACCGTCCGCAAACGGATGGATAAACTCGAATTCATAATGAAAGACACAACTTGCGATCAACGGGTGTTCATCCGTGATGCGCAACCACTCGAACAGATCGTTTACGAGAAACGGCACACGTTCGGCATCGGGCGCATAATGGATAACCGTTTTCCCCGACACCACACCCGCACCGCCTTTGCGGAAACAACCGATTTCGTCGATCAATCCCGCCTCCATCGTGGCGTGAGCCTTTAACAGATCATCGACTTTACAGGGGTCAAGCATATCGAGCAACTCATACGCTTTAAGGGCGTTGCGCACTTCCTGCACCTCGTTAATAGGAGCAACGACGGGTTTTCCCTCCAATACCGCCGTAACTTGCTCCGTCGAAAGCGTGTTGCCCTCAATAGCCAGCGTCCCGTGAATCGTTTTGATTCGATTGACACGATGCAGACGCAGATTTTCGTGCGCATAATAGCCGCCGATTGCTTCGCTGATTTGTGCAACCAAATTCGTGATCTTCGGCGTAATGGTGTAAGGCGGTTTATAAGACATGGTACACTTGCTTTTCGGCAAAGATAGCGATTCTTTCTGTTATAGGGTAGTTTTGGGTAAACCTATTTATCATCCATTCCACATATCGTGCGATTTATGCCGAAATTGTCCCGCAACAAAAAGGTGACAAACTTTGTGAAAGGGTCTATAAAATATCCTTTTCTGAAAAGGTTGTCACTTGCAGACAAACAAACCGAGATACCCCGACCGAGCGGACAATCCCTATTTTTCACCCCTCCCCCTTTTCGGATGGAAAATCGAATTTTTTACTTACCATTTAATAGGATTCCACATAAAACAGACCGCTCCCTATTTATGCCCGAAACCATATAACAGCATAGAATTATTTGCATTATATAGAATCGGAAAGCTATTCTTACATGGAGATATGCCGCCCTGTTTAGTTGGTTATGAATGGAGTTATCTTTTTACAAGTAATGGGGAATAACTCTAAACTTTACAGACCATGAAAACATTAAATGAAAGGGCGGCAGAAATTCTGCAAGCCTTGTTAACCGTGCGGTCTTACAAAATCGACCACGGGAACGGAGTTTACACACGCTTACGTGCCGCAATGATTGGGCGCAATGGAAAGTACAACCTTATTTCGCTGGTAGAATACTACGAAGCTAAAGGTAAACTTGCGCAGAATACAGAAATGAATTTTGCATTTGACACAAGTACAAAGCAATTTATCCCGTACTATTACTGCAACAAAACTCTCCGCATTGAATCGCATAGTGCGTACCCGACAGAAAACGGAATGGAGAATTGCGCCGAGGAACGACAGGCAGACCACACAAATTTTGCAAACCGATGGCTAATACGCATGAACTCGCAACAACCGATTATATGAATGCGCAACGAGTAGTACAGAATTGTGTTTTGAAGAATCAAAGCACGGTTATCGAGGAAATGATACGGGCAAACCTTATTTCCGAAGAATATCTTTATCCGTTCGCGGATGATGTTATGGAATGGTGGCTGATTGATTCTTGGCTGGCCGAACGACTGAAAGAGCAGGGCGAGGTTATCATCGAGGAATACGGTTGCTACTGGTGGGGCAGGCAATCCAGCGGGCAGGCGATTTACATGGATTATGTAATTCAGAGAATTTGCGGGGGAATCGACTGATTCCCCTTGCAAATCTGAATCCGATTATTTACTTTTGCAGAAACAACAAAATAAAGGCAAGAAAACCATGTAGCACGACATAGATTATTACGCTTCAAAACGGGTTCCCCATCCTGTCCCGACTATATCATAAATCAAAACATTCAAAAAATGGGGACAGTCAAGAATGTAGAGTTGTCGATGCAATCCGTTCGGCGGCTATTGGAGCGTAATCATCTTGCCTACACGATTGAAAAGGATTCGCTTCTTTTCAACCGACGATTCAACCGCAGGACGGGACAAAAATCCTATTATTACATCGGCTTTACAGAGGGCGAGAAGAAAATCGGTCGTCAAAGCATCGTGTTCGGATGTGTAGACTACAATGTTTACGACGAAGATTTTGCAATGGGTACATGCTTTCGCCAGACGATGTGTACCGACATGGCGTTTTTCGCATTCCATTTTCACGACCTCTTTCCCGATTTCTATCCGACCGACGAATACAACGATTGGAGCGAATGACACGAACGACAGACTTTGCAGACGGACTGACAACCGACTGCAAGGTCTGTTTTTATGTAATGACCAAATAAATAAGGCTATGCCAGCACCATAGAATCAAAAATAAGGGCAACAACCCCGAAAAGGAGTTAGGTCTATGTGTTTTTCCGAAAATGTTTCCTAAATTTGTGGAACATACGAACTACGGAAGCGTAAGTTTATTCTCGATGTTGAATCTGGAAAATTTGAAATAAAGCCATTTTTCAGATGTTTAATAAATTGATAGTGAGTATGTAGCATTTTTTCGCACGTCATTTGAGGAACAAAACAGGAACAAAATTGTGAATTATTGGATTTCCTCAATTATTTTTTTTCAGTTGGTTTCTTTCCTTGCACTTGTTTCACTCAAAGTCTTCAAGTTATGGCATAGAACAAATCTTCCACTCCAATTTATCAATGCCAAGAACGACTGCAGCCAAAAGAAAAAAAACTAATTGCTCTTTGCAAAGGTAATCTTTTCCTTTCACATACCACATTATAGGCAGAGGCATATATGCCTACCTAAATATAGTTTACTTTGATTTAGCATATATATAAGCTAATGGACTAAACTAAACCTTTTTTTCGCCACTTTCCAGTTCTATTCTGCACAGCCAAAAGAGAAGTACACTACGCAATTTTTCTTTTCGCTGCAATTTGAGTTTATACCGAGTTTCCTGCTTACGAGCCTTTTGTATTTTAGCGAAGATTGCAAAAACAGAAATAATAAACAAAAGTAACTCATTTGCTTTCCAATTTTCCCAACCGCATAATGATGGAAGTTTGACTACGCCCCATCTTCTCCGCAATATATCGGATACTTTTTCCCTCACGATGGAGTGTCAGCAGGAATTGGTCAGCACTGCGCGTCCAGCGCTTATTGGCATTTGGGTGTTTGGCATAACTCTCTTCTGTAACCTTTTCTGGATGCAGGAACTCGTCTACAAAGACAGAAGGAAATCGAGCATCGTAAAGCACCCATGTTTTGACTTTGGCTCGCGTGATTGCTACATAGAACAACCGTCGCTCCTCGCCATAGGGGAAACGGTCGCTCGCCGTCAAGACGTATTGCAAAGACGGATCGTCGCTTACACGTGAAGGAAAGCCGTAGGTATCTTTGTTGCATTGGAGCAGAATCACATAGTCGGCTTCCAATCCTTTAGACTTATGCACGGTTAGGAATTCAATCTTCCGGCCTTCTATGATGTAATAAAACCGATTTCCCTCCTTAACGCTCTTATACATGAACGGGAGGTAATAATCATCGAACGAGTATCGTCCTAACAGGAACACTGATTTATCGGCAGGAATGGATGCGATTAGCTGTCCTATGAAATTGCAATAGCTGTTTCGGTTGTAGGCTTGGAAAGACAGTTCGGTTTTCGTTTGCTCACTGAACGGCTGGATATTTTTCTGTATTTGTGCCGTATTGCGTTGGATGAATTGGGCGGATAGCCCGACTAATGGTTCGCCAAAACGATAGGTTGTTTCGATTTTGTTAATCTCGGTCGGGCCAAAAAAGCGAGCGAAATCGTTGAAAAGAGCCATATCACTCCCCGAAAAGCGATAAATGGACTGCCAGTCATCGCCTACACAATAGAGCTTTGCCGGAGCCTCACCCTCGCGTAAGACTTTGAGAAAGTTGTAGCGGTCAACGGATATATCCTGAAATTCATCAACAATGATGTAATCATACGACACTGGATGCGATGCCCGGCAAAGTTCAGTCGCCTGCAAGATGGCGTCTGTAAAATCAATTTGTCCGTTATTACGCAAAACCTCTTCATAGCGGTCGTACACAGGACGGAAGATATTCTTGATTACGAACTCACTGCGTTGGTCGTCGGCCTCGTCAGTCTGTTTCAGGACATCCTTCAATGAACGGCAACTCGATTTCAGCAAAGTAACGAATGTAGCAATCAATCGAATAAAAGCCTTTTCCTGCTTGCTCCCCTCTGGTAGTACCATCCCGTATAACTCCGTATCCGTTCGCTCTTGTAAAGGGACACCGGCATCAAGTAGCAATCGTTTGAGCATCTCACGAATATCCGAATGGTAAAAATCTGCACTCGACGTCGTAATCAGTTTCGTCCCGAATTTCTCGTGCACGGCACGCTTCCATGTGATGCCGTCGTTGTACTTTTGATTAGCCTCCTCGTAGGATATATTCTGATCTTTGGCGAACCATGCAGGTACAAGTCCGCGTTCATCCACACCAAAATGTTCTAAATAGAGACGCTGCGGCTTGCCGTCATACTCGAAATGGATAGAAAAATCCGGCTTGTATTGTGAGTGCATAGCATCGGCCACCGAATACTCGTAGGGTTCCTCATATCTGAATCGCACACCGAGGGACGATAAGACGAAACAGATTTTCTGCTCCTGCTCGCTCCGCACATAAATCTGTTTGCCGTCCATATCCGGAAGCAGGGCTTTCAGCCGCACATCTTTTTGCTCAGATAGTTGCTGGCGTCTTTCTTCTTTCCGTCTCTCCCAATCCGCCTCGTTGGCTTGATAATCGACGAAATACTCGACCGCATGTTTGCGGAACTGCGAATCGGCCAGCAGTTCGCGGTAAATTTTCACAAACAGCGCATCCGTATTGTCACAGATCGAGGGTTTCTGCCCTGTTCGCTGCCCAATCAGATCAAGAGCCAACTTATGGAAAGTATAGCCGCGCAGGCCCTCTATTCCCATTCGTTCAGTCAATTCGGCAGCCGCTTTATTCGTATAGCTGATGAGAAGAATCCGTGTCGGATTGACTTTCTTTATTTCAATCAAATATTTGACCTTTCCGACAATGGAGGACGTCTTGCCGCTACCAGCACTACTTACGACCAGACAATTATCCTCTTCCGATACGATGGAACGCCGTTGTTGTTCGTCCAACGGATATTTCAAACAATTGTCGAAAAAATCTTTATGTTCTTCAAGTAAATTACGGAGAATTGACTGGTTATGTCTTCTGACGAGTTTACCGATATTTTCAAAATCTCGGAGTAATTTTAAGACATTTTCCGATGGCTCAACACCGAATCTTCGGAGTTGCGGCACGATCCGCTTCGCTTCGTTATAGTAGTCTGCATAATAACGGGTAAACTCTTTTTCCTGTCTAAAGGTGATATAATGATTCTCAAAGCTGGTTTCTAAATCTGTTGCAACATCATAGGAAAATTCTTCATTGAGAACGGAAACACCCTCTTTTTTATCGTCTTTGTTGTTAATATAAGAAGAAATACAACTTACTTTTTCAGATAATCGCTCCGATTGCTTTATAAGGCGAACTCGCATTGTCACCATTATAACAAGTAAAATGGCAACAATACAAATTGCTATGATTAGCAGAATTGTCATACTAAAAATTGTATCTATCGAAATCGCTCAATCCATCTGTAATCATCCCCTTTTGTACTCCACTGAAATTTCCACATATCTCCAGTATAATCATTGATAAGATAATATTGGTACATACTCGTTAAAGGTTGAATGGAAAAAATACACTTTTCATTATCCGAAACTAATTCATATTCGTTAATGGGTATGCACATCAAATCATCCAAGTCCTGCGAACTATATTGCACCTGCCATAATTTGCCATTATATGAATCCAATAGTATAAATGTCCACATATTCTGTGTCGCAAACATTTGAAACCTACCAATCCATTTTGAATCCTCGGCAGGAAAAGCAAGAGAGTATCTGTTAATAGGAACGGCAAACATGTAATCTTCGCCTTTTACGCTAAATTGAACTTGCCAATTTTTTCCTGTATATGTGTCAAGCATTATAAATGTCCACATATTTTGCGTTTCATAAAGACAGAATCGTCCTGCTACATCTCCTAATGTTTCTCGGGCACCACAAATCATCCAAGACTGACCGTCATCTTGAATTTGTTGTACCTCTCCTGTCATTGTGTTTAATCGGAGCTGATTATGATAATTTTGTGTCCGATACATTTTATAAACTGAATTACTTTGAGCATATGAAGCCAAAGCAATCATCATTAAAACAAGTATGGATATAAACTTCTTCATAATTGCGGTTTATTGATTATTTTTTAGGAAATACACCTTCTAAAGCCCGTCTAATGGCTTGACGAATGTCATCCGCTTCTGTTTCACCTTGTCCTTCTGCAGTACACGAGCATATCATTTGTTTTGACTCAGCAGATATAAATTGAATTGTTACTTCAATAGTATATCCCAATCCTCTATTCCGCCTACCACTTTCACCATAATTCACGATTAGGGTTTCATTAGACAACTCTGACTTAAGTTCAGGCAATATTATAAATCCTTCTTTAATCAACACTCCTGCTATAACATCACTGGGATTAACACTTTTTGTTGTTGAAGACCCATATATTCCATATTGCCCACCATATGTTCCACCGCTACTTGAGGTCAGTTCTTTGGTGGGAGAAATATATGCGTACTTATAAGTTTCAATAGGAGCATTCTTGACAATTACAGGCAATCGAAGTGGCGCACAGCTTCCTAACATCAAAATGCTACAGACTACAAAAAATACTTTTTTAATCGTACTCATACGCAATTAGTTTTATATTCTTCAGCTACCACAAGAACCTTTATAAATCACGGAAGCGTGGAACTGTATGCCACACTCTTACTTGAAGGTCGTAGGAAACCTTGGATACAGATGTAACAATAGCAGCCCACGCTATAGCGTGAGAACCACTATGCTATCTTTGTATCCAATTTGAAAATTTCCTACGTTTTCAAGTACAGGATAAGCATAACGCTTCTTTCTTTTCTAATATGTCTTGGAAAGGAGTTACCTCAAATCCAACGCAAAAATAATCAAAAGTTTCGGCAATACCTTGCTACCGAGTGATTTTTTATGCGTGAGAGTGCCAACTGCGCAAGATTTATAATTTCTTGTCCTTATCTGTCGCTTTTGTCGGCATAACCATAGTTTTGGGACCGCCCGATGTGGTCGGTTTCTTCTAAAATATTATTTCTTTTTGCTTGGGCATATTGTGGAGCAACAGTTTTCAACGAGAAAAAGAATCCCGTTCTATTTAACTGATACCTTCATAAAAATATTGAATAATAAATTTGTCAAAAGGCATTATATCTTTAAGATTTGAAATGAGGTTCTTTGGACTTATTGTTTTAAATTGTATGATAATTTCAGAAATTTCCTTAGTATCATCCTCCAAATTAATTAAACCAGAATCTTGAATCTTGCGACTGATCATTCTTGGCAACCCATACTCTTCTAGTTGATATACGAGTTTTGGAAGGAATGCGTTAGATGCCCGTCCTATAAAGAGAGATATGTCGGGAGCTGCCGGATCGAAAGATTTTTTCAAAATATTAATGACAGATAAAGTTGTGCATAAGTTGTATGAAAGGTAACGTTCAGCTGCGAATAAGTCTTCGTAACTAATTTTATATCCGTCCTTTTCTAATTCATCATAGATGAATGCCACAGAATGAGACCAATTCTTTGGCATTTTCCATATAGCAAGTTTTATCAATCCTCCCATTTTATCACCAAGGAGATTAATGACATCTTTAATAGGTTCACGCCAATTATATGTATTAGTTGCTGCAAGGGCAGCATAATTTTGGGGCCAGGCAGGGTCTGCCTTTAACTTTCTTACCAAAGTTTTTATGAGTTTGGAATCACAAGATTTGAAAGCAGGGAGCCTACGGATGTTGTTGAAGTTTTCTCGTCCTAAAGCTTTTATCATAAAAGACTCATACTCTTTAATACGGTCATTCTGCTCTTCGTTGATTTCTACGCCCGGATTTGCTGAATCCAGAGATTCAACAACCTCTTCCGGAAAATCGATCTCGAGGGTTGTATTTTCTTGTACAGGAGGTTCTTCCAACAAATACACCTTTCCCACAAAATACTTGAACATACGACCTGCACGGCCAATGATGTTCCTATAAGTAAAATAGTCAAACTTGCACGAGCCATTCTTGTTAGACCAAACAACTACTTGTTCGGCTTGAGTATTTACACCTTCAATAATCGAAGATGTGGAAACCATTGTGTCAATACCTTCTTCTTGCTCAAAAAGTTTGACCTGTATTTGACTCAATGATCTGTGCATCTTGCCATTATGTACCCCAATTCCTCTTTCACTTAACTTGCATAGCGAAAATTTACGTCCATAATTAACTCTAAGCCAATCGTTGAAATCCTGAAGAAGTGAGGTCTTTTTTACCGCTAAATCATTGGCAAGGATATTCGAGATTGTATCGATATTCTTATAACTGCCGGCATAGATCAGCGTTTTTGCTCTCTTTTTTTGTAAAATTTTCAGAAGATGTCCTTTTTTAAATTGCTCCTTGTCTGCGCTTTTGGGCAAATTCTTATAAAGATGGGCCGCCTTTGTAATGACTGTTTTAAAGTCCGTTAAACGCATAAACTGCATTCCTTCGGTAAAGACGTTGTCAGAAATTTTATGAATGTTGGGAGCAAGGTAATACCGTTGTCGAGAAATTTTCCCCAATTCTATCATCGCACTTAGCAGAGAGGAACTTCTGGAGTCATCGAACATGGAACTTGCCTTGTAGAACTCATCCACGATGAGCATGTCAATCTTTTCAAGCTTATCGAAATAAGCAAAGCTGCGTTCTTGCGGAAAGATAAAAATGTTTCTTTCTGTAATGGTGGCATCCGTGGTAGTAATTATCTTATAGAAACGAGAAAACTTATGTTCAATCCTGCGGCGTGTTTCATCCGCTAAGGCTATCGTTGGAACGATTATAACCACATTGTCCGGTTTTCTGATTGAAATGAAAGCGTCGATGATAAAACTTTTGCCAAAACTCGTAGGGGCACTCACAGCGATATTCTCGCCAAGCAATAGGCGCTTCAAAACACGAGACTGGGCACTATGCAGTGTTACGGGTGTTTTATCGCCAACATCTGCTTTGAATGCCTCGACCACGACTTGATCGTCCCATGATGCTGTCTTTTTATCGATATATGGGAATAGACCGACAACCCGGATGAAATGATTAACCATAGGATTATACTGGTTCCCGTCTTGTTGCATTCTATCCAATAAATTGATCACTTTACAGCGAGCCGTCGCCAAGTCTCGCTTCTCAATCAAATCATTAATCTGATCGCACTCGGAGTATATCTCGTAATCAAGCATCTTCCTTAATTTGTTTAGCTCGTTCTACAAACCAATTGACAATCTCATTTTTATTAGGGACAGGGAAAAGAATCAAATGGAATTGAATATTATCGTAGCCATGGACATTCTGTTTCTTTTGCTTACCGTTCTGAATATTGAAATAGTTGACAGCTCGGTCCAAATGGTATCGCTTAATCTCTTCCAAATAAGTCTCTGACAACTCAGTTGCTTTCTGTGTCTTATCGCATTCATGAAGCAATAGTATGGGAACATGTAGTCTTTTCCTTATTTCGTCAACAGAAGTTTCACGTCTGAGAATAGTTTGAACAAACTTTCTCGTATCAGGATCGGGAATGACATATTGCAAATCCGAAATACTTGTAATAATGGAATTTTCTTTCTTTATCTTATCAGTACTGATAGTATCGAATACGGACTTGACAGGCTCGTACATTCGCTCATTGGCGATGTTACTATAAATCTCTGGAAAAGACGAATAAAAAGGGACAAATGTCTTCGTAATGCCTGTCAATAAGGCGTTTGCGAAGACAAATGAGGACAGGCGAAAAATCGAGGTAACGTAAAGGAAAGCGGATTTATGAAGAAGAACGGTCTCCAAATCATTACCCGCCGAATGGTGATTTTTAACACACCGTGTTGTATTTGGCAGCTTGTGGCACAGGTTGGCATATCAAGGTCTAACTCGTTGAGTAATAACTTTGCAAACAAAAAACGAGTATGGCAAGAAGCACATTCAAGGTTCTGTTCTACGTGAACGGCAGCAAGGAGAAAAACGGTATTGTCCCCATCATGGGACGAGTGACAATCAACGGGACTGTGGCGCAGTTCAGTTGTAAGCAGAACATCCCGAAAACGCTTTGGGACGTGAAAGGAAACAAGGCGAAAGGCAAGAGCCGCGAGGCACGAGACATCAACCTTGCCCTTGACAACATCAAGGCGCAAATCATCAAACATTACCAGCGCATTTCAGACCGCGAGGCATTTGTTACGGCTGAGATGGTGCGCAACGCCTATCAGGGAATCGGCAGCGAGTATGAGACGCTGCTAAAAGCATTCGACCGTGAGAACGAAGTGTTCAAGAAACGGGTAGGCAAAGACAGGGTAATGGCTACCTATCGGGCACGTGTACGGGCAAGAAACCATGTAGCCGCCTTTATCAAGTCGTTTTACAGACGCAGCGATATGTCCATGTTGGAACTTACTCCCGATTTCATCAAGGAGTTCGCCGCATACCTCTCGACTGAAGCCGGATTGCGGAACGGTTCGATATGGGCAAACTGTATGTGGCTGAAAGGCGTGGTCATGAAAGCGCATTATAACGGGTTGATACCGCGCAATCCTTTCATCCAGTTTCATATCAGCCCCAATGTGAAAGAACGGGAATATCTGACGGAGGATGAACTGAAAGCGGTCATGACACATGAGTTTGCAGACAGCAAGCTCGCATACATCCGTGACATTTTCATCTTTGCCAGTTTCACCGCCTTGTCATTCGTGGACATTCAGGAACTGACGAATGACAACATCGTGGAGGTGAACGGCGAGAAGTGGATATTGTCCAAACGCCACAAGACAAAAGTCGCCTTCCAAGTGAAGCTGCTGGATATACCCTTGCAGATAGTCGAACGCTACCGACCGATGCAGAAAGACAATCGTATATTCCCCGACTTGAACTATTGGTCTATCTGCAAACCGTTGAAACGGATGATAAGGGAATGTGGCATAACCAAGTCAATATCATTTCATTGCAGTCGTCATGGCTTCGCAACATTAGCTTTGAGCAAGGGGATGCCCATTGAAAGCGTAAGCCGTGTGTTGGGACATACGAATATAGTCACGACCCAACTCTACGCAAAGATAACCACGCAGAAGCTCGACAACGACCTGACCATGTTCGGCGACAAACTGAGTAAGACGTTTAACGGAATAACGATGTCATGAGTATGAGAAGAAACAGCATAACAGTGAATGAATCCGGCAATATCATCATGCCGGAGAATGTCTCAAACATTTGGATGAGCGAGCCGGAATTGGTGGAACTGTTCGGAGTAATTGCTCCGACACTTCGTTCTGCCATCAGAAACATCTATAACAGTGGAGCATTAAAAGAATACGAGGTACAGAAGTATGTTCGGCAGGAGAACGGGTATCATGCCGATGTGTTCAGCTTTCCGATGATAGTCGCACTTGCTTTCCGCATTGACAGCTTCGGTGCGGAACAGGTGCGCAATGCCATATTTAAAAGGCTGTACTTGCGAAAAGAGAAAACAAATATCTTCTTTTCGCTGGGTATAAATGGTTGGGATATGTCTAATTATCAGGCATAAGTTCTAATGATATGACGACATGAAGTAGTGAGACCTATGCGTATTCCCATTGCCAACAATGTATTTATACGAGTATGTGAATAGGTGTATTGCCATTCATACGTACGATTACGACAAACCCGAAGAAAAATCCATTAGAATGGCATTTCTTCGGGCTTTTGTTGTATGTCATAAAGCCAAATCCAAGAAAATCTTACGTGAGGTATGCGTGAGTTGTTAATCCGTTCTGCGCTAATTGCCGAGTTTTGCACTGATTAAACAAAAAAATGAAGTGCTAATGAAACAAGGCAACTTTGAAAATGAGGAGTTTATCCGTGTGGGTACTACCCTCTACAAGTTAGTGAACCAGCCCCGTCTGAACGGAGGCTATGTGAAGAAGCGCATCGTGTGGAACAACGAAACACTGCGGCAGGACTACGGCAAGGACTATCTCGCCACCGTGCCGAAGTACGACGGCTTCTGCACCGTCCCCGACCATGTGGACTACCGTCCCGTGGTGGACAAGTTCCTGAACCTCTACGAGCCGATAGGACACCGTCCGCAACAAGGCGAGTTTCCCTGTATCCGGTCATTGGTGCGCCATATCTTCGGTGAACAGTATGAATTGGGCATGGACTATCTTCAATTGCTCTACCTGCAACCCGTGCAGAAACTGCCTATCCTGCTGTTGGTATCAGAAGAACGCAACACGGGCAAGAGTACATTCCTGAACTTCCTGAAAGCTGTGTTTCAAAACAATGTCACTTTCAATACCAACGAGGACTTCCGCAGCCAGTTCAATTCCGACTGGGCAGGAAAACTGCTCATCGTGGTGGACGAGGTATTGCTCAACCGCAGGGAGGACAGCGAGCGGTTGAAGAACCTCAGCACCACACTTTCCTACAAGGTGGAAGCCAAAGGCAAAGACCGTGACGAGATAGCGTTCTTTGCCAAGTTCGTGCTATGCTCCAACAACGAGTATCTGCCTGTTATCATTGATGCAGGTGAAACACGCTATTGGGTGCGCAAGATAGACCGTCTGCAATCCGATGACACAGACTTCCTGCAAAAGCTGAAAGCTGAGATACCTGCCTTTCTGTATTACCTGCAATACAGACAACTTTCCACCGAAAAGGAAAGCCGTATGTGGTTTGCGCCCTCTTTGCTGCATACCGAAGCCTTGCAGAAGATTATCCGCAGCAACCGCAACCGATTGGAGATAGAGATGTGCGAACTTATCCTTGACATTATGGAAAGTGTCGGCACGGACACATTCTCGTTCTGCCACAACGACATTCTTCTTTTGCTGGTACATTCGCAGGTAAAGGTGGAGAAGCACCAAGTCAGAAAGGTATTGCAGGAATGTTGGAAACTTACTCCTGCCTCTAACGGGCTTACATATACCACTTACCAATTCAATTACAATCGGGAGTGCCGATATGAGCCGATAAAAAGAGTCGGTCGTTTCTACACCGTCACAAGGGAACAACTTGAATCCCTGTAATACTATTCTTTTTTTGTTGAATTGATGAATAATGATATAACCATACTGATAATAAACAGCATACACTCTCAACAAATTCTCAACAATCGAAAAGAAAAGTTGAGAGGGAAACAGCATCAGTTTGTTGGATTCTCTATTTGTGAGTGGTTTGTTGAGAAGATGTTGAGAATATAAAGCATTAACGTATAGGACAATACATATCTCATTCATCAAATCAACGTTTTTACAGTCATCATCAAATCCATAGAAATTATATCATGAACATCCAAGAAGCAAAACAAATCAAAATTGCGGACTATCTGCAAAGTTTGGGTTATTCGCCCGTAAAGCAACAGGGAAACTGCCTGTGGTATAAATCCCCGTTCCGTCAGGAAACGGAAGCCTCGTTCAAGGTGAACACCGACCGCAACCTGTGGTTCGATTATGATGCGCCCATATAGGCTACACAATAAATATCTCTATGGCAAGAGATTAGGTTAG
>OGNF01000065.1_pt1 | contig 104700 bp, 83 predicted proteins | sample 1573321 | NCBI WGS metagenome assembly OGNF01 (sample SAMEA2581911, study PRJEB24529) | metagenome | biome: Human gut stool | place: China | collected 2011 | reverse complement strand
ATGTGTTGGGACGCTGTTTCTCCGGGTTGAACCAGAGATAGACGGTGCATGGCTGCCCCTTGTCGTCGATGCGGTTGGTAAGTTCCGCCACGCGACCCTCGGAGTAATCCTTCTGCTGTTGTTCGGTAAGCGGGATTTTCGCCCATTTGGTAAGAGGCTTTATCTTGCCGTCTTTAGTGAGCCACGACGACTGCTGCTGATTCGTGGTGCCGCTTTGTGCTTGTGTCTGCGACTGCGCCTGTTCCTGTTTTCTGGCCGCGCCGGGTACGAATTCCACGCCCTTGCGGTCGGCTGATACCTGAAGCACCACGTTGTAGGTCTTGCCGTTCTTGTCGGTTATCTCCTTCGGAGGGAGTGCCTGACCGCGCTTTAACTGACCTATTTCGGCATCGGTCAGTTTGGTCTGGCCCACAGTGTCGCGGATATATACATCCTTGATCGGGACGGAAACTATTTCGTTGGTGTAGCGGTCGATGCTGACGTATGACGGCACTTTCTCGCCGTTTTTGTCTGTCAGTTCCACTACCTTGCCGAGATTGCCGGTTTCGCGGAGAGCCGTTTTCTCATCTTTGGAGAAATTGTAGCCTTTGAACTCCTGATCCAGTTTCGGCTCCTTGTGGATGAAATGGGGTACCACCTTTACATTGCCGTCAGCGTCGGTTCGGAATGACAGTCGCGCGTCAATGGGAAATTTCTCTCCGGCGAATGTCGGGGTGACAGTTACGATCCTTGACTTGCGGTTGTAGAGCATCTCGCGTAGGTCTCCCGATTTTTCCAGCTCGTCGCGGTCGATACCCCATTTCTCCTTGAGATTCGCCCAGTCGATTTTGCTCTCGTCGATGGCGGAGTGTCTGGTATCCTTTGCGGACGCCTGAGCGTTGGATTGTGCCTGCTGTTCCTCCTGCGGTGAGCCTGCCGGCGACTGCTTGGGCTGTTCAGCCGTCTGTGCCGCCTCCTGCTTGTTGTCCTGCGCAGCCTGCGGAAGCTCGACCTTGTTGTTCTTCAGCATTTCGGCGTTTGCCACGGGGTCTTTTGCGAGGTCTCCGATTACGGTGCCTACCGTATCGTAGCGGTCGGCTGGTACTCGGAAGAATCCGAAGGTCGTCGGGTTCTTGCACTGGCGGACGAAGTTGGAGAGGAAAGCCTCCAGCGGGTTCTGGCCTTTGGAGAATTTCACGAGGTCTGAGAGTTTCGCCGATTTGACATCGGTCATCTTTGGTGTGCCGTCCTCGTTGAGTCCGGTCACCGCGCCTACCTGCCCGGTGTCGTTGTTGCGGGCGATAAGCACTTCTTCTAAATTCTGGTCTTTTGCCATAAATTAAAAATTGTTTTGGGTTTGATACTTGCGCCACCGGAGTGACGCGGAATTATTTGTGTGTTGTAGGTGTGTCATGCGTTCTGCACGGAGAATAATTCAATCACGTCGGCTTTGCGGTATTTCACCTTGCAGTTCTTGCCGGAGCCGGTCTTGATATAGGCAATCATGCCACATTTGCGATATTCGTACATCGTGCGTCTTGAAACGTGGTATCTTTCGCAGACCTGCTGTTCTGTCCACGTTTCTTCCTCCGGGTCAAGGATGCCGAAGCCCTGAAAAGCCTCCATAACTTTCTTCGCCACATGGTCAATCTTGCTGTCAAGTCCAGTCTTGACATTCCTGACCTCCGATGCCAGCTCACGGATAAGTTGGACAAGTGTCCTGTATTCCTCCGTCCTCATTGCCCACGATTCTTAAAAAGGGACTTCATCATACGGAAGGCGATAGCCATCATCAGTCTGGCCTGATATTCGCGGATTGTCTCGGCGATGTAATTGAGCATTTTTGTTATCATATTCTTTTTCGGATTTAATGTTATGCCGCAAAGTTCGCCATAAGCCGAAACCCTGCTGAGGTATTCCTAAGGTAGTTCCCTGCTTTTTTAAGACACGTTAAGATTTGGTTGTGGCTATCCATACTCCTTTTGAAAGAGTACAGAGGTCAGTCTGCCAGTCCGTTATAACGGATTGACATGACGGTGTGAACCGCTAAAAATTCAGGGATAAATCCAATAAGGCGAGATTAAGGGTCTGTCAGGAAATGTCATGACTTATATCCTGAAAATACCCAATCGGTTGTCATGGGAAAAGCCCGGTACCGTATCGGATTCGATATAGAAACAACCGGAATATGGTTGATTGTTTCCGACAATTTTCCAAGTTGGGAAATGTTGGGAAACTTCATTGAAATGTGGGGAACACGCTGACAGACAGCAATCTTTTTCGTCAGATAGATGGTTACACGTTCAAAGCGTAAGACAGGCGAGTGCCTCATACGCTTTACTCAAAATCCCTGCCGAAATATAGATACCGGCGACCCGCAGTCCGGAATGTGGGCCACCCTCTCTGTATTCGGTCAAATCACCCACTAATCCCGTTAAAAGATGAAACATCAAATTAGACACTTATCATCTGCGCCTACGCAGACAATCAGTTGGATTGTCCCGACAACTGTCTATTTCCTTCCACGCAACAAGATACCTGTAACAAATGGATAGCAATCCAAAAGAACTGAATGATAGGGAACTCTTGACCAGAATTCTCCACATTTTAGAGGGCAAGCACAAGGGTAATAGTTGTTCTGAAAAGAAATCGGAGCTACGAGTGTATGACAATAAAGCTATTATGACCCTTCTTAATATCAAAGACAAATATCTAAAGAAACTTCGGGACAATGGATATTTAGGATATTCAAGAGAGGGCGATAAATATTGGTACACTCAGGAAGATGTGGATCTCTTTCTAAGGCGATTCCATTATGAACCCTATGCCTCCGCAGGTATTCTCCCCATGTGATGAACTTCCAATCAGCACAATATGAGTGCTGATTGGAAGTTATTGCTCATATACAGCCTTATATTTCAGAAATATTAGGTACCTTTGCATATGGAAACTACGCAAGAAAACAATTTATCAATACAAAATATACCGAACAAGGAACCGGTCACATATTGTGACCGGTTGGCAATGCCAATAGAAAACCGGATCCTTACCCTGAGAGGCAAACAGGTAATGATTGACCGGGATCTGGCAGAATTGTATGGGGTGGAAACTAAAGTGCTTAATCAAGCCGTAAAACGTAATGTTGAGCGTTTCCCGGAGCATTTTAGATTTCAGCTCTCAAATCAGGAGAAAGATGAACTGGTCACAAATTGTGACCGGTTCAATGGTCTCAAACACTCATCAGTTAATCCTTTCGCCTTTACCGAACAGGGAGTCGCTATGCTTTCTGCTGTATTGAAAAGCGAAACTGCCGTCTATACAAGCATCCGTATAATCGATGCTTTCGTGGCTATGCGAAACTTCCTGATGAATAATGCCTCAATTTTCCAAAGGATGGAACGTATTGAGATGAAGCAGCTGAAGACTGATGAAAAGGTCGATGCAATTCTTGATCGCCTTAATGAACCCAAAGAACCCGAACAGGGTGTATTCTTCAATGGTCAGATTTTCGATGCGTATGCCTTCATTGCCAAACTAATCAGAAAGGCAAAAAAACGGATAGTCGTCATTGACAGCTATGTTGACGATTCGGTGCTTGTCCAACTGTCAAAACGGAATCCCGGTGTGACTGTTGATATTTACGACGGTAAAATTTCACTGCAGCTTCGTCAGGATGTTGCGCGGCACAATGCCCAGTATCCGGGAGTTACCTTACACGCTTACAACAAGGCTCACGACCGTTTTCTTATAATTGATGAGGAAGTCTATCACATCGGCCATTCGCTTAAAGACCTCGGCAAGAAACTGTTTGCGTTCTCGAAGATGGATGTCATGACCGGAACAGAACTTATCTCACAGCTATGATGAACGAGAAGAAAGGCATCCATTCCAATGTTAACAAATGTTATAAACTTGCCAAAGGAGGATTTTGGGGGAATAAAAGTCCCTCACTATCCGTTATTTATATAAAATAAACTTCTCAAACAAAATGAAATCCTCCAAAGGAAGAATAATAAGAGATTTGGCAGTATGTTTGACCAATGTTTCGCCAATGTTTGGCCAAAGGCTCGGCAATCGCCTCAGACCGTCTCAAATGGCGCGGTTTGTTTTGCTAAATGCAAACATGACACACTTAATGCCCTCATACTCAGCGACCTACTCGCTTTTCAACGAGGACGAATATTAAGCAGGAATTTCAACATAAATACCTGATAATCAATGGTCAAGCAAAATTTAATTTGTTTGGCCATTGGTGTTTTATAGCCCTAAATAGCGTGGTTTGTTTGGCTAAAATCCGATTTTTTGGAGGAATAATTGGATTTGTTTGTATATAAATCAGTCATTAATCGGAGATGTGGGAATATTGGGAAATACAAACAAATAGGCGACTGTTTTCAACTTATCGGCACAATAAATCCCCAATAAAGTCCCTATACATTCAATATATCGATATCGAACACCAATAATTTCCATTAAAATGTTATTGACATCGCAAACCCTCCTTCGTGTCTTGAAGCATAGGGTGCGAGAAAAATGTTTTTATGATATTGTTTGCGAAAGAATGTCTTTGAAATTACGGGATATAACCAATAGGCTGCCTGAACGCTGAGAATGCCGATTCCTGCGCCCGCCATCACATCTGTCTGCCAATGACGGTTGTTATACATACGGAGGAATCCTGTTCCGGCGGCAACGACATATCCGGCGACACCTATCCATGGAGATGTGTTCCAATACTCGCGCCGTAACAGTTCCGCCCCTGCAAATGCAGTGGCCGTGTGGCCCGAAGGAAAGGAATTCCGGCTACTGCCGTCGGGACGCTCGACTTTTGTCAAACTTTTAATGCCATATACCGAAATCCCGGTCAGGAGATATGCTGTTCCGGCTATGATGGTCATGTCCGCGTATCCGTGCAGACTCCTGACACCGCACACCTTCAATCCGTATGTGGCGGCAAGCGGAGCGTATTGGGTGAAATCATCCACTGTCAGCTGCGAATGAGGATGTTCTTGTAATTCATCACGAGTTTCCGTATTCTGAAATTTCAACCAGTCGCTTTCCAGCCCGATGAATCCGACACCTATAAGCGTAGCAGGGACAACGAGTTGCAACGGTTTGAATTTGTAAGGATTCTTCGGCCCAACATTTGTGTTCATTGCACGGTCGGGAATAGAGTCTGTCATAGTTACGATACTGTCACCGGATACCGGTATTGAATCCAATGACATGGGTTCAGACGCATTTGCCTGAGCTATAAAACCAGTCCAAAAGCAAATAGCCAATAGGATTGAAGTTTTCATACAGAGAATATTGCGATTTTGGGTGGAAAAATGATTACACCGATTACAGCCGCCACAACAGAAAGTATCATAACAGCCGCCGCCGACAAATACTTGGCAACCTTGATGGCATCGTCATACTGTCCGTCACACACACGGTCAGATAAGATTTCGATGGCGGTGTTAAAAGTCTCGGCGGCGAATACTCCCCCTGATACAATAAGGATTGTCAGCCACTCCATTGAACTGATATTCAATATTGTTCCGGCAAGCAAGACAATAATGAACACGAGGCTGCGCCGTAAAAACTTAATTACGACACAGTCTCCTGTTGGCATAAGCCTATGACAATTGTCAATAGACGGTGTTCTGAGGGTCGAAATTGGTCCAGCCCTTCATCCAGTTGTCGGAAGCATCGCGGAAGGCTCCGATATAACCGCCTTTGCCGTCGCTGATTGCCGTCATGGGGCAACAGTTCTGTCCTGTCATGAAGGGATCGGAAAGATTGAGCGCGGATTCGTCCATAACGCGGTTTCCTGAGCCGCCGAGGAAGAAAGTGTGAGAGAACGAGAATTGAGTGTGGTCTTCTGTTCCCGTCAGGTAATCGAAAAGATAGTCGCTGTACTCCTTGTTCTTGTCGGTGCCTATGGCATCCATTCCGGCGAAAACTATGTTTTCAAGTTTGAAGTCGCCGGACTTGGCGTAAGAAACGGACTGTCCTTTCTCGCCGTCGATTATCACGCCGATAGGCCAACCGATTGCAAGAGTGTTGGAGATGTTGAGCTTGCTGCTGCGGCGAATCTGGAAGGCAGCCTGAAAACGACCGAGCTTTGACCCGTTGTCGGGGAACATATTGCCGGCAGTTATATACTCGCTGCTATTGACGAACCCCGAGTTCTTGGCTGTTTGGGGCCCGACAAATGTGACATTCCGGAAATGCGCCGAAGTGAAAGGAGTTGTTTCGGCGCCGCTGGCGTTGTTGTCACTCTCGAAGCCGTTTGACTGCGAGGTATCGGCGATGCGAGGGTCACGCACGGAGAGGCAGTAGCTCACTTCGCCGTCGAAACCGTTGTCGGTGTCGAAGTCATCATCCCAGCCCTTGTATGCGACGAGATAGGAGCATTTTGCCGATCCGCCGAACCACTCGAAGGAGTCATCGTTGGAGTAAGACACCTGTATGTGGTCAATCTGAGTGCCGCTGCCAACGGAGCCGAATGTGACGCCGTTTATCTCTTTGTCAGTGTCGAAAGGATAGCCTGCGAACTCCACGCGGATGTAGCTGTATATGCCGGAATTGTCGGCTTTGTTGTTGCCTCCGTGGATTGTGGTGGGTCCGCCCTCAATCTGCATCGTACCCTGATTGTTGAGTCCTTTGCCGCAGACTATCAGGCCGCCCCAATCGCCGGGACGACGCTGACCGGGAGCCTGTGCCGAGGTCATGACGATAGGCTCGTCTGCCGTACCCTGCATCTTGCAGTATCCGCCCGGCTCGACGATGAGCGCAGCCATCGTACCCTTGTCGCCCTTGATGACCGTTCCGGCCGGGATGGTGAGGCGGGCGCCTTCATCGACATACACCCAACCTTTAAGAAGATAAGTGCCTTTTGCGAGGGTCACATCACCCGTGAAGTGGAAGTTCTGGGTGCCGTTGCCGAGCTCATTGCCGTTGAACACGATTCCGGCGCTGTATGCGACATTCCCCTTATAGGTCACATCGGGATTTGCCGGATCGGGGGTCGGCTCATCGTTGTCGGATGAGCAGCTTGCGGAGAGAAGGCTCAGGGCGCAAGCCATCGCCATCATGAGATGACGGAAGGTCTGTTTTTTTGTTCTTTCCATTGAAATTGGTTTTGGTTTAACTTATGTCATGAGATGACTTTCTTAGAAACTGTATGTTATTGACAGATTGAAATTTCGTCCCGGCTTGTAGCTGCGGGTTATTTCCTCGATACTCTTGTTTTTACCGAGGACTTCTACTTCCTCGATCTGCTTGAACAGATACCGCTCGGCAAGAACATCACGCACTGAGGCTTTCAACTCCCAATGACCGAATTTCTTGCCAAACGATATGTCCAAAGAATTGCGCGGCATCTCGTAGGAGTTTGGGATATTGCGGGCGTTCCCGTCAGCACCTGTTCCGTATTTGTTTCCCACGCCGACGATCCGTTTGCCGATGCGGTTATAGAGGACCGCCGCCGACCATCCGTCGCGGTTGTAGAACAGGCCGATATTGATCAGATATGGAGACTGTCCCTGCATCGGACGGTCGATGTTGTTGCCCTTGTCGAATGTCACTGTGCTCTTGATCAGCGAGCCGTTGAACGAAAGACTGAAATCGTCAAGGCCGATAAATCCGAGGTTCTTGCGGATGTCCACTTCGATGCCGTAATTGTCAGCCCCTTTTGCATTGATATAGGAGTAGATAAGATCTGTGCCTCCGGCAACGGTATATGTCCATTCAATCGGATTGGTGAATTTCTTGTAGAACAGTGCCACCGAAACAATCTCGTTTTTTGCCGGATACCATTCATATCTCAGGTCTATGTTCTGAATATATGCGGCCTTGAGGTCATAATTGCCCATCACGCTGCTTCCGAGATCAAAATCGTAATAAACCGTAGGTGCAAGTTCCCGGAATTCAGGACGATTGGTGGAACGTCCGTAGGCGGCTCTTACCTGATGCATGTCATTGAAACGGTAGCTTACGTTTACCGACGGGAAGAAATCCTTATAGTAATAATGGGTGTCCTGAAGACTCTCTTCCGACTGGCGGGTATTCATTCTCAACAGTTGATCGACATATTCATATCTTACGCCACCGTAGATTGTAAATGAACGCCACGGTATGTTGACACCGACATATCCGGAAAGCTGGCGGTTGCTTGCCTTGTAGCTGTTCAGGAAATTGACATTCTCGTACAGATAGAGCTTGTCAGGGCCATAGTTCTCAGGTATCAGCACCTCACCGGCAACATCCGGATTGAACATGAATCCGTCCGGCAGGTTATTGTCGGGCTGCCAGCCGTATTGGAATTCGCGGACATCGTATGTCCTGTTACGGTATTCTCCATATAGACCGGCCTTCAGTACCGGTTTTACCGCTCCGAAATCAAACTCATGGCGATAGTTGGTGTTGAGTGATGCCGTGTTTTCCCTCAGTCTCGTAAATTCACGGCTTATGCGGTATATCCCCATTCTTTGGTCGGTGCGGTCTGTGAGCTGAATCAGCCGTCTGTCCGGCATGTCCCGGTCGGAATAGGCATATCCCGCGCTCCAGTCCCAGAGCGAAGATGAACTGAACTCATGGCGCCCTGTAAATTGGGTGTTGAACGTGTTGCGGGTGGAATAATAATATTCCATATCGCGGATATTGTCAGGCTGCGAGTTAAAGCCCTCGCGGTCGGAATAACGGTTCTTGACGATTCTGTTATAGATGTTTTTCCATTCAAAACGGTGTCTGCCGGTTTGCGGGAGGAAGGATAGATTAAGAAGTGCGCCGATTTTGCGGTCGTTTGTATATTGATTGTCAGTCGCTTTACGGAGATATACGGGACTGTCGTTGGTCACATCGTATGGACCGTAAAGGGAATTTTCCATGTCGAGGAGAGTGCGGTATGCGTCGGAATAGTTTATGCTTGCCAGTAATCCGAAAGATGACCCGGACTCAAATCTCCAGCGGTTGCTGTAAGAGGCGTTGACTTTCAGATCGCCTATCGGCTTTTTACCATAGACTTCCCAGTCGTTGTTGAATCCGTTGTTGAGCGGATCGATACGGTTTCGGAAACCTGAATAAGTCAATAATGGAGAATCAAATCCACCTGAATAGCATTTGCCTCCGCCTTTATAGTATTTGAAATTGCGGAAATGTGTCATGTCATTGAACGAGGTGCCGACAGAGATGTCAAATCCGCTTTTCGCCGGTTGATACTTGGTCCTTACCATCACGAATCCGCCGGTGAAATCCGATGGGTATTCAGGCGCGGGACTTTTCACAATCACTATGTTGTCAAGCTGTGAACTCGGTATTATGTCGAATGAGAACGCTCTCGAATCTGCTTCCGAGCTTGGCACCGCGCCGCCGTTGAGCCACACATTGTTATATCTTTGGGAGAGTCCCCGCACCATCACGAATTTGTCGTCCATGATGGAGATTCCCGGCACACGGCGTATCACTTCCGAAGCGTCTTTGTCCTGAGTCCTGGCTATCTGCTGGGCCGACACTCCTGTCTGTACCACATCGCTCTGTTTCTCTTCCTCAATCATGGCGGACTCGGTGTCCTTTCGTGCGACAGCGGTAACAGTCACTTCTGCCAGAGATGTGGCGTTCGGATTCATGGGGATGTCCAATGTTATTATCTCATCTCCAGCTGGGATCTGTCGTGTTATCACGGTGTCCCTGTAACCGATGTACTTCACGGAAAGATTATGCTTCCCTGCCGGAAGTCGGAGGGAATAAGTGCCGTCAATGTCTGTTGACGTTCCCTTGCTGCCGGGATTCGCCATGACAGATGCGCCTATCAGCGGCTCGTCAGTGCCGCCGTCATACACCGTCCCTTTTATTATGCCGGCCTCCATGTCGGCATAACATGTGGCGAGGGCTGCAAGTGTAAGACTTAGCGGTAATCTTTTCAAATTCATATAAAACTGCGTTATCTTTTCGACGGCAAAATTACGGTCGGATTGTTTCATGGATTTTGCAGATTTATTGAACTATTATTAAATCGACTGATATTATTAAAGTTTCATTAAACTTTTGACGTATGGTCCTGTAATTTGAGTAATTTCGTACCGGTCAGTTGACTCCGCCTCCGGCATCGGGAATGTGCGTTTTTGGCGGATTCATCTAAACTCACTATCTTTGCAGGTGGATAAATCTGCGTCTACGCGTTGGGGCGTAATACAGACCATCACAGATTATACCGACACAATAAACACAGATATATGAAAAGGATAGCGATAGCGATAGTGGCGCTGGCGACGGCGCTGGGAGCCGCTGCCGACGGGCTGCGGGGCAAGTGGAACGGCACCCTGCAGGCAGGAGGTATGAAGCTGCGGCTGTCGGTGAGCGTCCGCGCCGACAGCACGGCCACTCTCGACTCGCCCGACCAGGGAGCCTTCGGCCTCCCCGCCCAGGTGCAGCATCTTGGCGCCGACTCCCTGAGCCTGGCGCTGCCGCAGCTGCAGGCGTCGTATAACGCCCGGCTGAAGGACGGCAGGCTGTGCGGCACTTTCCGCCAGGGCATGCTCTCCCTGCCGCTCGACATGGAGAGGGCGCAGCTCGAGCGCCCGCAGACGCCCATGCCCCCATTCCCGTACGTCACCGAGGAGGTGGTGATTCCGAACGCCAGTGCCGGGGTGACTCTGGCCGGCACGCTCACGCTGCCCGAGAACTTCGACCCGGCGCAGACGCCAGTGGTGGTGATGGTCACCGGCAGCGGCTTGCAGAACCGCGACGAGGAGCTCTTCGGTCACCGTCCGTTCGCCGTCATCGCCGACTACCTGGCGCGGCATGGCATCGCCTCGCTGCGCTACGACGACCGCGGCAAGGGAGCCTCCACCGGCGACGGCGCCGCGGCCACCACCACCGACTTCGCCTCCGACGCCCGGGCGGCCATCGAGGCCCTCCGCAGCCGCGGCTGCAAGCGCGTGGGCATCCTCGGCCACAGCGAGGGCGCCGCCATCGCCTTCCAGCTGGCGGCCAAGAAGGTGCCGGAGTTCATCGTGGCCATCGGCGCCCCGGGCGTGCAGGGCTACGAGATACTGGTCGACCAGACCCGCCGGGCCATGGCAGACAGTGGCGTGCCCGCCGATATGCTCGACCGCTACTGCGAGGCTCTGACAGCCATGTACCGGGCCAGGATTTCCGATGGCGCGGACGCAGCCAAGGCAGCCGTGCTCAAGGCCACTGCCTCCTGGCAGCAGGACGGCGCCAACGACCAGCTGAAGGCCATCCTGATGCAGCTGGCCGACAACGGCAACCCCTGGCTCGACGAGTTCATGGCCTATGACCCGCGTGCCGACATCGCCGCCACCGCCTGTCCGGCACTGGCCATATACGGCTCCCTCGACACGCAGGTGCCTCCGGCACAGAACGCCCCGGCAGCCCAGGCCAACCACGCCGTCGCAGTCAAGACCTATCCGGGCCTCAACCACCTCATGCAGTCGGCAAAGACCGGCAAGGTCTCCGAGTACGAGGAGCTGTCCGAGACTTTCTCCCCGACTGTCCTCGCTGACATCGCAACCTTCATAAACTCACTGGAATGAAATCACCGCACCGCCTGCTGGCAACCACCGCCCTGGCTCTCGGCACCCTGCTGCTTGCGGCAGGGGTGAGGAACGTGACCGTGAAGAAGCCAGGCACTCTCGCCTCTAAAATCGGCGACAGCAAGTACGCCGTCACTCAACTGAAGGTAAAGGGGACGCTCGACGCCGCCGACGTGCGCCTGCTGCGCGACATGGCCGGCGGCGACACCCTGCTGGGCCGCACCCCAGGTCGCCTCGTCGACATAGATCTCTCGGAGGTCGAGTTCCAGCCCGGTCCCGAGCCGATAACCAGCGGTAAGTACAAGTACCGCATCACCGGGCGGCACACGCTGCCGGCGTCGCTCTTCTACAACTGCCCGGTGGAGCGTCTGGTGCTGCCAGCCAGGCTGGACTCCATCGGCTCATGGGCGCTCCAGCGCACGCGACTGACCGACCTCGTAATCCCCGCCGGGGTGGTGATGGGCAAGTTCGTCGTGGCCCGCGACTCCGCGCTCCGCACCTTGCGCCTGCCCGACATACACGGACAAGTCCCGGCGCTCTCGGGCCTCGGCCTGCCCGTGCTGCGGAGCATACGCTACGGCGACGTGGACTACATCTCCGCCGGATCCTTCGACGACCTGCCGGAGGTGGAGGAGATAGTCTTCGACGGCCTCGTGGGCCACATGGACGGATACCTCGTCACCGATTGCCCTAAGCTGAAACGGATCATCTTCAACGGCCCCGTCGCAAGCACCGGCGGCCGCCAGTTCGTGAAGAACTGCCCGGAGCTGGAAGAGGTGGCTTTCAACGGCCTTGTGTTCGCCACCGGCTTCGGCAAGCCGGTGGACTGCCCCAAGCTGACGGGGTATACTCAAGGGGGCATGGTGCTCTACGGCGACACGGCCTGCTTCCGCACCGCCACGCCCGCGCAGGTTGCCGCCGACCCGGAGATGCGCCGGCAGGCCGAGGCGCTCCTGGCCTATAAGCGGCGGGCGCTCACCAAGCCGTCGGTCAACTTCCTGCGCGCCATAGAGAGCGATAACTTCGCGGAGTCTGACACCCTGGCGCAGGCGCTGGGCGACCGCAGCTTCGCTGCCGACCTGGGCCCGGAGGTGCTCCCCATACGGCGCGACATGGCCATGACCAAGCTCGACCTGCTCAAGTCGGCCCCGCCGTATGCCCACGACACGGTGCAGGTTAGCTGGACCTACGCCGCCCCATCCGACTCGCTGCTGGCCCTCGACCGCGAGTATTTCAACCTCGACAGTGTGGCCGGCACCGGCGACGACATCTCCCGCATCCGCAACCTGCTCTGCTGGGTTCACGACCTGGTGCGGCACGACGGCTCGTCGGACAACCCGCGCTCGCAGACGCTCATCGACATGTACGAGCTGTGCCGCAGCGAGCGGCGGGGCGTGAACTGCCGCATGATGGCCATCATGCTCACCGAGGCGCTCCTGGCCGAGGGAATCCCGGCCCGCTACCTCACCTGCCAGCCCAAGCTCTACGACTTCGATTCTGACTGCCACGTGATCTGTGTGGCCTGGTCCGACTCGCTGCGGAAGTGGGTGTGGGTCGACCCGACTTTCGCCGCCTACGTGACGGACGAGAACGGCCTGATGCTCCATCCCGGCGAGGTGCGTGAGCGCCTGCGCACGGACAAGCCTCTGGTGCTCAACCCCGACGCCAACTGGAACCATGAGGCGGCGCAGACCAAGGAGGACTACCTGGACCGCTATATGGCCAAGAACCTGTACTACATCGAGGCCGTCGCCCACAACTGTCCTCGCCCCGAGGGCCGCGGCGCCATGCGTCCCACCTACGTGGTGCTGATTCCGGAGGGGATGCGCCAGGCGGCCCCGGACTCCGACGTCTACACCACCGACTACGACACCTTCTGGCAGGCCCCCGACCGATAAGTGAAAACCATGGAGCGGTCACTGACACACCTTTTATTTTTGGTTCGTTCAGTGCTCTTGGTGACATAATGGATTAACTTGCAAATCTCCCGGTCGACCATTGCAGCATAGCAAGAGTGAAGTGTGCAGATTTAATTCGCGCCATGCTGAAAGTCGGCACGCCGATATGTGTCTCGCTCTCAACTTTTTTCGCTAACTTTGCAGGCTGAACCAACCCCGACAGAAATGCAAGGCAGTTACTCAAGCGACGACAGGGAATGGCGTGCGCCCGCCGGCGCCGTGCGCTACGTGCGCCTGGCCCTGCTGGCCATCGTCTGCTTCTTCACCTTCTTCGTCAACAACGACGTATTCGTGCCCGACATCATGGAGAGCCGCAACCTCATCACGGCCCGCGAGATGACGGAGAGCCACGAATACCTGGTACCCACCCTCAACGGCGACCTGCGCCTGGCCAAGCCGCCCCTACCTACCTGGATCGCCGCCGCCATCGAGTCCGTAAGCCCAGACGACGTCGCCGCCCAGCGCTGTGCCGCCGGAGCCGCCGGAATCCTGCTCACCATCTTCGTATACCTCTTCGCCGCCAGGGTCGTGCGCATCGACCCCCTATGGCCCACACTGCTCTTATTGACCTGCTACAGCGTCGTGCTGATGGGACGGACGGCCTCCTGGGACATCTACTGCCACGCTTTCATGATGGGCGGCATATACTACCTGGCACGGGCGCTGACCGGCAAGGGGCGCCAGACGCGAGCCTTCGCCTGGGCCGGCCTCTTCACCGGTCTCAGCATCATGAGCAAGGGTCCCGTGAGCCTGTACGCTCTGTTGTTGCCGTGGCTGCTGGGCATGCTCTGCACGCGCCGCATGACCATGCGCGGCAAGTGGGGAGGTCTGTTGCTGATGGTCGTCGTAGCCCTCGCCACCGGCTGCTGGTGGTACGCCTACATCTACCTCTGTCACAAGCACGAGCTCCAGGCCGTGGCCGCACAGGAGAGCGGCGCATGGGTGAACCACAACGTCCGCCCCTGGTGGTACTACCACCGCTTCTACCTCGAGGCCGGCATCTGGGCCCTGCTCCTGATCACAGCCATAGTGCTCAGCCTGGTGCGTCGCAACCGCCTCGGTCGCGCCTTCTACATGCCACTGCTCTGGATGTTCTTCTCGCTGGTTTTGCTCTCTCTTCTCCCGGAGAAGAAGATGCGCTACGTGCTGCCCGTGCTCATCCCCGCCTCCCTGGTAATGGGCCAGCTCGTCTACCGCTGGATCGAGGAGTTCAGGCTCCCCAGCCGCTCCGCCAAGTCGGACAAGGTGCTCTACCGCATCAACGCCTGGGCTCTGGCCGTCGTCACCGCCGCCCTGCCAGTGCTGGCCTGGTATTTCTGCTTCCGCGAAGGGAACATGCAGCTCATGGCCCTCATAATAATGTGCATCGTCAGCGGCGTGGTTGCCGTGAGCATGGCCGTCGCCGCCATCCGCCTCCAGCCCGGCGGCATGGTGTGGGGCGTGGCGGCACTGTTCGTCATGGCCGAGGGGATCGGCCTGCCCGCCATCCGTCCCCTCATCAACAACGAGCACATGCACTCTATCCGCATCGCCGCCGACCGCCCCGACCTACAGGGAGTCCCCTTCTACTATAACAAGGCCGACGGCCTGCGACACGAGATTATCTACGCCGCCAGGCGCGACATTCGGCCGCTCGACTACAACGACTCCACGTTGAGCCGCCTGCCACTGCCGGCCGTCGTGCTCACCCACCGCGGCGCCGCCGCCGAGCTCCCCAGCGACTACCTCCGGAGCGTCGACACCGTCTCCATCGGCCTGTACGACGACAACCGGCGCCCCAAGGGTACGCGCCGATACTCGTCCGACTTCATCTACCACCTCACCCTGCTCAAGACAAGGAAATGAACGCCACCGCCAACTACGATTTCACCGTCATAGTGCCCCTGTACAACGAGGAAGACAACATCGCCGCTCTGGAGCGGCGCTTCGCCGCCTGGCTTCCCACGGCCCCCGTGCGTACCTGCGTGCTGTTCGTCAACGACGGCTCCACCGACGCCTCGCTGCCCCGCCTCAAGGAGGCCTGCGCCCGCCACGATGCCTTCCTCTACGCCGCCCTCGGCCACAATTCCGGTCTCAGCGCCGCCCTCAAGGCCGGCTTCGACCTCGCCGAGTCCCCCTGGGTCGGATACATCGACGCCGACCTCCAGACAGCTCCCGAGGATTTTCCCCTGCTGCTTGAACACACACGCGATCACGACATGGTGATCGGCATCCGCGCCGACCGACGCGACACCGGCTTCAAGAAGCTCCAGTCCAAGATCGCCAACGGCTTCCGCCGCCGCATGACCGGCGACGGCGTGCAGGACACCGGCTGCCCCCTCAAGGTCATCGCCACCCCGCTGGCACAGAAGCTGCCAATGTTCACCGGCATGCACCGCTTCCTGCCTGCCCTCGGCCTCCTCTACGGCGCCAGGGTAAAGCAGGTGCCCGTGCGCCACTTCCCCCGCACCGCCGGAGTCAGCAAGTACCACCTCTGGAACCGCCTCAAAGGCCCTTTCCTCGACTGCTTCGCCTACCGCTGGATGCGAAAGCGCCTAATCGACAACCACATAGCCGACAACAACCTTAAAGTCAATTAAAAATTATTACAGCGACACCCAAAGGTCCTTTCTCGATTGGCACGCAGCTCAAATTTTTAATTATTAATCATGCCGTCCATCGTAGTAACGCTCATCGGCTTCCTGGCGCAGGGCCTGTTCTCGGCGCGCATGCTCGTGCAGTGGATACTCTCCGAGCGGGCGCGGCGCGTGCTCAGCCCCACACTGTTCTGGGTGCTGTCGCTGCTCGCCTCCATCCTGCTGTGCCTGTACGGATGGCTCCGCTCAGACTTCGCCATCATCCTCGGCCAGCTCTTCTCCTACTACATCTACCTGTGGAACCTGCGCATCAAGGGCGCCCTGGTCAAGGTACCCGCCTGGACACGCATCCTGCTGTGCATCTTGCCTATAGCACTGTGCATCCCCGTTGCCGGCGACGCCCAGGCTGCCTACCGCCGCTTCTTCGCCAACCCCGACATCCCCTTTTGGCTGCTGCTCTACGGCTCCGCCGGACAGGTCATCTTCACCCTCCGCTTCATCTACCAGTGGTTCTACTCCGTGCGCCTGGGCCGGAGCGTGCTCCCCGCAGGCTTCTGGTGGATATCCCTGATAGGCTCCCTGACCATCTGTTCCTACGCCATCTTCCGCGCCGATCCCGTCCTGATTGTCGGCCAGAGCGTCGGCCTGGTCGCCTACAGCCGCAACCTCGTCATCGGCCGCCGCCAGCGTCGCCGCACTCCCGCCCCCTCCTAATCCCCGAACAGTATTCTTAACGAGAGTCGTTTGGCTTCCCTTACGACTCATTGACGGCTTGCATTTCACCAAATCAAAGTGGCAAGTGGCGGAGGAGCTTGAGGGTGGAGTGGTGGTCGGCGGGGAGGGGGACTATTTGCGCCAGAAGGCGGGGAGGAGGAGCGCCAGGAAGGCGAAGAGCTCCAGACGGCCGGCAAGCATATCGAACATCATGACGTACTTGAGGCCCGGGGCGAGCAGGCCGAAGCCGCCACTGGCGCCGGTGACGCCGTAGCCGAGGCCGTTGCAGCCCAAGGCGGAGGCGGACAGAAACACGGAGTCGGCGAAGCCGTAGCCGCAGAAGACGGCCACAAGGGTGGTGAGGATTATCAATAAGGCGTAGATGGTGAAGAAGGCGGCGATGCGGTGCATGACCGGTGCCTTCATGGCCTCTGGGCCTATGCGCACGGCGAATGCCCGGTGCGGGTGGATGGTGCGCAGCAGGTTATTGCGCAGGTTCGACCACAGGGCCATGAGGCGGTCGATCTTGACTCCGCCGGCGGTGGAGCCGGAGCACGAGCCGGCAATCATGAGCAAGACGGTAAGGAACATGGCGGCAGGTCCCCACGCCTCGGCCCCCTGCACGGTGAAGCCGGTGGAGGTGATGGCCGATACGGTGTGCGTCAGGGTGCTCAGGCCGAGGTCGCGAAAGGTTGGCTCGATGCCCCCTTGCAGCCACCGGCCCAGGGCCATGAGGCCCCAGAAGACTGCTATGACGGCGAAGTAGGTGCGTGCCACTGCATTCGCGGCCAGGTCTTTCATGCGCCCGTGGAGCACGCCGTAGAGAAGCATGAAGTTGACGCCGCCAACGGTCATGAAGGCCGTAAGCACCCAGTCCACGTATTCGGAGTTCCAGTAGGCGAGGCCCTCGGTGTGGGTGGTGAAGCCGCCGGTGGATATGGCCGCGAAGGTCTGGCAGACGGCGTCGAACAGCGACATCGGCCCGGCCCACAGCAGCAGGATGCAGCACAGGGTGAGCCCGGAGTAGACGTACCAGAGCGACAGCACGGTCTGGCGGATGCGCGGGTGGAGCTTGGTGTGGTATATGCCGGTGGCCTCGGCGTGGAACATGGAGATGCCGTCGTCGCGGTTGAGAGCCGGGATGGCCGCGAGCATGAAGAAGATGATTCCCAAGCCGCCTATCCACTGCATGATGGCGCGCCAGAGCAGGATGCTGCGGCTGAGCGCTCCGACGTCCGGGTAGACGCTGGCGCCGGTGGTGGTGAAGCCGGAGATGGTCTCGAACAGGGCGTCGGTGAAGCCGAGGGCGTGGTCGCCCATCACCAGCGGGATGAGCCCGATGAGTCCGAAGATGACCCAGACGAGGGCCGTGAGCGCGAATCCCTCGCGGGCCTTTATGCACAGTTTCACGCGCCTGGTGCACAGCTCGGTGACGCCGTATATGCCCAGGGCCGACACGCAGGCCACGGCGAATCCGGGCCAGTCGGATTCGCCGCCGGCTACAGCCACCGACAACGGCACGCACAGAAGCAGGCCCTCCACGCCCACCAGGCGCCCCATCACACAGGCCACTCCCTTATAATTCAAAGTCCCGTACATAATAATTCCGTTCTCTTTCCAAAAAACTGACAAAATTAAAAATTAGTTCGGGAACTGAAAAATTAGTATTAACTTTTTTGGGGGAGCTGCCGATTCCTATTTTTAGACTTCTTCTTATCCCGAACAACGATGCAACCGCCCTCGGCTCGAACTATGCCGTCAACGACCGGGACTTCCACATAACGTAGTCAAGGAGTTTGTGCGGCGCGGCTGGCGTGTTGAGTCGGTGTGCCTCGGAATTGAAAATCGCCGCATACTTAGAAGTAAACTCAATGTGAGACAAACCCTATGCACCACGACGAGAAGTGTCTTTTCATCAACAACGCCTTCGCCGAGAAGCAACAACTTATGCCGTTCTTCAACCGCTCGAATAACGAACACTTTATCCTTGCTGTCCAGTCCGCCAGTGTCTCCAACGGTCGCAACGGCTTCCGCAAGGATAAGTCCGGCGAAAAGCTCGCCGAGTCCGAAGAAGACCTGCTCGAACACCGCACCGACGGCACCGATTCTCTCGATACCCTCTACATCGGCTGCGAAAAATTCCCGTTCCATGATACTTTTTCGCTGTCTGTCTCAGGCGTCTCGTAAGGTTGTTGATAAATTCTTTTATTCATTATGTCTCTAATTCCAAAAATAATTAGTAACTTTGTGCCTCAGTAACAAGCAATTCTGAAAATGACCAGTTAAATTGCAAAGACATACGGTGAGAGCCGACAACTTTGAACCCACTCTTATAGTGGTTACTTGGCTTTGGTCAGCCATCAGATGCTATGAGGGAGGGTTTTGTTTTTCTATGAAATCTTTTGCAGATTATAAAATAGATGCGCCCAATTGGATTACAATGGCAGACGGGGAATTCTACCCAGATATTCTCGCTGATGCTTGTGAATTGTATAAACCAGTCCTTATCTTATTTGCACAACTTCTTAAAACTTCTGAATCCTCTGAAGTTCTGATGGAACAAATATCAGAAGTTCGTCAACAATGGATGAGGATTCAACTGTGTCGCGTTTTCAGGAAGTATGTAAGTCCTCAGACTCCAGTTGAAATGCTAAAAAAGAAGTCATTGACTTCTATGGTATGTCGCCAATACGGTAAAAATTTTCGTCGTATCAATCATGTCCAAGCCGCATTCAGTTCTCGACCCATGCCGGATGAAGCTTTGTGTGCTGTTCTTTGGGAATATAAGGATCGGGGGCAAAAAGGATATGATCTAACCGAAAAGTTTTTTAATCTGTTTAGGACTGCATTTAAAGACTTTTCAATAGAAGGACCGGAAAGAGCTGGCGCAGACATTTTACTTAGTTCCATATTTACTGACTATCCCAATGCATCTCGCCCAGTTGATTTCTTAATTAGAAATGATAATGGGGAAGTATGCGCTATCGGTTTGGCGCGATATGATAGCGACCGAGGGGGAGCCCAAGAAGATGATCGTATCGGTGGTTATATGAATTGTGCCAAAGAGATTCTTGAATATTCTAATAACTCCGGGAAAAATCTGAAGGTAATTTTTGCAAATGACGGGCCGGGGTTATTGCTTGGTTCCATGTGGGATGATTATGCCAAATTGGAAAATATATCTCCTCAATACATCAAAGTTGTAACTTTAAGAATGGTCAAGGATCGTATAAATGTAAACTGGTTAAATCAAGAATAATGGCAGTTGGCAACTCATCTTATAAAAATACTCACGGACTGATGAATTTAACCAGTACTTCGCAATCTACACTATCTAAGGTTGTAGATTCCGATTGTCACGGACTTAAACGCTTATATCATGCCGATAACTTGATTGTATTAAAAGATCTGCTTAGTGATACATCTATTAGAGGTAATGTTCAATTGATTTATATTGACCCTCCTTATAATACCGGCTCTGATTTCGAAAATCGGAATCAGGAATTTGCATATTCTGACAGGTTTACCATTGATGAATATATTTCTTTCATGAGAGATAGATTAGTAATTATGAGAGAATTACTTTCCAATAACGGCTCAATATATGTACATCTTGATTGTAATATGGTGTTCCATATAAAAATTCTCATGGATGAAATATTCGGAATATCCAACTTCAAGGGTATGATTACACGTAAGAAATGTAAGCCAAAAAATTACACAAGAAAAACTTACGGCAATATATCGGATTACATCTTATTTTACACAAAATCAGATGACCCTATTTGGAATAGACCTTATGAAGAATGGACTTCTGAAAAACAAATTAAGGAATATCCATATGTAGAGACTGAAACTGGTAGGCGGTACAAGAAAGTCCCTATTCATGCTCCCGGAACTCGCAATGGGTCCACAGGTGGAATATGGAGAGGGATGTATCCTCCCCCTGGTAAACATTGGCAATATAAACCAGATAAACTTGATGAAATGGATGCTAATAACGAAATTTATTGGTCATCCACAGGAAATCCTCGTCGAAAGGTTTATTTAGATCAAAGCAAAGGTGTTGCCGTACAAGATATATGGCTTGATTTTCTTGACATTAATAATCAGAATTCCTTCCAGACTGGCTATCCTACGGAAAAAAACATTGATATGCTTAAGCGTATTATAGAAGCCTCTTCTAATCCCGGAGACTTAGTCTTGGATTGCTTCGCTGGGTCAGGCACTACTCTTGTCGCTGCTGACCAATTAGGTAGGAATTGGATTGGCGTGGATATTGGAGATGTTGCTATAAAAACAATTAGAGAGCGTTTTGCTAATGGTAGTAAAAGATTGTTTGAATTACCAACCACCAATAAAAAGAAAGGTTTAAGTCAAAAAGAAGCAACCCTTTTTGATGATTTTAGTGACCAAGATAAATCCTCCTCGAAAAAATCTAATCCCATTGAGTATGATTTTTTCGAGATGACTTGATTGAACTTCGTACATTTACAGAATAACGAAGAAACCTATTTTAGGTAGTGTTTCACTGAGTGTATCTGAGGCGAGTTCACTCAAGCCTGTAGACCTCAGATGACGATGCAAATTTAATGATTTTATTTCATGACGCGAGTTCGGATAACATTAGCGAACTCGCGTCGATAGGGTCAATAGGACAGCGTGCCACCTGCTATTGGCCCCATTGGGCTTATTGCACCTATTGGCCCTGTCAAAGCCGTCTCACTCGCCGGGATTTGCCGGGAACTGTATCAGCGTCGAGTCGAGTTGCTCGGGCTGCTGCTGAATCATGCGCATGGAGCCGGTTTCGGCGATGGCCACCGCCAGGTTGCGCGTCTTGGGGTTGTAGATGACGGTATAGCCGGGATTGGCACCCGAATGGGCCTTCATGCCGCCGGCGGTGTAGATGCCGTCGGTCTCGGCCACGGGCACCTGCGTCTGCCAGTTGGCGACCATGCGGTCAAACTCCTGCTGACCTATCAGGGCCGTGAGCTGGCTCTTCATCACCGGATTGGTGAAGAAATCGAAGTCGGTGACGCACTTGCCCACATTGTCCTGAAAGAGGGCGGTGAGGGCCGAGGCGTCGCTGTCGCTCTCTGTCTGGCCGGTGACTTGCGTCTGAGTGGAGATGACCTCCTGATTGGGGGCGGCTACCTGCTGCGAAGCGGCGTCGCCCTGCTGCGTCTTGCTGTCGCAGGAGGTTGCGGCGAGCATGGCCGTGCCCATGAGGGCTGCTGAGAATATTTTCAGTGTTTTCATAATGTAAGTGTTTCTATTCAGGATTCTGCTCAGGCTGCGGGGCGGAACGCCGGGAGGCGAGGTCCCGCTGTATCAGGGCCCGCTTTATGAGGCCGCGCTTGACGTCGGGCACCACGCTGAAGCGTTGTGCCAGGTAGGCGAGCAGGCCGTAGGCGGCGGCCTGGATCCAAAGGGCGTAGTAGCAGTCGGAGACCTGGCTCAGGGTGGCGCCGTCGGTGTTCATGCGCACGAAGCCCTCCATGCCCCAGGTGGCGGGGAAGAGGTCGCCCACGGCCTTCCAGAAGCCGCTCATGGCGAAGCGGGGCCACGTCAGGCCGCTCAGGAAGACGAGCATCAGCGAGGTGGCGACCCAGATCACGAACACGTCCTCGCGCTGGCGCACCAGCGCCTGCACGCACTCGCCCAAAAAGCAGCACGCTATAACCATGGGCAGCAGGAAGGCGAAGATCTGGAACGGGTTCCCCGCCATGGGGAAGGCGAACATCAGCGGCACGTAGTGGATCAGGAAGCATATCGGCCCGACTATGATGGTCATCACCACCAGCACGCGGGCAAGCATCGACAGCAGCACCGGCCTTGGCCTGGCGAAGGGATTCATGTAGAAAAGCTCGGGGCGCTCGCGGTAGGCGCCTCCCATCATGGCTACCGACAGCACTATGCACTGGTGCAGGATGAAGACGAGCACGCCGATCATGATGAACGAGTCGAAGCCGCCCTGGGTGACGCCAATGTCTATGTTCTCGATGGGCATGGGATCGCCGATGCGGAAGGAGGCCCCCATCGGCACGGCGTTGTCGATTTCCTGGGCCTGTATCTCGGCGCCGAGGGCGAGCTGGGTTTCGGTGGCCGAGATGAGCATGGCCCGGTATCGGAGCAGCAGGCTCATCTCGCAGTAGAGCACCACGGGCGACTTGGCGCCCTGGCCGAGCTTGCGCCCGTAGCCGGAGGGTATCTCCATGATGCCGTAGCAGTGGTGGGAGTTCATGGCGCGGCGCCCTTCGCCCAGGTCGGCGGCGTAGCCGAGCACGCTCACGCCCTGGGTGGCGTCGAAGCGCTGCACGAGCTTGCGGCTCTCGGGGGTGCGGTCATGGTCCACGACCACCACCTTGACGTCGCGCACCAGCTCCGGATTGTAGATGAGCGAGTAGATGACGGGATAGGCCAGAGGCAGGAACAGGAAGAAGATGACCAGGCCGCCGTCATGGATAATCATGCGGAACTGACGGACATATACGTCGTAGAAGAGGCGCAGGGCCGAGGCAATACTCTTGAACATGGCTTACGGGGCATAGACGGGACGTGCCATGGCCCGTCTCAGGCGGGGCAGGAAGGGCAATGGCAGCACGATGAATATGATGTAGGCCACGAACCACCAGCGGGAGTAGTAGATGTCGATGCCGTTGAGGGCCTGGTCTATGTAAATCAGGAAGTTGTAGCGTGTGGGGAGGATGTAGGAGAAGATGCCCACGGCGCCGTACATGCTCTCCACGGGGAAGGAGAAGGCGGCCAGCGAGAAGGAGAGGATGCCCACCAGGGCGCAGTTGGACAGGGCCAGGCGCATATTGGGGATGATGCAGGCGAACAGCAGCCCCATGCCCATGGAGGCGAGCACGAAGAGCACCTCGCTGAGTATCATCCAGGTGTGCGACCCGTTCATGGGATAGCCGCACCAGAAGAAGAGCATCGAATACATGAACATTATCTCCACGAGCCAGATTATGAGGCTTGGCAGCAGCTTGGCGGCGAGCAGGCGGAATATGGAGCCTCCGGCCCGGGCCAGGTAGTAGCGCGAGAAGCCGTACTTGATGTCGTCGCAAATCAGGTAGCAGGTCATCATCATGATCATGAGCTGGAAGACGGCGGGCAGGAACGAGTTGGTGAGGTAGATGGAATAGTTGAGCTGCGGGTTGCCGATGGGGCGGGTGACTACGGTGACGGGGCTTAGCATGCCGGCTATCTCCTCGTCGCTCATGCCGGTGTTGGATAGCACCGACGATATGACGCCGGCCTTGGAGTAGGTGGCGGTGAGCTTGAAGGTCTTGTAGAGCAGGTTGGCCGGCACGTAGTAGGCCGTGTTTGTGTAGAATGTGATGACGGGCCTGCGGCCGCTGAGCAGGTCCTGCTCGAAGTTGCGGGGTATGAGGAAGTAGCCGTATACCTCGCCGCGCTGCATGTCGTGGCGGGCCTCGGTGTAGCTTTCGGTGGCCTTGGTGATGTGCACCATCTGCATGCCGTTGAGCGTCTGCGTGAGCTTGCGCGACGTGGACGTATGGTCCATGTCCACGATGGCGGCTGGGATGCGCGTGGGCAGCCCGACTTCCATGAGGTTGGTGAGCATGAACGTCAGCATCAGCGGCAGCACGAAGAAGCCGATCCAGCACACCGGCCTTCGGGCTATCTCTGCGCAGCTCTGCATGAATATGGCGCGGAATCCTTTCATTTGCTTGCGGGGTAAGGGGGTGTTGCAAAATCCGGCGAATCGTAGGGATGCACCCTGGTGCATCCGCTCTGCTTTATTGATTGTCAGCGGCTGCACCAGGGTGCAGCCCTACAATCTGACCGAAATTCTGAATTTTGACACACCCTCGTGAGAGTTGAGAATTGAATACACACACAAAGCATTTTCCTTTGCGATTGACGCCCGCTTTAGCGCGGTGCACCTCTCGCTATCGCCTTAGGTGCCTGCTGGCTGTTGCCGTGGGGATGTTGCTCACCTCCTGCTTCACCGGCGTGGAGGGCACACGGCGCGTGGTGATGAGCAAGAACGATGTCGCCGCCACCCGGCCCGGCGCCGAGGAACAGCTAGTGGCAGGACTCACTGGCACACCCCTCGCCCAGTGGCAACCGGGTCGCGAGTTCATAGTGCTCGACGACCGTGCGGCGCTGATGTTCGACCCTCACACCCTCCCCGCTGACCCTCTCAGCCTGCACCTGAGCGGCGACACCCTGCGCTACCAGGGCAACGACCGGCGTGTCACCCCCGGACTTGATACCCTCACCGTGCTCCGCTTCGCCGACAGCGTCCGCACCTACTCCCTGCCCTTGCGGCAAAGCCGTATCACCAGCATGGAGATGCCCATGATGGCAGACGCAGCCATAGTCCACCGTCTCGACACCATGCTCCGCGGCCGCACACTCTGGGTGCGCAACCCCATGTGGCACACCGCCGACTCGCTGACCGTGCAGGGTCTCAAATACTCGCCCGTGCGGGTGGAAAAGGTATTGCCCGGCGTGAACGTCTACCCTGTCCGCATATGCTTCCGCACCGATAGCCTCAGTGGCTGGCTTCCCGTTGCGCTTCCCGGCGCCGGACCGGCCTCCCGCAGCTTTGCCCAGCAGTTCTCGCTCACAGACCCTCGCTCCAACTATCCCGCCATCACTGACGAGACGTGGAGACTCATCCAGCAGCAGCGCGTGGCCGAAGGCATGACCAAGGACGAGGCCAGGCTCTCACTCGGCGCCCCAAAGGACGTCTCGCAGGGACACAACTCGGCTCTCCTTTACGAGCTCTGGCAATACCCCGACGGCTCGTACCTTATGTTCTGCGACGGTCTGCTCCAGCGCTTCAAGCTCGCCCGTTAGCTGAGAGTTGAGACGACAACAAGCATTTTCTTTTGCATTTGGCGCACACTTCAGCGCCGCGCTTCCATACTATGATAGAACAAGACAAAGACCTCGCCCCGCTCACCACCTTCGGCATTCCCGCCAAGTCCAGGTATTTCGCACGCTACAACTCGACCGATGCGCTGCTCAAGCTCATGCGCTCCGAAATATTCCGCGACAACGAATGGCTGCACATCGGCTCCGGCAGCAACCTGCTCTTCCTCGGTGACTACCACGGCCTGGTGCTCCGTTCCGACATACTCGGCCGCGCCATGTACCAGAAGGACGCCGGCACTGCTTTCGCCATAGCCGGTGCCGGAGAGGACTGGAGCGACTTCGTGGACTGGTGCGTGGAGCAGGGCCTGGGCGGACTGGAGAACCTGGCCTGCATCCCTGGCACCGTTGGAGCCGCGCCCGTGCAGAACGTCGGGGCTTACGGCGTGGAGGCCGGACAGCTCATCCACAGCGTTGAGGTGATGGACGTACAGACTCATAAGGTGGAGCGCATCCTCGGCAACGAGTGTGGCTTCGGCTATCGCGACAGCCGCTTCAAGCACGAGTGGAAAGGCCGATACATAGTGCTGCGCGTGAGCTTCCGCCTGCGCCCCTCCACCGAGGCCCGGAACCTGGAATATGGTCCCTTGCGAGACTTGTGGGAGCGCCTCGGCCACACACCCTCCATTGCCGAGGTGCGCGACGAGATACGGAGTGTCCGCAGCGCCAAGCTCCCCGACCCCGAAGATATAGGCAGCGCCGGCTCCTTCTTCCGCAACCCCGTGGTCGATACCTATTACTTCAACGAGGTGGTAAGGCCATTGGCGCCCGACATCGTCTCGTACCCCGTCGGCGACGGCTCGCGCACCAAGCTCGCTGCCGGATGGCTCATAGAGCATGCCGGACTCAAGGGCTCCACCGTGGGTGGAGCCGAAGTGTATCCCAAGCAGTGCCTGGTGATTGTCAACCGTGGCGGGGCCACATACCAGGACGTGGAGCAGCTGGCAGAGAAGGTGCAGCACGAGGTGCGCCGCCGGTTCGCCGTCGAACTCAAGCCGGAGGTCAATTACATCAGCACCCGCATCGACGTGGAGATGCTCGGCACCGGCACCAGCAAGGGCGTCCCCGAGATTGGCTGCCTCTGTCCCGTCTGCTCGTCGGAGGACTCCAGGGACAAGCGACTGCGCTCCTCGGTGTGGGTACGCACGCACGGCCTTAGCATCATCATCGATCCGTCGCCAGACTTCCGCCAGCAGGCCCTGCGTGCCGGCATCGACCATGTGGACGCGGTGCTGCTGACACACAGCCACTACGACCACGTGGGGGGCATCGACGACCTTCGGCCCTTCTGTGCCACCTCCGACATTCCAATATACGCACAGAAGGACGTGGCCGACGACCTGCACCGACGCCTCGACTACTGCTTCCGCGACACCCTCTACCCGGGAGTTCCGCGACTGGTGCTGCATGAGATTTCGGCCGGTAAGCCTTTGGTCATTGACGGACTTCATATATTACCCCTGCGCGTGATGCACGGCAAGCTGCCCATCCTTGGCTTCCGCATAGGCGACTTCGCCTATGTCACGGACGCTTCCGAGCTGCCGCCGGAGACGACCGAGAACCTGGAGGACCTGGACACGCTCATTCTCAACGCCCTGCGTCACCGCCCGCACTTCGCGCATTACAGTGTGGAACAGGCCCTTGACGTGATTGCCGGGCTGAAGCCCCGACAGGCATACCTGACGCACTTCTGCCACGAGATCGGTCTGTACGCCACCGAGGATGCCCGTCTGCCCGAGGGTGTGCATCTGGGATATGACGGCCTGCGCATCTCCGTACTATGAAACGCTACCAGATAATACCATTGGTGATCGGCATCTATGCGCTCGTGATGGCGTATATCGGCCGGGAAACGTTCTACAACCCGGCCACGCGGCTCACCTACCTGCTGAAGATAGGCGGGGAGGCGCTGGTGCTCGTAGCGCTGTATTTCTTTCTGAAGCGAAGGGACGGGATGCGCAAGCGCAAATGAGAGTCGTGCGCCGCGGAGCAGCGGGCGCAAATGAAAAAGAGAGCAAGCACCACCTGACGATAGGCGGTGCTTTCTCGGTTTGCGGACGCACCGTGGCGCGTCCCTACATTTTGCGGGTAGGTGCCTCTCGGCTCTTCAGGCGGGGTTGACGGAGCCGCGACCCTCGAGCAGGGCGAAGAGCTGGGTGGAGGCGTTGCGGGTGTCGACCTTGCGGATAACGTCCGTCACGGTGCCGTCATGGTTGCAGACGAAGGTGGTGCGCACGATGCCCATGTACTCGCGGCCGGCCATCTTCTTGAGCTGCCACACTCCGGCAGTCTCGCAGAGCTGGTGTCCGGTGTCGGCTACGAGCGGGAAGGGGATGTCATTCTTGGCGATGAAGCGCTGGTGGCTCTTCTCGTCGCCGGCGCTGACGCCTATCACCTGGTAGCCCATGTCCAGGAACTGTTTGTAAGCTTCGGAGAGTGAGCGGGCCTCGAGGGTGCAGCCGGGAGTGGAGTCCTTGGGATAGAAGTAGACGATGAAGCGGAAGTTCTCGGGGTATGAGCTGAGTCGCACTTCGGATCCGTTCTGGTCGGTACCCAGCAGGTCGGGGAATCTGTCGTCGATATTCATAGCATTCTTTTATTTGAGAGTTGAAGGTTGAGAGTCGAGAATTGTCTCGGTCTCTGCCTTGACCTTGCGCGTCAGGAACATGACGAGGAAGGAGAGTGCGACGGCTACGCCTATGCCGATGGCGAGCCAGTAGTCGATGCCGACGCTAAACAGGGCCTGGGTGAGCAGGCCGAGTCCCTCGGGAGCGAAGAGTATGTAGCTTACGGTCACGACGGTCATGAACAGCGCAGGCACGAGCGATATGCCATAGAAGCGCTTGCGGGAGGCCAGCCACACGGTGATGGCCCACAGGGTGAAGACGCTCAGCGCCTGGTTACACCAGGCGAAGTAGCGCCAGAGCACGTCGTAGGGCAGCAGCATGATGATGAAGCAGACGGCGAAGATGGGCAGCGACACGAGCACTCGGCTGATGACCTTCTTCTGCTTGATTCCGGAAAAGTCAGCGGCTATGAGTCGGGCGGAACGGAGTGCAGTATCGCCGCTGGTGATGGGTGCGGCCACCACACCGAGGATGGCGAGAATGCCGCCGAAGGTGCCGAGCCAGGTGGTGCTGAGGTTGTTGACCAGCGTGGCGGGGGAACCGCCGTCGAGTGCCTCCTGTAGCTGCGTGTATCCGCCGGTGAAAGCCACGGCAGCGGCCGCCCATATCAGGGCTACTATGCCCTCGGTGATCATGGCGCCGTAGAAGACGGGCCGGGCGTGCTTTTCGTTCTTGAGGCAACGGGCCATCATCGGGCTTTGCGTGGCGTGGAAGCCGCTGATGGCGCCGCAGGCTATCGACACGAACATCATCGGGAAGATGGGATTCGCCTCCGGGTCGGGCTTGTGGTTGGAGAACTGATGCCACAGCTCCGGCACCGTGTCGGAGTGTACGAACAGCATCGCCATGATTCCCACGGCCATGAAGAGCAGCGCGAAGCCGAACACGGGGTACAGCTTGCCGATGAGCTTGTCGATGGGCAGAAGCGTGGCAGCCATGTAGTAGACGAAGATGAGGACGATCCAGAAGAGGCGCGTCATGCTGTCGGGGGTTATCTTGGCCAACAGGTCGGCCGGGTTATAGACGAACACGGCTCCTACGAGTATCATCAGCAGCAGGGCGAAGATGCGCATGGTGAGCTTGACACCTCCACCGAGCTCGCGGCCCACGATCTCGGGCAGCGAGGCTCCGCCCATGCGCAGCGACATCATGCCCGACATGAAGTCGTGGACGGCTCCGGCGAAGATGGTGCCGAAAACTATCCACAGGAACGCCGCAGGTCCGTACATGACGCCCATGATAGCGCCGAAGATGGGCCCCAGACCGGCAATGTTGAGAAACTGTATGAGGAAAATCTTCCAGGTGGGGAGCTCGACGTAGTCTACGCCGTCGGCCATGGTCTGGACGGGCGTATTGCGGGAGGGGTCTATGCCGACCACCTTGGCGGCAAACTTGCCGTAAACGAAATAGCCTGCTATGAGCAGTGCCAGGGATATGAGAAAAGTTATCATTTTCGGTCAGTGGTAGGGACGCACCCTGGTGCGTCCGAAAGAGAGTCAGAGTTGTTGTCGGTGGTGGACGCGTTAGGGTGCGTCCCTACATTGAGGTGAGGAGTCTTACTTATAGCCAAGGTTTTTAAGGAGTTTGTTGCGTCGGGAGAGGATACGTGCGCGGAGCAGGTCGACGTTGGTCTCGGCGTCGGTTATGGCCGTGCGCATGGCGGCGGAGCGGTCGCCGTGTCCGAAGGACTCGCGTAGCTCTGCCAGCGCTGCCTCGGCCTGCCGGAGATCCTCCTGCTTGGCCTCGTATTCGTCGATGGCGGTGCGTACGGAAGCGTCGGCGCTTTCGTAGACTTCGCCGAGAGTGCGGCCATCGGGAAGAATCTCGCCGTTACAGTCTTTTGGCATGGTCGGGGAGAACTGACGGGCCTCGCTGACTCGGTCGAGCCAGACCTTACGGTCGAAGTCCTCGGGCCAGGTGGTGGCAATCTCGCTGATGCGTGCCCGGTCGGAGAGGTTGTCGTCATCGGTCGCCAGATTCTCTCGCATATCGTTGACCTTGAAGGTATAGACCACAGGCTGGCCGGTGCGCATGGTGACGAACCAGCCTATGCTGTCCACGGCGTCGACGACGTACAGCAGCTCGTCGGCGGGCGAGTTGACCGGCATACCGAGATTGGCGGGCTCGCGCCACGGCTCGGTGATGTCGTCGCGGATGGACATCATCACGTCGCGGCCTCCGAGGCTCGGGTATGCGTCGGTGGTATAATATAATGTCATGCCGTCTTCGAGCAGGAAAGGAGAGTAGGCCGGCGATGGAATATCGGTGACTGGGTGGACGTCCCATGAGCCGTCTACCAGGCGCGTGGCTTCATAAAGCAGGTTGCGTCCCCGGGAACCGGGAGCCGACCAGAGGGCTGTGACACCGTCAGCACTCAGGAATACGAGGCCGTCCACCTCGTCCGGATTTTCGATAAACGCTGCCTCGCCGGGGAGCATGAGCTTGCCGACCGAAGCGGGCAACTGCACCGTCTGTGCTATCTTCTCCCACTCGATTCTCGGCTCTGACGTCGGCATGGCCACATTGTCGGCGTCATCGTAATCAACCGCCACGGAATCGTCAAAGACCTCCGGCGACATCTCCACTGCCAGACTGTCAAAGATTGTCAAATTCTCGACAGCCTCCAGGGCCTGCCGCAGCCTGGGTATGGATCGGGCGGCGGATAGCGCCGCGGAATCCACGGGCAGCTTTGCCTTCTTGAGCGCCGCCTGGTAGGCGTTGAACTGAGAGGTGGCCCGGTCGAACCGATAGGCGTTGAGCGCCTCCTCGGCCTGCCTGAGCAGCTGGGCGGGAGTGTCGGCCAGGGCTACGGACAGCACCCCGGCCGAGATGATGGATATGATGATGGCTAACCGCTTCATTTCTGTTTAGTTTGCACAAAGGTAGGTAATTCCCGACAAGTACACAAACTTTAAAAAATTTTTTTAGTAACTTTGCACTCGATAAGTACACCATCAATATCAATCAACCACAATCCAATTCATGAAGACTATTACCGGCTTTGGCCTTCTGCTCTTTGGCAGCGCAGGCGGCCGACCCGGCACTGAGTTTCGAGGGCGATGGGACCGCCGCGTCCCCCTATCTCATCAAGACTGCAGACGACGTCATGGCCCTGGCTACGGCCTGCAACGGCGCCACTTCCACCACCTCCGGCCACTACGCCGGCAAGTACTTCTCCCTGACGGCCGACATAGACATGGCCGGCAAGGCGGGCTTCTACGGCATCGCCACCGCCCCGGCCGACAAGGCCACCTCCACTGGCACCTATCACTTCGACGGCATCTTCGACGGCTGCGGCTATCGCATCAAGAACATGAAGATCAACGGAGTGGTGCGCAAGGACGACGGCTCCGTCAACACCTCCACCGGCGCCAACGGCTCGCGCCGCTATTGCGGCTTCTTCGGCGCCATCGGCACCGGCGGCAAGGTCTCCAACCTCGTCATCGACGCATCCTGCCGCATCGAGGCTTACAGCTACGTGGGCGGAGTGGTCGGCAACCTCGGCACCGACGCCTTCGTCGAGAACTGCGCCAACTACGCCGAAGTCGTCACCTACGACGGCTACACCGGCGGCATCGTGGGCTGCCAGGTCACCTCCAGCCTCAAGACCGGCGGCATCTCCAACTGCTTCAACGCAGGCTCCATACGCAGCTGCGGCAGCACTGTGGGAGGCATCGTGGGCCGCGCCAGCTACGGTGAACTCAAGAACTGCGCCAATGTCGGATCAGTGCTCGCCTATAACTTCGACCCCGTCAAGGCGGCCTTTTCCCAGACCAAAGTCGGCGGCATCGTGGGCGACAACCAGTATTCGCGCATGGCCGACTGCTTCAACGCAGGCGACGTCTACGCCATGAAGGAGCAGGCCGGCGGTATAGCCGGTTCCATATCCAGGAATTCCACCAAGGGCGGCATCTCCAATTGCCTCAACGTGGGATACGTCTACGGCTCCCTCGGATACAACTGCGGCTACATAGCAGGCGTCAACTACTCATCTTCGAGCGTAGTGACCGACCTCAGCAACTGCTACTACGACGCCCAGATGCTCAACACGCTCTTCGGCGCCGCCGACATGACGTTCGGCGGCAACGCCACCATACAGCGCCTCAACACCTCCCGGCTGACCAACGGCCAGACACTGGCAGGTCTCGAGGGCTGGGTGTACAAGACTGGCAGCTATCCCGTGCCATCGGGCCTCAACTACCCCGAGTTGTTCACAGCAGCCGCCACATACGTCAGCATCCCGGCAGGCCAGAACGCCGACCTGCTTACAGGCTCCGCCACCGCCTCCACCGGCACCACAGTGGGCCTGGAGCGTCCCACAGAACTCTTCACCGTAAGCGGAAGCACCGTCACGGCCCATCCCTCGGCCGGCAACGGCGTCGGCGTGCTCACACTCACCAACGGCGCATTTACCCGTCATCTGCTGCTCAGCACCTACACCATCCCCTTCTCCGGACAGGGCACCGAGGCGTCCCCCTATCTCATTAATAACAAGGAGGACCTTATCGGCCTGGCCAACCTCAGCAACGGCATGCGTCTGCAATGGGCCGACAAGCACTTCCGCCTCACCTCCGACATCGACCTGGCAGGCGAGACCCGCTTCATGGGCATCGGCTGCTCCCCCGACACCGTCAACAACTTCGCCCCCGGCTTCCGCCTTATCTTCCGCGGCAACTTCAACGGCGACAACCACAAGATCTCGAACTGGACCGCCGACTGGGTACGCTTCGACGCCGACTCCAACTACATTGACTGGCGCAAGGGCGGCTACTATTCGGGCGGCTTCTTCGGCACTTTGGGCAACGGCGCCGTGGTACGCAACCTCGTCATCGACCGTTCCTGCAAGTACCTCGGCTACATGTACGTCGGAGGCATCGCCATCCAGACACGCGGCGACGCCCGCATCGAGAACTGCCACGTCGGCGCAGAGATCATCGCCTACAACCGTTACACGGGCGGTATCATCAGCCAGGACAATCCCTCTACACCCGCAGGCGTAGAGGGGGGCTCCGTACAGATCGCCAACTGCACATTCACGGGCAAGATCCTTGCTAACTACGACTACACGGCAGGCATCATCGGCTACTCCTCCTCCGACAAGACCAGCATCACCTCGTGCGTCAACGCCGGCAACATCGAGTGCCGCCGCTTCGACACCAAAGTGCTCGGCACCACCTCCACATCCCAGCTCAACCGCATCGCCGGCATAGCTGGTGCCATCCGCGGCCGCATAGAAGGCTGCGCCAGCTACGGACCAATCACCGTCTACCCCGGCTGGTCGTCGTCGGCCACCGCCGCCCGCAAGCTGCTCGGCTGCGGAGGCATCGCCGGACAGCTCAGCAATTACACCACTAACGCCAGCCTGCGTCATAACTTCACCTCCAGCCAGGTCTACCTCCCTGAAGCCTTCAGCGGCCAGGTACAGGCTGCCGCCATCGTCGGCGATTTCTGGGCTGCCGCCAAGGATCCCGTATTCGGCACCAGCTCCGCGAACTATGCCGACACCACCCTCTGCGCCACCAAGGGCCTCGTGTGCACATTCACCAACGCCCCCGACTCGGTAGAGCGCATAAAGGCCTTCCATGGCCTCGCCACCTCCGACTTAACCTCCGGCAACGCCATCGACTCCCTGGCACAGCACTTCGCCTTCATCAACGGCTACTACCCCATGCCCAAGGCACTGGCCGAGAACGCCGACGTGCGCACCGCCGCCGCCACCTTCTTCAAGATCGGTCCCGCCCAGGGCGGCTACATCGGCCACCTGCTGCCCGACGCCGTCTGCCCATTCAACAACGTCATGCCCCTGACCGGCATCCTGGCCGTCGGCGAACTCTTCCGTATCGAAAACAATGGCCTCAGGGTGCGTGGCTGCAATGCCGGAGGCAACGACATCCTGACCCTGACCAACGGCTGGTACTCCACCTTATATCCCATCCATAAGGAGGAAGGCGCCGGCATCGGCAACCTCACCGACGACGCCACCGATCCCGTCATCGCCACCGAGTACTTCACCACCGATGGCCTGCGCGTGCTCCGTCCCGCCGCCGGCCAGACCGTGATCGCCATCTCCCGCACCCTCTCCGGCCGCACCGCCGTGGCCAAGCAGGTAGTGCGCTGAACGCGCCCCCCAATGCTGTGGCAACGCACCCTGGCGCGTCCGAGACCGACGCATGAGCCGCTCTGAAGCGGACACCAATAACAGACCAAATGCCTCGCCTGCCCTGATAGTCGATACCGGGACAGGCGGGGTTTCTTATCAGTCCACTTTGGCCTTCTGCCGCCTATCACGGACGCGCCAGGGTGCGTCCTTACAAGGCGATGCACCCAAAGTCTCAACTTTTTTTTGTAATTTTGCAGCCTAATGAGATTCAGCGATACAGAATTGAACGAATTCGTGCTGGAGGCTGTGGATACCATGGGCTTCGACACGCTTACCCCCATACAGGAAGCCTCCATACCGCCACTGCTCGAAGGACGCGACCTCATCGGCGTGGCTCAGACCGGCACCGGCAAGACGGCCGCCTTCCTGCTCCCCGTGCTCAACGAGCTCAGCTACGGCGACTATCCACAGGAGCGCATCAACTGCCTTATCATGGCCCCTACCCGCGAGCTTGCCAAGCAGATTGACGAACAGCTGCAGGGCTTCAGTTACTTCGTGCCCGTCAGCTCGTCGGCCGTATACGGCGGCAACGACGGCCCCGAGTTTGCCCGCCAGCGCCAGGGTCTCAAGATGGGCGCCGACATCATCGTAGCCACTCCCGGACGACTCATCTCCCACATCTCCATGGGATACGTCGACCTCAGCGAGGTCAGCTTCTTCATCCTCGACGAGGCGGACCGCATGCTCGACATGGGCTTCTACGACGACATCATGCAGATAGCCTCCTACCTGCCCCGCGACCGCCAGACCATCATGTTCTCGGCCACCATGCCCGACAAGATCCAGCGCCTGGCAAAGTCCATCCTTAACGACCCGGTGCGCGTGGAGATAGCCGTCAGCAAGCCGGCCGAGAACATCCGCCAGGAGGTCGTATACCTCTACGAGACGCGAAAGCTTGATGCCGTCAAGGAGATATTCGCGGGCTACGAGGAGCCGGAACGCAGCATCATCTTCGCCTCCTCCAAGCTCAAGGTCAAGGAGCTGGCCCGCACCCTGCGTCAGAAGGGTTACAAGGTGGCCGAAATGCACTCCGACCTGGACCAGAGCCAACGCGACGAAGTGATGCACAACTTCCGCAACGGCAGCGTGAAGCTGCTGGTGGCCACCGACATCGTGGCACGCGGCATCGACATCGACGACATAGCGCTGGTGATGAACTACGACGTGCCGCGCGAGGCCGAGGACTATGTGCACCGCATCGGCCGCACGGCCCGCGCCGGAGCCTCAGGCCGCGCCATCACCCTGGTCAACGACAAGGACCTCGGCGCCTTCCGCCGCATCGAGAAATTCCTGGAGAAGAAAGTGCCCGTGCTCGAACTGAGCTGCTCGGCCGATCTCAATGCAGGGACACACCATGGTGCGTCCGCCACCCGCTCCGACCGTTCCCGCGGCGACCGCCGGGGCCAGCGCCGCGGCAAAGAGCCAAACCGCAGAGGCCAGGAAACACCCCGTCGTAAAAGCACCAGGCGAAATAATGCCTCTGCCACCGCCGCGCCCCCGGCATCGCCCGATTCCGCATCTAAAGCAGCCAACCAGCCATCTACAGCCACTCCCGCCGGCGAAGTCCCTGCACAGCACAAGACCCGCCGGCGCCGACGCAAACCACAACCCAAGCCCACCCAGGAATGAACACCATACGCAATTTCTGCATCATCGCCCATATCGACCACGGCAAGTCCACACTGGCCGACCGTCTGCTGGAGCGCACCAAGACCGTAGACGCCAAGGACATGGAGGCCCAGGTGCTCGACGACATGGACCTGGAGCGCGAACGCGGAATCACCATCAAGAGCCACGCCATCCAGATGCAATACCCCAAGGATGGCACTTCATATACTCTCAACCTCATCGACACTCCGGGACACGTCGACTTCTCCTACGAGGTTTCCCGCTCCATCGCCGCCTGCGAGGGCGCATTGCTCATCGTCGACGCCAGCCAGGGCATCCAGGCACAGACCATTTCCAACCTCTACATGGCCATCGACAACGACCTGGAGATTATCCCCGTCATCAACAAGTGCGACCTGGAGAGTGCCAAGCCCGACGAGGTGGAGGACCAGATAGTGGACCTGCTCGGCTGCGACCGCTCCGACATCATCCGCGCCAGCGGCAAGACAGGCCAGGGCGTCGACGAAATCCTCAATGCCATCGTAGACCGCATTCCGGCTCCCCAAGGAGACCCCAAGGCTCCCCTGCAGGCTCTCATCTTCGATTCCGTCTTCAACCCCTTCCGCGGCATCATCGCCTATTTCAAGATTCTCAACGGCACCATCGCCAAGGACGATTTCGTGAAGTTCTTCTCCACCGGCAAGGAGTACCACGCCGACGAGGTGGGCGTGCTCAAGTTGCAGATGCAACCGCGCAAGGAGCTGTCGGCAGGCAACGTCGGCTACATCATCTCCGGCATCAAGTCGAGCAAGGAGGTCAAAGTGGGCGACACCATCACGCACGTGCAGGAGCCTTGCAAGGAGGCCATCGCCGGCTTCGAGGAAGTCAAGCCCATGGTCTTCGCGGGCGTCTACCCCATCGACCCCGAGGACTTCGAGAACCTGCGCGCCAGCCTGGAGAAGCTCCAGCTCAACGACGCGTCGCTGACGTTCACCCCGGAGTCCTCGGCCGCCCTCGGCTTCGGCTTCCGCTGCGGATTCCTCGGCCTTCTCCACATGGAGATTGTGCAGGAACGGCTCGGCCGCGAGTTCAACATGGACGTCATCACCACCGTCCCCAACGTCAGCTACAACGTCTATACCAAGCGCGGCGAGAAGATAGAGGTGCACAATCCCTCGGGCCTTCCCGACCCCGCCAGCATTGACCATATCGAGGAACCCTACATCCGCGCCAGCATAATCACCCAGGCCGACTACATCGGTCCCATCATGACCCTCTGCCTGGGCAAGCGCGGCGAGCTCATCAAGCAGGACTACATCAGCGGTAACCGCCTGGAGCTAACTTTTGACATCCCCCTGGGCGAAATCGTAATCGACTTCTATGACAAGCTCAAGAGCATCAGCAAGGGCTATGCCTCGTTCGACTACCACATCCAGGACTTCCGCCCCTCCAACCTGATAAAGCTCGACATCCTGCTCAACGGCGAGAGTGTGGACGCGCTCAGCACACTGACCCACGCCGACAATGCCGTGCGCTTCGGCCGCCGCATGTGCGAGAAGCTCAAGGAACTGATACCCCGCCAGCAGTTCGACATCGCCGTACAGGCCGCCATCGGCGCCAAGATCATAGCCCGTGAGACCATCAAGGCCGTGCGCAAGGACGTTACCGCCAAGTGCTACGGCGGCGACATCTCACGCAAGCGCAAGCTGCTTGAAAAGCAGAAGGAGGGAAAGAAACGCATGAAGCAGATCGGCCGCGTGGAAGTGCCCCAGAAGGCTTTCCTGGCCGTGCTCAAGCTCGACTGAGCCGCACGCTGCTCAGAGTTGATAGTTCAGAGTCGGATGATGCCCCGTTGTGCATCATCCGACTCTGAACTACCTGAGGTTATAGATAAGTTGGCGCCATGCAAGCTGCAAGCGCCACTTGAGCGGCTCCACGAAGCGGTCATAAGGATTGATGGCTGACTGGAACTGTCCCGTGAAGCTGCCCTGTGTGGCTACTGTGGGGTGCATCCAGTAGTATCGTAGTTTCTCCTGCTCCAACAGGAGCCGATGAAAGAGGTCTATGGGACGGTCTATTCCACCACCCTCGGAATGTCTAAGTATTGACTCCGCTCCGGCCCGGTTGATGTAGTAGCAGGCGGCATAACGATCGCGATCGCCCGGATATATGAGGATTCCGCGGCGTCGGCGGCTTCGCGGCACGAACCGCAGACGGGTGTTCTCCATCGACAGAAGCGCCGGTTCGTCTCCCAAGGCAAGTAGCTGCCCCACGGCCATCGGCATGAGCCTATCGAACCTGCGGCTGAATACCACGTCGTCCTCAAGCACCAGCGCTCCCGGCAGCCCTCGTTCCACCACGGCACGGCAGGCGAGCAGGTGCTTGTAGGCACACGACATAGCGGCATGGGTGAGGTGATTGTCTTCGGAGAACCATCGTGCCTTACATGCTTCGCTAATGTCGTCATAGTCCCCGTCGAGGATGAACTCGAAATGCAGGCCATGCCGACTCATCAGTCTTTCAATGTGCACCCTGCGTTCCTCGTAACCCTTCCTGACATGCAATACGAAGACTTCGGGGATAGCCTCTAAACCTTTGGCGTTCACATTCATACAATATGGTTCTTGGGTTTTGTGGTATGGACAGCCTTGAGGTAGAGGGGGGTGGAATAGGCGACGTCAAGGAAGCGTTGCTCGCGGCAGGCCTTCTCGGCCAAGGCTATGAGATCGCTGGCTATCAGTGGCGATACTTTCAGATATTCCGTGCCGGGACGTGTCAGCATCTCCTGGGCCTTGGCGGCGCCGGAGCCGAAGTAGAAAGCACGTTGGCCTTCGGGAAGGTTCTTGTAGCTGTCGGCGGAGAGGATGAGCGGCTGCGGCTCAATAACTGGTTTGAGTGCGAAATTGTAGGCGGCGGTGTAGACCTCCATGCGCCGGGCGTCGACCATCGGTATGAGCAGCTCGTCGCCCTGCCAGTCACGCGGCATGAACATGGCCTTGACAGCCAGCGCCTGTAGGCTGTCTACGCCAATCAGCGGAATGTCCAGGCCGAAGCAGAGACCCTTGGCCTGCGAGAGGCCGATACGCAGACCGGTATAGGAGCCCGGGCCGAGACTGACGGCTACCGCATCCAGCTTGAGTTCGCGGCGATGCAGCTCGCCGAGGGCCTTTTCCACAAACGGGGCCAGCACTTCGCTGTGGCGCATCGGCTCCTCTTCCATTACCTGCCACATCAGGGCTCCTTCATGGCACAGTGCCACGGAGCATATCTCGGCAGAAGTTTCTATCAGTAAAATCATAGTTGAGAGTTTAGAGTTGAGAGTTAAAGCTGAAAGCTGAGAGACTCCGGGTGCTCCGTATCGTCGCTGAACTCTCGGCTCTCAACTGTTAGTTGGTCGATGGCGTTGCGGCCGTCGATGGCGGCGGAGACGATGCCGCCGGCATATCCGGCACCCTCGCCGACCGGGTAAAGGTTCTTGATCTCTATGTGCTGGCCATCCTCGCCACGTGGTATGCGAACAGGGCTGGAGGTACGGCTCTCCAGTCCGACCACGGTGGCCTGGGGCGTGAGGAAGCCCTTGGCGCGTCGGCCGAAGATGCGGAAGCCCTCGCGCAGGCGGTCGGAGATCTGCGGCGGCAGCAGGAAGTGCACCGGCAGGCTCATCACTCCGCACGGGTATGAGGACGGCTCCACGGAGGTAGACACTCGGCCGTTGACGAAATCGGTCATGCGCTGTGCCGGGGCGCGTAGGCTCTTGCCTGCGGCCTGGTAAAAGTTGCGTTCCAGGCTCTCCTGCAGCTCGAGCATGCACAGCTCACCGGCAGATGCGAACTCGGGAAAATCCTCGGGATGCACCTCCACCACCATGCCGGAGTTAGCCCGGCTGCCGGAGCGTGCCGAGGCGGACATGCCATTGACGGCGTTCTGGTCGGGTCCGCTGGCAGAGGGCACTATCACTCCCCCGGGACACATGCAGAAGCTGTAGACTCCACGACCGCCGACCTGCGCGGTGAAGCTATACTCGGCAGCCGGGAGATAGTCTCCACGTCCCTTGGGGTTGTGATATTGTATGCGGTCGATTACTTCCTGGGGATGCTCCAGGCGGACGCCCATGGCCAGCCCCTTTGCCTCCAGTCTCACACCCTGGCTGTGCAGGGAGCGATAGACGTCGCGTGCTGAGTGGCCGGTAGCCAACACGACGGGTCCTCGGAACTCTCGTCCGTCCTCGAGGCGGACGCCCTCGGCGCGGTTATCGCCGATGAGCAACTCGGTGACCTTGGATCCGAAATGCACTTCTCCTCCGGCACCCCTGATGGCCTCGCGTATGCTGCGTATGACGCCGGGCAGCTTGTCGCTGCCTATGTGAGGGTGGGCGTCGGCGAGGATGTCGGACGACGCGCCAAACTGCACCAGCACCTGTAGAATCTCGCGCACGGGTCCGCGCTTCTTGCTTCGGGTATATAGCTTGCCGTCGGAGTATGCACCGGCGCCTCCCTCGCCGAAGCAGTAGTTGGAATCAGAATCTACGATGCCCTTGCGGGAAATGTCGGCGATGTCCAGGCGGCGTGCGTCCACGTCCTTGCCCCGTTCCAGGAGGATAGGCTTGAATCCCTTCTCCACAGCCCTCAAAGCTGCGAACAGACCGGCCGGTCCGGCTCCCACAATAACCACTTGCCTCGCGTCGGCGGGTACAGTCTTGAGTTCTATGGGCCGGAAGAGTTCGGGCAGTGGCTCCCCTGCTGCGGCTTCCACGCGCAGGTTGACGACCACGCGGCGCTGGCGGGCGTCGATGCTTCGGCTGCGGATGCGCCAGGTGGTGGGCACCGTGCCGATGGCTTTCTCTATTTCAGGACGCAGTAGGTCGGGAGTGGCAGCCGTCTTGGGGCTTACGCGCAGGTTTATGTCGTAGATCATCTTGGCTTGTGTATTAGTTGCATCTCGCACTCGCGGCAGTTGAAGCGGAGCTCGAAGCGGTTGGACCCGGAGGCGATAGTGAGTGGCTGGCGTATATGCTTCCCTTCGGGGGTCTGAAGACACTGACCCTGCTCCCTCAGTATGCAGTGCCGACAGGTCATGGCCACCTTAGCTGAGAGCTGAGAGCCGGGAGTTGAGAGTTCCAGGGCAGGTTCGATTTCGGTGACACCGTGAGAGCGGTAGAAGTCCTCGGCAAGAGGGTTGGCGACATTGTCGGCGAAGGTCAGCACCGGGTATGGGAATCGGACTAACGTACTCTCTTTGTGGCGGAGTCCGAAAGGATAGGTAATGCGGTTGAGGCGATTGAGCCTGGCGATGAGCTGTCGGCGGAAGGCGGTCAGCGACGAGGGGGTGTAGGCGCGGTCGGCGGCCAGCAGGTCGGTGAAGGTGCGAAGCTCGTAGATGGTATTGCCGAGCTTGCCGAATATTTCGCGCAGCTTCCTGGCGTTCTTCACCCCCTCCACAGGCTCGGGCAGGGGGAGGGTAAGACGCAGTCCGCGCTCGTCGGTGGCAGTGGCGATGCCGTTCTCGAGGGTGATGTCGAGGGCAATGCGACGGACGGGATTGGAGTGGCTGACGGCATCGGTGAAGAGGCGGTCATAGGTGCGGCGAAGCTCTACGCCATGCGGAATCTTGCGGTTGCCGAGGGTGAGGATTCTGCGTCCTTCTATACTATTGACGCGCATACCGGTGTATCCTTCTTTGGGGTCGAAGTAGGCTATGCCGTCGCCGGAATGGAGGTCGGAAACCTGCACCGGCTCGCCGAGCGATTTGGGGGTCAGAGGCGAGGTGAGGCCGGCGGGACGTCGCTCGTCGATGAAGTAATGCGTGAAGCCTCGGTTGAAGCTTTTGGATGGGTCGGGCACGAAGCCGGGGTCGGAGGTGCCGAAAGAACTGCGGACGTACGTCTCCGGCTCCTGGTCGATGATGCCATCAAGCAGATAACGGTAGTGGCTGACGATGTTGCGTACGTAGTCGGCATCCTTGAGTCGTCCCTCGATCTTGAAAGAGGAGGCTCCGGCCCGGAGGAGCTGGGGCAGGCGGTCGGAGAGGTTGAGGTCATGGAGTGAGAGGAGGTGCCGGTCACGGCAGAGAACGTGTCCGTCGGCGTCGGTGAGGGTGTATGGAAGTCTGCACATCTGGGCGCAGGCTCCGCGGTTGGCGCTTCGGCCCATGCATAGCTGCGAGGCGTGGCAGCGGCCGGAGTAGCTGACGCACAGGGCACCATGGATGAACGTCTCTACGGGCACATCCACTGCCTCGGCTATCTCCTTTATCTGCGACAGGGTGAGTTCGCGTGCGAGTACGAGCTGGCTGAAGCCGACATCCTGCAGGAAACGGGCCTTTTCGGGCGTGCGGATGTCGCATTGGGTGCTGGCATGGAGCTCTATGGGTGGCAGATCGAGGCGTAGCAGAGCCATGTCCTGGACTATCAGCGCGTCCACCCCGGCGCGGTAAAGGTCGGTGCAAAGGCGCTCGGCCTGTTTCAGCTCGTTGGGATAGAGTATGGTGTTGACGGTGGCGTATACGCGGGCGCGGTACTGGTGGGCGAAGTCCACGAGCCGACGGATATCATCGATGGAATTGGCCGCCGACTGACGTGCGCCAAACGACTCCGGACCGATATAGACCGCATCAGCACCGTGGCTGACGGCCGCTATGCCGATGTCGGCGTTACGGGCAGGCGCAAGCAGTTCGATTTTCCGTGGAGTCATAGCTTCAATCTGATACGGGCGCACGAGCCATGCGTCCCTACACTCTGAGGTCCTTGTGGCCCTCGTAGAAATTGATATAGGCGAGGTTGACGAGCCGGTTACCGCCGGGCGTGGGATAGTCGCCGGAGAAGTACCAGTCGCCGGTGTGGGCCGGGATGGCTCGGTGCATGTCCTGGATGGTCTGGTAGACGATCCGCACTTCGGCGCGGGTGTCGTCGGGGGTGAGCATATCGGCTATCTTGTCGCTGATTTCCTGGTCGGTGAAGGGTGCGTAGATGGCCTTGACACAGTTTCGCTGTTCGGCAACTGGCTTCTTGACCTCCTCCAGGCACTGGCGGTATACCTGTTCAACAACGTGGTGCATGCCTCTCTGCTCGAGTAGGGCCATGGCGGCGCGGAAGGCGGCGAATTCGCCCAGGCGGCTCATGTCGATTCCGTAGCAGTCGGGGTAACGGACCTGCGGGGATGAGCTGACAACGACTATGCGGCGGGGGCGCAGGCGGTCGAGGATGCGGATGATGGATTGCTTCAGGGTTGTGCCGCGCACGATGCTGTCGTCGATGATCACGAGGTTGTCCTCTCCTGGTACTATGGAGCCATAGGTGATGTCGTAGACGTGTGCGGCGAGGTCGTTGCGCCGGTCGCCCTGGGCGATGAAGGTGCGCAGCTTGATGTCTTTCCAAGCCACCTTTTCCTTGCGGACCTGTCGGCAGAAGATGTGCTCCACATCGGGTGTATAGGGGACTTCGCCGCTGGCGAGTCTGCGTGCCAGCTCCACCTTGGCCTCGGCGTTGCGGCGCTCGAACTCCTCGGTGAGTCCCATGTAGGCGACTTCGGCGGTGTTGGGAACGAAGGATATGACGGTGTGGCCCATGTCTCCGTCCACGGCTTTTTCCACGGCCGGGGCGAGGAGGGCGCCGAGGCGCTTGCGCTCCCGGTAAATGTCGGAGTCGTTGCCGCGGGAGAAGTATATGCGCTCGAAGGAGCATTGGCGTGCGGGCTTGTCCTTCAGGATCTGCTCCTGGTGCCAGTCGCCCTTGTAGTCTACCACTATGGCTGCTCCCGGGGTTAGCTCGTGCACCTGGTCGACCTGGAGGTCGAAGGCGGTAAGTATGACGGGCCGTTCGCTGGCCACGACCACAATCTCGTCGTCGCAGTAGTAGAAGGCGGGGCGTATGCCGGTGGTGTCGCGCAGGGCCCACATTGAGCCGTTGCCGGCGATGCCGCAGATGACGTAGCCGCCGTCCCACTTTGGGGCGCAGCGATGCAGGATGTTGCGGACGTCGATGTCGCGGGCTATCTTGCGGCTGAGTTCCATGCCGCGCAGGCCGGCGGCGTGGTTGAGTTCGTAGACGCGTTCGTTCTCTCGGTCCAGGGCGTGTCCTATCTGCTCGAGAAGGATGAAGCCGTCGGCGTAATAGCGGGGATGCTGGCCCAGGTCGGTTATCTCCTTGAAGATCTCGTCGACGTTGGTGAGGTTGAAGTTGCCGCACAGGAGCATGTTGCGTGCCCGCCAGTTGTTGCGGCGCATGAATGGATGTACGTTGCTGATGCCCTTGCGGCCGGTGGTGCTGTAGCGCAGGTGGCCCATGTAGACTTCGCCTACGAAGGGGCACTCTTCCATGGGCTCTCCCTCTGCCAGGTGCTTGTCGATGTCGGCGTGTGCGGAGGCGAAGATCTGCGAGATGGCGTCGCTTCCCTCGCTGCGCTCGCGGAAGATGTATTCGGTGCCGGGGCGGGAGTGCATCTTGACGCAGCCTATTCCTGCGCCTTCCTGGCCGCGGTTGTGCTCTTTCTCCATCATGAGGTAGAGCTTGTCGAGGCCCCACAGTTCGGAACCGTATGTCTCCTTGTAGTAGGATAGGGGCTTGCGGAGGCGAAGCATCACCACTCCACATTCATGCTTTATTTCTTCCATCGTGTTAGTTTAGGAACGCGACGAGCTGAAGCTCGTCGGCAATTGCTAAGGAAAATGCCACGGACGGCGCCTGGGATGCTGGGTCAGTGCTTGAAGAGGCGGTCGAGGGAGCGCTTGTCCTCACGTTCGCGGATGCTTTGACGCTTGTCGTAGGCTTTCTTGCCGCGTGCCACGCCGATGACGAGCTTGGCGATCCCCTTGTCGGAGATGAACAGGCGCAGTGGTATGATGGTGAAGCCGGGATCCTCGGCCACGCGGGCGAGCTTGCGCAGCTCCTTGCGGTTGAGCAGGAGCTTGCGGTCGCGACGGGAAGCGTGGTTGTTGTACGAGCCGTAGAAGTACTCGGCCACGTACATGCCCTTGACCCAGGCCTCGCCGTTGTCGATTACCACGTAGGTATCGGAGAGACCGGCCTTGCCGTCGCGGATGGACTTGATTTCCGTACCTGTGAGCACGATGCCGGCGGTGTAGGTGTCGCCGATCTCGTAGTCGAAGGTGGCGCGGCGGTTCTTTATGTTGACTTGCGAAGGTTTCATGACTTAGAAACGATGTTGTCGGGCAGGAGGATTCCCATGAGCTGGAAGACGAGGAATGGCAGTGCCACTATCAGCAGCACCAGCGCCACCCAGGTTGAAATCCTGCGCTGCTCGGGGAGGTTGAAGATGCTCATGCCCTTGTAGGAGAGATATATGGTGTAGGCGGGAGTGAAGGCCAGGAGCACTTCGAGGAAGGGGAGGCACTCGTACAGGAACAGGAACAGGCAGAGTGTGGAGAGCAAGGCGGCCACATAGCAGTGGCCGAAGGGCGTGTCCATCTTCTCGGCGCAGTCTCGACGCATGAGGAGACGCGACAGGGGGAAGGTGAGGAAGTAGGCCACGAAGAAGGCCACGAACTTGCAGGTACCGTCGATGAGGCAGTGGCTGACGGTGGCGCCGAAGTAGAACTTGTCGGCGAAAGCTCCGAGGGCGCAGAGGGCGATCATGGGATAGAAGATGGCGCTCTCCATGTCGACGGCCTTCAGGCGCCCGTACTTCATGCGCTTGAATCCGTTCAGCGGTGTGGCCCACATCCGCAGCCAGCAGCTCCATGCCGAAGGGCCATGGGGCTTCTTTTCCCCGGAGGCATTCTCCTCCTGTTCGTCGTTGTAGACCAGGTCGTCGTCGGGTGTGGTATTTTCCTGTCTCACCGGTTCTCGTACATCTGGCGGTAGTAGTCCTGGTAGGCGCCGCTGGTGACGTTGTCAATCCAAGGCTGGTTGTCAAGATACCAGCGGACGGTTCGGCGGAGGCCCTCCTCGAACTGGAGACTCGGTTCCCAGCCCAGCTCGTCTTTGAGCTTGGTGGCGTTGATGGCGTAGCGAAGGTCGTGGCCGGCGCGGTCGGTGACGTAGGTGATGAGCTGCTCGCTGTCGCCTTCGGGACGGCCCAGCTGGCGGTCGACCTCGCGGCAGAGGGCATGCACCAGGTCGATGTTGCTCCATTCGTTGAATCCTCCTATATTATAGGTGTCTCCATTCTTGCCTTTATGGAAGATGAGGTCAATGGCGGCAGCATGGTCCTCGACGTAGAGCCAATCGCGCACGTTCAGACCTTTCCCATATACGGGCAGCGGCTTGTGATGCCGTATGTTGTTGATGAACAGAGGGATTAGCTTTTCGGGGAACTGATTCGGACCATAGTTGTTGGAGCAGTTGGTGACGACGGCGGGCAGGCCGTAGGTGTCGTGGTATGCGCGTACGAAATGGTCGCTGGAGGCCTTTGAGGCGCTGTAGGGCGAGTGGGGATCGTAGCGGGTGTCCTCGGTGAACATTCCCTTGCCCATCTCCAGGGCGCCGTAGACCTCGTCGGTGCTGACATGGTGGAATCGCTTGCCCTGGAACTTATCGGGTGTATCGGACCAGACGCGGCGGGCGGATTCGAGCAGGCTGAGGGTGCCCATGACGTTGGTGCGGGCGAAGGTGAAGGGGTCGCGGATGGAGCGGTCGACGTGGCTCTCGGCGGCGAGGTGGATGATGCCGTCGATGGAGTAGCGGCGCATCAGCCCCTCCATGGCGGCCATGTCGGCCACGTCGGCGCGTTCGAAGCGGTAGTTGGCTGCGTCGGCGATGTCGGCAAGGTTCTCGAGGTTGCCGGCATAGGTGAGCTTGTCCACGTTCACCACCAGGTAGTCGGGATAGCGGCGAACCAGTCGGCGCACCACGTGGCTGCCGATGAAGCCGGCGCCGCCGGTGACCATTATATGTCGTTTGAAATGCTGTGTCATTTTTTGTTTAGATTTTCCACGCAGACTTGCAGGGAGTCGCGCCAGTAGGGGATGTCAAGGGAGAAGTCGCGCTGGATCTTGTCCTTGCTGAGGACGGAGTATGCGGGTCGTGCTGCCGGAGTGGGATATTCGGCGGTGGTGCAGGGGCGGACGCGGCATGTGTCGCGGCCTCCGAGGCGCTGGATCTCGCGGGCGAAATCGTACCAGGTGGCGGTGCCGAGGTCGGAGTAGTGGTAGGTGGTGCTGCGGCCGGGGTCGGTTGCTATCCTGAGGATGGCGGCGGCGAGGTCTCCGGCGTAGGTGGGGGTGCCGGTCTGGTCGTTGACGACTTTCAGCTCCGGGCGCTCGGACATGAGCTTCAGCATGGTGTGCACGAAGTTGTTGCCATACTCGGAATAGAGCCAGGAGGTGCGTATGATGGTGTAGCTGCATCCGGCAGCCTTGACCATCTCCTCGCCCTCGAGCTTTGTCATGCCGTAGACACCGATCGGCGACGTGGGCGTTGTCTCCTCGATAGGTGTGTTGAGGCTGGACTGCCCGAAGACGTAGTCGGTGCTGATGTGGATGAGGTGTGCGGCGTGTTTCTTGGCGGCGTTGGCGAGCAGCCCCGGCGCCTCGGAATTGAGTTTGCGGGCTGTTGCGATGTCGCTCTCGGCCTTGTCGACGGAGGTGTAGGCGGCGCAGTTGATGACCACGTTCGGACGAAACTCGGCGAACACCTGGTTTATGCTGTCGGCAGAGGTGATGTCCATCTCGGCGACGTCGGTGAAGAGGAACTCGCGGGAGTCGTTCTCGGCCAGTCTGCGCAGGCTGAGACCAAGCTGTCCGTTAGCTCCGGCGACGAGGATGCGCTTGAGCGTGGAGGTCTCCTCCGCCGGCTTCTGAGCGGCCAGCCATTCTGCCAGGGTGGGGCGGCGACTGTCTTTGTCGGAAACGACTGCCTGCGACAGGTCGCGGTGCCAGTCGATGCCGAGCGCCGGATCGGCAAAGGAGATGCCGTCCTCAGCTTCCGGACGGTAGTAGTTGTCGCACTTATACTGGAACTTGGCGGCTGGACTGAGTACGGCGAATCCGTGTGCGAAGCCCCGGGGGATGAAAAGCTGCCGCTTGTTCTCGTCGGTGAGCTCCACGGCCACGTGCCTGCCGAACGTCGGAGAGCCTGGCCGCAGGTCCACGGCCACGTCGAGCACACGCCCCTGGACCACGCGCACGAGCTTGGCCTGTGCGTGTTCGCCGCGCTGGAAGTGCATGCCGCGCACTACGGGGCCCTCGGAGTAGCTTTCGTTGTCCTGCACGAAATGGACATCGGCGACTTCGCGCCGGAACTCGCGTTCCTCGAAGCTCTCGAAGAAATACCCGCGGGAGTCGTGGAACACTCGCGGTTCTATTATCTTTACACCCTTGATGGGGGTTTCGGTTACCTTCATAGTTCTGGTTGGCCCTTAGTTGTCTTTTAAAACTCCAAGCAGGTACTTGCCATACTCGTTCTTGGCCATGAGGCTGGCCGATTCCATAAGCTTCTCGCGGGTTATCCAGCCCCGGCGGTATGCCATGGCCTCCAGGCAGGCTATCTTCAGGCCCTGGCGCTTCTCGAGCACTTCGACGTATATGGAGGCGTCGGCCAGGGAATCGTGCGTGCCGGTATCGAGCCAGGCGAATCCGCGCTCGAGCTTCTGCACCTTGAGATGCCCGCGCCGCAGGTACTCCTGGTTCACACTGGTGATCTCCAGCTCCCCGCGGGCCGACGGCTTGACCGCCGCTGCCACGTCCACCACGTCGTTGGGATAGAAATACAAGCCCGTCACGGCGTAGTTGCTCTTGGGATGCCCAGGCTTCTCCTCTATGCTCAGACAGCGCCCGGCGTCATCGAACTCGGCCACGCCGTATCGTTCGGGGTCGGCGACCCAGTATCCGAAGACGGTGGCCTCTCCCCTGCCGGCGGCCTCGCGGGCCTCGGTGAGCATGGGCTCGAAGCCGGTGCCGTGGAAGATATTGTCGCCGAGCACCAGACAGGCGTCGTCGCCGCCGATGAACTCCCGGCCGATGATGAACGCCTGCGCCAGTCCGTCAGGGCTTGGCTGCACGGCATAACTCATCCGGCAGCCGAAATGGCTGCCGTCGCCCAGGAGTCGCTTGAAATTCGGCAGATCCTCCGGGGTGGATATCAGCAGGATGTCGCGGATTCCGGCATGCATGAGCGTGGCGAGCGGGTAATAGACCATCGGCTTATCGTACACCGGCAGGAGCTGCTTGCTCACCGCCCTGGTGATGGGATAGAGCCGCGTCCCGCTGCCGCCGGCCAAAATTATACCTTTCATACCGCAAAGTTAGCACATTTTCCGCACCCGCGCAAACACGAAAAGGCTGAGGGCTGAGAGACCTTATGCGGACCATGTGTCTCTGTACTCGCAGCTCTCGGCAAAATAAAAACGGTGAGTCTGCGTTATTAAGGCAGATATGAAGACTATCAGCATCAAGGGCCTGCTGCTTGCGGCCCTGTCGGCAATATTCACGATACATCCCTTCTCAGCCCAGGAACCGCTCTGGTTAGGTGGCGACATCAGTGGCGTTAGCGCCGACGAGGCTCGTGGACGCAGCTTCCTCGACGCCGACGGCCACGACGCCGACCCTTTCCGGCTCATGCGCGACTATGGCATGAACGCCATACGCCTACGAGTGTGGGTGAACCCCATAGACGGCTTCTGCTCACCCGGCGACGTAGTGCAGATGGCCCTGCGTGCCAAGGACTTGGGCATGCCGGTGATGATCGATTTCCACTATAGCGACTGGTGGGCCGATCCCGGCAAGCAGAACATCCCCGAGGAGTGGCGCGACATGGGAGTCGAGGAAATGGCACAGGCGCTGGCCGAACATACCCGCAACACTTTGGACCTACTGAAATCCAACGACATAGACGTGCGCTGGGTGCAGGTCGGCAACGAGACCACCCACGGCTTCCTTTGGCCAATTGGCCGTTTCGAGGAGAACCCTGACAACTACGCCATGCTCACCCAGGCCGGCATAGACGCTGTCAAGGAAGTATATCCCGAGGCCCAGACTATCATCCACCTCGACAACGGCTTCGACCAGGAACTCTACGACCGAGTGTTCGACTCACTGGCGGAGCGCGGCGTGAAGTGGGACATCATCGGCATGAGCCTCTATCCCTACTGGGCCATGGAAGGGAAATTCCGACCCGACGAGGACTCCACGCTCAATGACTGCATCGAGAATATAAAGCACCTCAAGGAGAAGTACGGCACCGACATCATGATAACCGAGATAGGCGTGGACGCCAGGGAGCCGGAGGCAGGCTACAACTTTATGGTCAAGACCTTCGACAAGGTCATCGACGAGGTGCCGGACGCTTGCAAAGGTGTATTCTACTGGGCGCCGGAGATCAACGCCGACGCCGACTACCACCTCGGCGCCTTCAGCCACGACCGTCCCACAAAGATTATGGACGCGTTCAAGTATGCGTCTCGGAAAGCCGCCGGAACCCGGTAGCCGATGAGTCGGACAACCTCCGACAACGCGTTTCGGACACACGGCCCGTGCGTCCCTACCTGAGCAGCGCCGACAGATAGTCGATGGAGTCGAGTATGTTGTCTATCAGTTCCAGCTCACGAGTGTCGTCGGTCTTCTCTTTGGCACGGCGGGCCATGTTGGCGGCGGGGGCCAGGTAGACGTCGATGAGGTCCTGTGACATCTGTCGGCGCTGCTTGCGGGTGCCTTTTATGAGATCCTTCTTTGCCTGAGCCACACGGTAGAGAGTGTGTGCTCCGCGCATCAGCATCTTAGCCGACATGTCGGGGTGTTCGGCGGCCAGCTTGTAATCTATGACGGCGGCGTCCATGCGACCCTCGCTCTCGTTGACCCATCCGCGCAGGCCGAGGGGGAGCCATTCGTCGGGGGCGAGCTGTACCTGGCGGTCGAGAATGCGGCGTATGGAGTCGGTCCGTCCGGCGGAGATGTAGATCTGCGTCATGCGGTTCAGGAACTCCGGTTCCCGGATGCCATGCCGTCTATACCCGCGTGTGGAGATAGCCAGCAGGGAGTCGCGGGACTCGTCGCGCAGAGAAATCGAGTCGCGGGCGAACTTCTCCCATATCGCCATGCTGTACAGGTACATAGGTGCCGAGTCCTTGCCAAACTCCTCGGCGCGGTTGAAGGCCCTCAGGGCACGACGCGGCTCGTTGCCTCCGTAAGCACTCAGCCCGGCATAATAGTATATCTCACGCCGCAGGGTGTCGGGGAGCATTCTCTGTGCCCGAATCATCCTCGGATTGGTGGCCAAAGAGGCGGCTGCCATGAATCCGTCATACGCCTGGGGGTAGTAATTCTTGGCGGCGTAGCTGATGGCCCCGGCGCGGTAGAGATCATACGCCTTGCCGTCTAGAGCGGCCAGTATCTGGGCCGAATACTTCGGCTTCACGCGACCCTTGCGGTCGGGCAGCGAGTCGAGCGGGAGGGCCTTGAGCAGGTAGCGGTATCCGTCGAGCAGCTTGGCGGTCATGTCGGCATCCTTGACGCTGAGGTCCTTGGGGTTTATCTCGCGTTTGCGCACGTCGGCATCGTAGCTCCCCCACTCTATCATGGCGGCCACGAACCAAGTACGAGCCTGGTCCTTAGTCTGGTTATGCGCCATAGCCTCCTTGATGAGCTTGCGCGACTCGGCCAGGCCGTCGGTCTTGCCCACCAGCTTCCAGGCCGCGTCAACGTTCTTCTTCTGCGCCGAAGCACCAATGCAGGCGAGAACAAGAACCAACAATATGGAGATTCTGATTCCTTTCATTTTTCGGCTGCAAAATTACAACATATTTTTCAATATTAAACGCTTGAACTCGTTACATTAATGATGAAGAAGATTGCATTCGTACTGCTGCTGACGGTCTGCACACTGTTGCCGGCCGTGGCGCAGAATGTCAAGATAAGCGGCAAGATCCTGGACCAGGAGGACAAGCCGATAGAGTTCGGCACGGTGCGCATCGCCGGAACGGCCGTAGGCACCAACACCAACCTTGACGGCGCCTACACGCTCTCCATAGCCCCGCGCGACACTCTCGAGCTCATTTACTCCGCCATCGGCTACCGCACCGTCAAGCGTACTTTGATCGACGCCAAGGGAGAGCTGACAATAAATGTCAAAATGCTCCCTGAAGACCACATGCTCGACGAGGTGCAGGTGCAGGGCTACCGCCCCAACTCGCAGGGCATGCAGCACGTCGACGTGGACAACCTGCGCGTCTCTCCCGACGTTTCGGGCGGCTCCGTGGAGTCCGTCATCGGCACCATGGCCGGAGTGGTGCAGAACAACGAAATGTCGTCGCAGTACCAGGTGCGAGGCGGCTCCTTCGACGAGAACTCCGTGTACATCAACGGCATAGAGCTGTACCGCCCGCAGCTCATCAGCAACGGCCAGCAGGAGGGCCTGAGTGTCATCAACCCCGACATGGTGGGTGCCATCAACTTCTCCACCGGCGGCTTCTCGGCCCGCTATTCCGACAAGATGAGCTCCGTGCTCGACATCACCTACCGCGAGCCGCAGGCCTTCGAGGGCGCCGTCTCCGCATCCCTCATGGGCGGCTCTATAATGATAGGCCAGAACTCCGGTAAATTCTCGCAGATGCACGGTGCCCGCCTCAAGAAGAACAACTCTCTGCTCTCCAGCCTCGACAGCAAGGGGGAATACGACCCCACATTCTTCGACTACCAGCTCAACATGACTTACAAGCCGAGCGAGAAAATCTCCGTCAACCTGCTTGGCAACATCAATCTCAACCACTACAACTTCAAGCCTCACGACCGCGAGACCTCCTTCGGCATCGCCGACGACGTCAAGAAGTTCAAGGTCTACTTCGATGGCGAAGAGAAGGACCGCTTCGAGACATACCTCGGAGCCCTGAGTGTGACCTGGCGCCCGTCGCAGGCTTTCACCCTCCAGACCGGCGGCGGCGCCTTCCTCACCAATGAGCTGGTGAGCTACGACATCTCCGGCGAATACTGGCTCGACCAGGCCGGCACCTCCGGCAACGGCGGCGTGGGCGGCGAGCAGGGCGTGGGCAAGTACATGGAGCATTCCCGCAACCGCCTCCGCGCCAGCGTGCTCCAGTTCTGGACCAACGCCCGCACACAGATCGGCCGACAGAACCTCAGCATCGGACTCCAGTACCAGCACGAGACCTTCCGCGACCGCTCCCGCGAATGGGAATGGCGCGACTCGGCCGGTTACTCACTGCCCACCGCGCCCCCAGGCGTGCACCTGCTCTACAACCTCTCCTCCCGCCAGGACGTCGTCACCAACCGCATCGCCTTCTTCGCCCAGGACACCTACTACCTCAACACCGACGCCGCCTTCCTGACCTTCAACGCTGGAGTGCGCGTCTCATACTGGGATTTTAACAAAGAGACCTTGATATCCCCCCGGTTCAACTTCTCCCTCAACCCCGCAGCCCACGACCGCTGGACCTTCCGCGCCGCCTTCGGATGGTATTACCAGTCGCCCTTCTTCAAGGAATACCGCCAGGCCGTGCAGGATGACCTCGGCAACGGCTCCGTAGTCCTCAACCGCGACATAAAATCTCCACGCTCCATACAGGTGATACTGGGCACCGACTACACCTTCCGCGCCCTGGACCGACCCTTCAAGCTCACCGCCGAGGCTTACTACAAGAACATCGCCCGCATGATCAGCTACGAGTACGACAACCTCAAGGTCAACTACTCAGGAGCCAACGATTCCAAGGGCTACATCATGGGCCTGGACCTGCGCTTCTTCGGGCAGTTCGTCGAGGGGAGCGACTCGTGGGTCTCTTTCTCGCTGATGAAGACCCAACAGGACCTGGCGGGCAAGAAGATGCCCATGCCCAGCGACCACCGCTACTCCGTGGCCATCTTCTTCACCGATTACTTCCCCAAGTTCCCCAAGCTCAAGTTCGCCCTGCGCGGCATCTTCTCCGACGGCCTGACGATGGTACCGCCCCGGCAGACCCGCGACAAGGTATGGTTCCGCGCCCCCGCCTACAAGCGCGTCGACATCGGCCTGAGCTACCAGATCGTCGGTAGCCCTAAAGGGGAGGAACCCCGCCGCGGATGGCTCAAGGACCTCACCATCGGCCTCGACCTGTTCAACCTCTTCGACATCTCCAACGTCAGCTCCTACTATTGGATCACGGACGTCAACAACATCCAGTACGCCGTTCCCAACTACCTGACTCGCCGCCAGCTCAACGTCCGCCTGAGCATGCAGTTCTGAGGGTTGTAGGAGTTATAGAGAAAATTATTACTGTCCGGGGGAACTTAAAATAGTGTTACCCGGGCACCAATGAGAGAAAACAGGAGTATAGGAAAGCAAATCCTATAACTCCTGTTTTCAATCTTCTTCCTAATCCTCCTAAAACTAAAACGCGTATCTTATTCCGATGCTCGGAGTGAAGGCGTGCACGTGGTAGTCGGCGCGGAAGGTCTGCTCGGCGGGCAGGCCGAGCACAGGCATACTGGCTGCCAGCAGGTCGGGGTAAGTGCAGGAGGCATCCTTGCGCCCCAGCCCCGCCACGTACATGAACGAGACGTCGATGCCAAGGCGGGGCAGCGGACGGAACGTCAGTCCGGCACTTGGGCCCAGGCGCGTCATTCCTGGCGTCTCGGGGTTGAAGTGCTCCTTGTTGACAGGAGTTAGGTCCACCATCATGCCGGCGCGCAGGTCCAGTCGAGGCGTCAGCGCATACTCACCGCCCAGACGGAAGGCCCACGCATTGCAATAGCGCTTCGGCAACTTCTGGTCGTAGGCCGACAGCTTGTCGCTGAGGAAGTCGATGTGCAATTCCTTGTACGTCTTCCAGCCCGTCAGTTGGGCGTCGAAGGCCAGGGTGAGCTTATCGACGGGCCGGTATGAGGCGCCGAGCGTGAGCACGTATGGAGAGGGCATGGAAGCCTTGAAATTGGCGGCGTTGATGATGCCAAGATCTTTCTCCAGCACAGCACGGGCTATCTCGTTGGCGTAGCTGACTGTGGCGTCGCCGCTGCGCACCTTCATCTGCATCTTGGAGCGGAATGAGGCACCGACGCTCAGGCGGCTCGTGAGATCGTACATCGCGCCTACGTTGAAGCCTACACTGAGGTCTGATTTGCCCTTGAGATTGACCGAGGCGGGCGATATATCGTCGAAACGGTACTCTGGGTCGATGCCCATCTGCTGACTAATGCCTGTGGCGGCCATCATGCCCAGGGCACGGTCCATGGTGGAGCTGCTCACCAGGCCCTTGCTGAGGTCCACGGAGCCCCAGGAGAGCATAAGTCCGGCACCGATACTCAGCTTTGGAGTTATGCGCCACGCCACCGTAGGCTGCAGGTCGTAAATCTTCAGATTGACCTTCTGGCTGAGTACCGAGCCGGGCCAGTCGCGTGTCCAGTTGATTGAACTGCCGTAGGGAGTGTAGAAGCTGACTCCCACCTGCAGGTTATCGTAGACGCGGAAAGCGGCGTTGAAGGCCATCGGCGTGGAGATGCTGTTGTGGGTGCGGTAGGTGGCGCCGGACACGTCGGCCGAGACCTGGGAGGCGACAGCGGTGAAGGTGCCCGTCAGGTCGAGGGCCTTGGAGGAAAAGCCGAGTCCGGCAGGGTTGAAGATCATGCTCTCGGCGCCGAGCTTGAGTGCGACACCCGTATGACCCATGCCAAGCTGACGTGCACTGAGGGTGTTGACCTGGTAGCCTTCGGCGGCGGCCGTTAGCGCTCCGAGCAGGCACCCGGCCGCCAGCAGAAGTAGTTCTTTTATCATTGTATCCGAATAGTTTTAAGCCTCTGAGGCAGTTATTACAACAACCTCAGAGGCTGATTCTTTATTTGCTATTACACGAGTCGGTATCATAAAGTATGCAGATGCCAGGCGCAGGGTTCCGAGGGTGAGGGAGCGTACTTTAACCCGAATGGTTCCTGCAACGCAGCAGATGCGTGCTTTATGGCGCCCACTCAAACATCGTGGTCGTGTTCGAGCAGAAGCGTCATCGACGGCCGGTCGCAAATCTCGCTGGGCCCGAAGTACTGGATGGGGCCGGGGTACTGGTACAGGGTGTTGAGGCCGAGTGTCTCGCGCATGGAGGCGTAGCGGAGGTAGGGGCGGCCGTTGAGGTTGACAAGAGCCTTCTTGATGACGGGTTTCATCTTGCCGTTGCGGCGCTCCATGTTCATCATCATGGTGATGGGAATGCCTCCGGCAATCCATTCCTCGCTGGGGGCGGTGAGGTTGCGGACCGAGGACATATAGCCGGTGAGTCCTGCGTTGATGAGCATGGCGGCGTTGAAGCCGAGGGCGTAGGTGTAGTCGGCGTCGAAGTTGGAGGGGTCGGCGCATCGGCCCTCGTAGCCGAAGAAGTGGTGCTGGGTGGCGAACTTGCCGCTGTACAGGCCCTGTTCGGCCATCTCCTCGAGGCGCTTTGCCACCATCTCGGAAATGAGGCTCTCGGTCTCGATGAGGCTGACCTGGACGTTGCCGTGGCTGTCGCGGTCCAGACAGAGCTCCAGGGCAATATGCTTGGGCAGCGACTTGAAGAGCTCGGCGTTGGCCGGCGACAGGTAGGAGTGCACCTTCTGCAGCTTCTCGATCTCCTCGAACTGGGCGATTTCGTCGCCGTGTTCGGCAAGGATGTCGTTGAGTTCCTCGATGAGCTTCTTCATGGAGGGGATGAACTCGATGAGGCCCTCGGGGATAAGGACGGTGCCGAAGTTCCAGCCTATCTTGGCACGCTCGGCGATGAAGTAGGCGATCTGGCTGACGATGTTGTCGAGAGTCATGCGCTTGGCCTGCACCTCCTCGGAGATGATGCAGATGTTGGGCTGTGTCTGTAGGGCGCACTCCAGGGCGATGTGCGAGGCGCTGCGGCCCATCAGCTTGATGAAGTGGTAGTATTTCTTCGACGAGTTGCAGTCGCGCTGGATGTTGCCAATCATCTCGGAATAGACCTTGGTGGCGGTGTCGAAGCCGAAGGATGTCTCGATCCACTGGTTCTTGAGGTCTCCGTCGATGGTCTTGGGCACGCCGATTACCTGCACGTCGGCGCCTATCTCCTTATAGTACTCGGCCAGGACGGCGGCGTTGGTGTTTGAGTCGTCGCCGCCGATGATGACGAGGGCCTTGATGTTGAGTTCCCGGAGAATCTTGAGGCCCTGGTCGAACTGATCGATGGTCTCGAGCTTTGTGCGGCCGGAGCCGATGATGTCAAAGCCGCCGGTGTTGCGGTACTGCTGTATGTAGTTGGCCGTCAACTCCATGTACTGGTGGTTGATGAAACCGGCCGGGCCCATGAGGAAACCGTAGAGGCGGCACTCGGGGTTGAGGCGCTTGATGCCGTCGAATATGCCGCTGACGACGTTGTGGCCGCCGGGTGCCTGGCCGCCGCTGAGGATGATGCCGACGTTGAAGGGCTCCTCTACGCGCTTAGGCTGCGTATCGCGCTCCATCTCCACCACGGGCAGGCCGTAGGTGTGTGGGAAGAGCCTGGAAATCTCCTCCTGGTCGCCACAGGACTGTGTCTTGTCGCCGTATTTAATCCGAACTGCTCCCTGCAGACTGCGCGGAAGCTTGGGCTGGTAGGACTCCCTGGCCCTCTGTAATGCGCTCTTTTTCATTTTCTTACCTGTATGTCGATTCCCTGTTTTGGGTGGGTTATTATGTTTTCCGGTGCAAAGTTAATAAAAGTTTCCGACTTGCGGGCGTTTTCATTACCTAATTATATACACGCTGCGGAAACGTTTTGTTGAGAGTAGAGTTAAGAGTTTCGTCCACCCATGCAGGTATGCACTCTGTTGCGTACGAAAAACGTATCGGCGGTACCGAATGGCGGACGCACCCTGGTGCGGCCCTACAGTTCGAGACGGCAACTCTACAGTTTCGAGTTTTTTTTGTAATTTTGCAGCCGGAAGCCGGGAAGCCTCTCCGTATACCGATTTGCCGGCGGAACGTAATACTGTAAATGCCATGAAAAAGTCATCAAGCGCCGTGCTGCTGATACACCTGGTGGCCGTCATCACCGTCATCTGCTGGGGATCGTCGTTTCTCAGCACCAAGATCCTGATGGTGGAGGGGGGCCTTAAGCCCGTGGAGATGTTCACCTACCGCTTCGCGGCGGCGTACCTGGTGCTGCTGGCCATCACCTTCCGCCACATCCTGAGCAACAACTGGCGCGACGAGCTTACGTTCGCACTGTGCGGCATATGCGCCGGGTCTCTCTACTTCATCACCGAGAACTACGCGCTGCAGAACACTTCGGCCGGCAACGTGTCGCTGCTGGCGTCGGTATCTCCGCTGTTCACCGCTTTCCTGCTGGCCGTCTTCTTCCACACACGCGTGAAAACGGGGGTCATCATCGGCTCGGTGGTGGCGCTGGTGGGCGTGGGCTTCATCATATGCAGCCACGGCGAGGGGTTCGTGCTCAAGCCCAAGGGTGACCTGCTGGCGCTGTGCGCGTCGCTGAGCTGGGCCGTCTACACGATAGCCGTCAAGAGGCTGATACCGGTGTATTCGTCGATGTTCATCACACGCAAGCTATTCTTCTACGGGGTGTTGTCATCGCTCCCGCTGCTGTTCAGCGTGGTGCCGGTACACGCCATAGGCGCGGACATAGCGCTGCTGTTCGACTTCAGCCGCCCGCAGTTCTTCTCCAACTTCGCCTTCCTGGTGGTGATGTGCTCGGTGCTGGCCTACCTGCTGTGGAACGAGGTGATGAAGAAACTGGGGCCGGTGGCTGCCAACAACTACCTGTACGGTCAGCCGCTGGTGACTATGGTGGCGGGTGCTCTGTTGCTCAATGAGCCCATCACGCTGTTCGGCTACATAGGCTGCGCGCTGGTAATCGGCGGCCTCATCCTCAGCGACAAGCTGCGCCTGCCCACCGACCGGCTCAAGATTTTTCGACGACGATAGAATGTCTCCGCATGATTCGGAGGCACCCTGGTGCATCTGAAACACGCAGCTCTTGACCGTTTCAGAGTATGGGTCTCTGACGCAGGTAGGCGCGGACCTTGCGGTAGTCGGGGTAGAAGTGCTCGACGTGGAGCCAGAAAGCCGGCGAATGGTCGGGATGGGCCATATGGGCGAGTTCGTGGACAAGCACGTAGTGTGTGCACTCGTTGGGTAGCGATGCCAGCGCGGAGTTGATGGAGATGGTGCCGCGGGCTGGCGAACAGCTCCCCCACCGTGTGCGCATGTAACGCACGGTGTACGTGCGGGCGGCAAGCTGCATCTCTTTCTCCACCATGGGTATGAGCTGGTTCAGGAATCGGTGCCACTCGGTGTATGCCTCATGCGACGGGCGCTCCACGGCCTTGGCCTCGCGCATCTGCTGTCGGTCGGCCATACGGGCGAGCCGGGGTAGGATGTCGCGGATGACGTCCATCACCTGTTCGTCGGTCATGGTGTGGGGCACGGACATCTCCACGATGCCTTCAGCGCCCGGGGACATGCGGTAGCGGACGTGGCGCATTACCTTGAATCTGACCATGAATGAATAGCCGCCATAGTCAATGTTGCGGAAGTCTACCAGTGGTGCTGCCATTTGATTCCTTATATTTTACCGCCTGCGAAGTTAGTCAAAACTCCGCAGGCGGGCAAATTCTTGTCCGAGAGGTCGCCGGGGCTACTTGGCGCGGATGAATACGAGGATGTCGCGGGGGGAGAACTTGGTGCCGTTCAGCAGCATGGCGGAGGTGTAGACCTTACCGGCCACAGTCACGGCCAGCCAGGCGGTGGCGTACAAGATGGCCAGCGACAGCAGCACGCCCCACCAGCTAAGAGTGCCGGAGATGGCAGCCATGGCGCCCAGGCTCGGCGAGGTGAATGGAATGAAGGAGCACCACACGGCCAGGGAGGTGTCAGGATTGTCGATGGCGAAGCTGGCCAGGTATACGCAGGCCATGAGGATGAAGGTCATGATGGCGATGTAGCCCTGGTTCTCGTTCTCCTTGTCGGTCATGGCGCCCACCATGGCGTACATGGAGCCGAAGAGCAGGTAGCCGCCGACGAAGAAGAAGACGGCGTAGAGGAGGCCGAGCCATATGCGGCCGTCTAACATGTAGGCCAGCAGGTCGGGCTGCCCGATGGCGGTCAGCAGCACCACCGCGCCCACTACTATCAACAGCATCCACACCAGCAGCTGTGTCAGCCCGGTGAGGGCCACGGCTATGATCTTGCCGAGCATCATGGTGCGGCCGGTTACGGTGGTGGCGATCATCTCCATTATGCGGTTGGTCTTCTCGGCCTTGACTTTGTTGAAGATCATGGCGCCGTAGACCATGAGGAATATTGTCAGGAACATTGCGGCCATGAGGCCGAGAAGCTGGACGCCGTTGAGGTCCTTGGGGGTGTGCTGACCCATGGAGGCGACATCCTGCATGGTGTCGGACTGTGCGGATAGAAAGCCGACGCCGGCACCGAAGGCTATCATGAGGATGGGCAGTGCGAAGGTGCCGATCCAGAAAGAGCGCGACATCACATCCTGCAGGTACTCGCGCTTTATTATCAGTTGAAGTGGACTCATAGTTTCTGAAATGGGAATCGGGGTGTTTCGGGGAGTGCGACGGGTGCCTCCTCGCCGTTGGCGAAGCGGATGAAGAGCTCGCTGAGGGAGGGAAGTTTCTCGTGGAAGCCTACCAGTGTGGACTGGCGGCAGACTTCCTGCGCGATGCGGTTGCTATGGTTCTCGACGGGCAGCTGCAGCAGGTACGTGTGGGGCTCTCCAGGCGTCCGTGACTGCTCGTGGGCGGTGAGGATGGCACCATCGGCGATGGCGGCGGAGAAGTCGACTGGCCCGGCGCTCTGCACCTCGAAGAGGTGCCGGCGGAAGCGCTGCTTGATGTCGCGCAAGGGGCCGGAGAGGAGCAGGCGACCGTGGTTGATGAGGGCGATGGAGGAGCATATTTCCTCCACGGCGGGCATATTGTGACTCGACAGGACGATGGTGGTGCCTTTCTCGCGGAGGCGGGCGATGACCTGGTTGAGCAGTGCGCCGTTGATGGGGTCGAAACCGGAGAAGGGTTCGTCGAGCATCACCAGGTCGGGCTCATGGACGAGCGTGGCGATGATCTGCACTTTCTGCTGGTTGCCCTTGCTGAGCTCCTTGACCTGGCGGCGGCGCTCGGAGTCGGCCATCTCGAAGATATCCATATATTCGCGCATGACCTCGCGTAGGCGGCGGGGCTGGCCGCCGCGCAAGCGACCGAAGAAGATAATCTGGTCTTCCACGCTCATCTTGGCGTACAGACCTCTCTCTTCGGCCATATAGCCGAGATGGCGTCCGGACTTGCGGTCGAGTGGCTCGCCACGATAGATGACTTGGCCACTTTCGATGGCCAGGACGTTGTTGACCAGGCGCAGGAAGGTGGTCTTGCCGGCGCCGTTGGGGCCGAGCAGGCCGTAGACGCCCCCTTCGCGCAGGGAGAGGGAAACGTCGTCGAGGGCGCGGCGAGAGCCGAAGTGCTTGGTGAGATGGTGGGTTTCGAGTATGTTCACTTGTTTCAAGTTTTGCGTTTTATGACCGGGCACCGATGAGAAGAGAGGGCCGTGCGCGGCACCGAAGCACGCCAATTCCAGAGTAAATACTTCGCCTGGCGCGGTTCAGCGGCTGGAGAGGATGCGCTCGCCGTTGAGGAAAGCGAGATGCTTGCGGAAGTCGAGCAGCTCGGCGAGCTGCTTCATGGCCTCCAGCTTTTCGGCGTCGGAGGCGCAGGAGAGGATGCGGACCTTGACGTCGGCAATCTGCTGCTCGAGCACACCGGCACGGAGCTCGTTGATGGTGCGCGGCAGGATCTCGGGCAAGCGTTCGGCCTCGGTCTGCACGGTGCCTGTCTTCCGATGGTAGCGGCTTAGAGTGTAGGGCTCCGCCACCATCTGGCAGACAAGGGTACGGATGCCGTCGTCCTCGTGGCTGCTGAGCTGACGTCCCAGCCAGGTGGCGGAGAACTCGAAGAGGGCCTTGTCGAAGTCTGCCTGGATTGCCTCTGTCAGGCGCTGTTCGGCCTGCTCCAGCTCGGGGATGGAAGACTCCGTCTCCGAGAGCTTGGCGATTTCGGCGGATAGGCGTTCTTCGCCTGCTTTCTCCAGTTCCTCAATCTTAGACGCCTCGGCGGCGGCGTAAGTTTCGCGCAGGGCGAGAATTTCAGTCATGAGGGCCGAACAGAGAGGGTCGGTGAGGAGCATATGGTCGGCCTCCAGCTCGGAATTGACGTACTCGGCGAGGAATACGGGAGTAGGCTCGGGGTCGTCGTCGGTGGCGGCCGGGGAGAAATGGGTCATGCCGTATCGGACACAGAGTCGGAGCAGGCGGCGCTCCAGCTTCTGTAGTGGTGCGGGGCCGGAGTGTGCGGAGGATGAGAGGGGGGTGCCGGGAGCCGGAGAGGAGGGGGGCGTCCCGACAGGAGTGGCAGGTGAGGAGGCGGACGCACCAGGGTGCGTCTCTACATGGCGACGCTGCTCTATCAGCTTCTGCGCCACGATGTCGGCTTCGTAGCTGAGCACTTGTTCGTCGATGCCGAGCAGGTTGGAGCAGGTCTGGATGTAGACGTTGCGCTTGATCTTGTCTGGGATGGCGCCGAGGCTCTGGACGATGCTGCGTGCCGCCTCGGTGCGCCGTATGGGGTCGCGGGCGTCCTGTAGCAGCACCTGCGTCTTGAAAGTGATGAAGTCGGTGGAATGCCCGGCGAAATAGCGGCGCACCTCCTCGGGGGTATGCTTGCGGGCGAATGAGTCGGGGTCGTCGTTGTCGGGCAGCAGGAGCACCTTGATGTCCATGCCCTGTGCCAGGAGCATGTCGATGCCGCGCATGGAGGCCTTGATGCCGGCCGGGTCGCCGTCGTAGACCAGCGTTACGTTGCGGGTAAATCGGTGTATGAGGGCTATCTGGGAGTCGGTAAGGGCGGTGCCGGAGCTGGCGATGGCGTTGCGCAGTCCGGCCTGCCACATGCCGATGACGTCCATGTAGCCCTCGACGAGGTAGCAGCAGTCCGCGCTGCCCATCTCTACGCGGGCCTGGTGGAGGCCGTAGAGTTCGTTGCTCTTGTGGTAGAGGGGGGTCTCGGGTGAGTTGATGTACTTGGCCTTGGAGCCCTTGAGGTCTCGTCCGCCAAAGGCCACCACCTTTCCGGCGGCGTTAAGCACGGGGTAGATGACGCGTCCGCGGAAGCGGTCGTAGAGTCCGTGGTCTCCCTTTATCAGCAATCCAAGCTCTACAAGCAGGTCAGTGTTAAAACCATCCTTGCGGGCGAGGGCTTCGAGGACTCTTCGTTCGGGAGCATAGCCGAGGCGGAAGTGGCGGATTGCCTCGTCGGTGATGCCGCGGCCGTAGAGGTAGCTGAGTCCGATGTTGCGGCCGTCGTCGGTGTCGGTGAGGAAGTGCTGGAACTTCTGCATGGCCCACTCGTTGGCCACGAACATGGCCTCTCGCTTTGACTGGGACTCGCGTTCGGCGTCGGTGAGCTCCCGCTCCTCGATGGTGATGCCGTAGCGGCGGGCAAGCTGGCGCAGGGCGTCCTGGTAGCCGATGCCCTCCATCTCCATGATGAAGTTGACCGGGGAACCTCCCTTGTGGCAAGAGAAGCAGTAGCAGAAGTTGCGGGCCTTGTTGACCGAGAAGCTGGGAGTGCGCTCGTTGTGGAAGGGGCAGAGACCCATGTAGTTGGCTCCGCGCCGGATCAGACGCACATAATCGCCGACCACCTCTACGATGTCGGCGGCATCCTTGATGCGCTCCGCTGTGGCCTTGTCGATCATCGGTACAGGCGTAGGGAGTATGTACGGCCCGACTCGCCCCGTAGCAGAGCTATGTAGAAGCCGGGTGGGAGGACGGAGAGGTCTATCTGGGCCATGTCGGTGCCGTGGTAGCGACTCTCGGCCACCCGCATCCCGGCCACGTTGTAGACGATGGCCTGCTCGGCGCTCTCGGGCAGGTAGACGCTGAACTGGCCTGAACCCTGCCAGGTGACGACGGGTCCGGTGGGGGCGAGTATCTCGTCGATGGCGGCACGCCGACTCTCCTGCTCGCGGCCTGTCTCCTCGATGAAAGAGTCGTAGAAAGTGAATGGCAGCTCCTCGGTGGCAAGTTCCTCGGGAGCGCCTATGGGGTTGGAGATGACGGCCATCTCGCCCTGGCTGATGAGTTCGGTGGCGAAAAGGCGATACATGGCGTCGCCAGGCTGGTCGTTGAAGCGGAGGCGGAAGAAGTCGCCTCGCCTGCCGGTGGCCACTGCGGGCTCCAGCCCTCCCTGGGGGTTGACGATGGCCATGACTACGTTGCGGGCCGTGCGTAACTCGTCGCCCACCATGGCATCCCACTGCGCCGGAGTATAATAGGCCGACTGCAGGTCGCGCGCGTCGGCGCGGTCGTAGAGGCGGCCTACCTCGGCCGTGACCTCGTCCCAGGGCAGAAGCAGGTCGGTGACGTCGAGCTGCGGCTGAAGCAGCGAGGCGATATGGTGCTGAATGTCACCCCAGGCCTTGACGGCCTCCTCGGGTGCCTGCGAATCGTAGCGGATGAACTCGATATGGCGTCCGTACTGGTTAAGCAGAGCCTTCTGCCCGGCCGACAGGCGACCGGCCTCGAGCTTGCCCTTGAGCGAGTAGGCCAGGATGGGATATGCCTTGTTCTCGGCGCTGACGATGACGAAGCCGCCGGTGGGGTGGCTGAAGACGTAGAAGGGGATGAACAGGCCGTTGGTGGTGAAGTTGCGGCCAGAGAAAGTGTAGTTGGGCGGCGCCATGCGTATGCCGCGCGCGGCGTTGAAGAAGAGCTCTGCCACGCGCTGGGCGTCGCGCCGGCTCACCGTCTCCGCCTGCACAACAGGCGCAGTAAGCAGCACCGCCGCCAGTATGACGAGTATGCTTTTCAGCCTTTTCATTTCAAGTATAACGCTTGGAGCGCATATTTATTTAAGCGGGAGCTGACTTTCTGCGATTGGGCAGGTTGAGGCCGAGGGTGTGTCGGCGGTTGAGATGCATCAGGCGGAAAACCATCAACAGTGCGGCGACGTCGAACAGGGCGAAGAGGAGCATCGCCGGGCCATACTCCGTGGAGTCGCCCATCACCCATGCCACGCCCAGTGGAGTGAGGAAGAGTCCCCAGCCCTGGAGCCAGTAGAAGAGAGCGTAGGCGGAGCCGAGGGAGCGTTCTGGCGCCAGCCGCGGCAGCAACGGCCACAGCCCGGCTGACATCACCGCCGAGGCCACACCCAGCAGGAAGATGCCCACGTAGGCCACCCATAGATACGGGAGCGCAGGCAGCAGATAGGCGAACATGGCGTAACAGGCAGCCATGCAGGCGCTTCCGAGGGCCATCAGCCAGAGCGCCTCACCCCTGAAATCGGGTATCATGCACACCGGCGGAGTGCACAGGGCGGCTACCAACGGCAGCGACGCAAGCACTGTGGCAGCGGAGTCGGCCGACGTACCCAGGGCAGCCTGGAGCATCGCCACGGCATAGCGGTAGAAGGGTATCAGGGAAGCGTAGTAGCAGACGCAGATGGCCGCCAGCAGCCACAGCACATGGTTCTTCTCAGTGTTGCGGCAGAGGTCGAGGAGCGGAGAGCTGAATGAATGGTGAGAGCTGAGAGCTGAGAGCTGAGAGTCTTTGCCGGAGGGTCGAGAGTTGCGGACGCAAGGCTGCAGGAACCCATATGCGACCCAGCAGATAAGGCCTATCAGCAGCACCAGCACGCACCACCCGACAGGTCGCGCCACGCTGTATGCGCCCCAGTCGGCTATGCGGGGCGATGCCCATAGGGCCAGTGCCACCACCACGCGCGAACCGGCCAGCTGCACGCCCATGGCCACCGCCAGCTCTTTCCCCTTGAACCACAGAACCGTGGCGCGAGAGGCCGCGACCCCTGCCATCTCGATGCCGATGCCGAAGAGCATGAAACCGAGGGCCGAGAGCTTTGCCGACGCGGGCATCCCGGCGCAAAAGGGGGTGATGTTCCACGCACGGTCGGGCAGGTTGAGCCACTCCCCTATCCAATGCGCAAAGCCTGAGACGGCAAATGCGTCGGTGAGGGCGTAGTAGTTTACGGCTCCTCCCGCTAACATCAGCATTCCGGAGAGGAGTCCGCAGCGGCGCACCCCGAGGCGGTCGATGAGCATGCCGGCGCACAGCAGCACGCAGCAGAAGACGTTCAGGAATGATTCGGCGCTGGAGTATCGGCTGTAGGCCATCAGCGACCATCCCTTGCTCTCAAGGGCAGTCTGGAGCGGCGACAGGGCGTATAGCAGCATATACCCGCCGGCGAGGGCGAGTATCAGCAGCGCCACCACTCCCCAGCGCTTCCATGCCGACGTGTACGGCGATGCCAATATCGGGCTTGTTTCCACGCTGCAAAGGTACACCCTTTCCGCCAAACGCGCAAACAGCGACAAGAGAATGGGTGCGGAGCCTCGGAAGAGTTCCTGCGGCCCCGCACCCTGGATTGGCCTTATGTCATGCGGCCATGTGTGTCACTGTTGTTCGTAGCGTTTCTCGACGACGGACCAGTCGAGGATATCCCATAGCCGGGATAAGTAGTCTGGACGGCGGTTCTGGTAGTCGAGGTAGTAGGCGTGCTCCCAGACGTCGAAAGTCAGCAGCGGGCGCAGGCCCTGTGTCATGGGGTTCCCGGCATTGCTGCCCTGTGTGATGAAGAGGTTGCCCTGAGCGTCGGCCGACAGCCACGCCCATCCGGATCCGAAGAGCGTCTTTGCGGCTTTCTCGAATTCGTCCTTGAACTGGTCGAGACCGCCGAACTGCTCCTCGATGCGAGTGCGCAGGGCGCCTACCGGCTCGCGTCGCCCCGTGGGCGAGAACTGGAAGAAGTAAAAGATGTGGTTCCAGGCCTGCGAGGCGTTGTTGAAGAGCGGGCCATCGGCGTGGCGGATAATCTCTTCTATGGGCATGTCCTCGTATTCGGTACCCTCGATGAGGGTGTTGAGGGTGTCGATGTATGCTTTCTCGTGCTTGCCCCAGTGGTACTCGATGGTGGTCTGGCTGATGACCGGCGACAGAGCGTCGGGCAGATACGGAAGCTTGGGCTGTACGTATTTCATAGTATTGGCATTTTATATATGTAAACGCACAGGCGGACATAAGAGTTCACCTCGACTTGGAGGGTGTGTCAAAATTCAAAATTTCGGTCAGATCGTAGGGCTACGCCCTCTGATAATCAATAAAGTTAAGTATAGCGTCTGTACCAAGAAGCCGCCCTACGATTCGCCGGATTTTGCAACAACCCAATCCACAGTCGTAATCTTGTGGAGGATTTTTTTATCAAAAAGTGGTCGATGATTTTGCCATGTCGGGGAATTTGCATAAATTTGCATATTCACACTAAACTAACCTGATATGAAGAAGATACTCATCAGTCTGACTGCTCTTGTCTCAGTCCTCCTGTCCTCCTGCGGCAATGGCGGCGACGAGGTGCGCGTCGACCTCCTTCCCGTCAAGCTCGCCGACAACGGCAAGTGGAGCATGGTGGACAACAAGGGTAACATCCGCTACGAAGACGAGTTCAAGAACGTCCCGTCGGCAGTCGTCGAGGGCTATTTCACCGCCAGCGAAAAGGATGGCTACTGCCTCTACAGGGCTTCCGCCAAGAAACCGGAGGAGGTCGGCGGCTGCTCCGGGCTCAAGTACGCGGGCCATATGCGTAATGGGCTCATGCCCGTAACCCGCAAGGATTCCCGCATCTCCGTCATAGGCACCGACGGCAAGGACCGCTTCGAGCTCACCCCCGTCAAGGGCCGCGAAATCGTCATGTGCCAGCCGGCCTTCTCGGAGGACCTGCTGCTCTTCCGCACCGACGAGGACATGTACGGCTACTACTCGACGGGCGGTAAGGTGGCCATCGCCCCGGCATACGACATGGCCATGGACTTCAGCGAAGGCAAGGCCGTGGTGGGAAAGAAATCAGGCAAAGACGGCGAAATCCGCTATTCCGTTATTGACAGGAGCGGCAAGGAACTTTTCCGCGTCAAAGACCGCTACGATCTCGCAGGTGGGGGCTTCAGCTGCGGATGGCTCGTGGCCAGTGACGGCGACAGGACAGTGCTCATGGACGAAAAGGGCGAAGTGACACGCCTTCCCGCCAAGGTAGCCGGAGCCGTTCCCATGCAAAAGGATATACTGGCTTTCCGCGACCACGACGGCCAGTGGGGTCTCATGCGCACCGATGGCGAGATTCTTGTCCGCGCAAAGTACGAGGCGATGTACTCGGGCGGCGGCAACACGTTCTTCGCCATGAAGGATAAGGACGAGGTGGATGTGCTCGACGACAAGGGCGAAGTCAAGGAAAGCCTCGACTTCAAGTTCGTCGGCTACGTGGACGGTATCGGGAACATAGGTTACGACGGCAAGGCCTATCAGATCTTGGACTCCAAGTTCAAGCCCATCGGCGATGAATTCAAGGACGTCAACATCAACCTCAGCCTCTGCAACGAGGTCCGCACCGACTACTTCAACTTCGGCTCGGTGATAAGCACCGTCAGCGAGCAGCTTGACGAGGCCCTGAAGCAGTTCCCCCTCGGCGCGAGCGCCGACAAGGTGATGGCCGGCCAAAAGCCCTCCGCTTTCTCCTACAGCTCCAGCTACAAGCCCGAGGACCTGTCCAGGAAGCTTTTCAACTACCAGGCGCAAGTCGAGGTCAGCTTCTCCTCCTCCCTGGCCGACTACAACTGGTCTCCCGCCACCTATTCGGGCGACTATTCCTGGAACAGCACCTCTACGGTCAACGGCATCAACGTGCAGTACGAGTGCGAGCACTGGCTTTCGCTTGTCAACCACAAGGAAATGGTGGCCGAGTTCAAGAAGAAGTCATACAACGTGGTCAAGGAAGGCATGCTCCAAGGCTCCTACGCCGCCGTGCTGAAAAAGGGCGACATCGGCATGATTGTCATCACCAAGGCCACCCGCGGCGCCGTCATCGTCGGCAAGGCCAATGCCATCGATGCCTTCTGCGCCCAGGTGGAGGGCAAGTACGTGGAGCAGACAGAGGGCGAAAGCAGCTCCTCGTTTGACTCAGGCTCCATCGAGATGCCTGAAACCTCCGTGGCTGTCGAAGAGGCTGCTATAGACACTGTGGCTGTCGATTCAGACTACGATTTCTGACCCATGCCATGCAATCGGACGCACTAACCGTGCGTCTCCTACATAGCGACCCGAACTGTAAAAGCGGGCGGTGCCGATTGGCATCGTCCGCTTTTAGTATCAGGGAGGTAATGGTTCTCAGTTCTTGAAAACGAGCCTGTCGCCGTCGCGATCGATGGTGATGGGATGCTCGCGGTCGACCTGACCGGCCAGGATGTCCTTCGACAGCTGGTTGAGCACCAGGCGCTGTATGGTGCGCTTCACAGGACGAGCGCCGAACTCGGGATCGTAGCCGTCGTCGGCAAGCAGCTCCTCGGCAGCCTTGGTGATGTTGAGCGTCACGCCGTTGCCGGCAAGTATCTTCCTTACGCTGTTGACCTGGATGTCGACAATCTTCTGGATGTCGCGACGGTTCAGCGGCTCGAACATCACTATCTCGTCGATACGGTTCAGGAACTCGGGGCGTATATTCTGCTTGAGCATCTCGATGACGTCCTGCTTGGTGCGCTCGATGGTCTCCTGGCGGTTCTCGTCGGTCATATTGGCGAAGTTCTCGCGGATGAGCGGCGAGCCCATGTTGGAGGTCATGATTATGATGGTGTTCTTGAAGTTGATGAAGCGGCCTTTGTTGTCAGTCAGGCGGCCGTCGTCGAGCACCTGGAGCAGGATGTTGAAGACGTCGGGGTTGGCCTTTTCTATCTCGTCGAAGAGCACCACGGAGTAGGGCTTGCGGCGCACGGCCTCGGTGAGCTGTCCGCCCTCCTCGTAGCCGACGTATCCCGGAGGAGCTCCGACAAGGCGACTCACGGAGTGCTTCTCCATGTATTCGCTCATGTCGATGCGTGTCATCATGTCCTCGTCGTCGAAGAGGTATTCGGCCAGGGCCTTGGCAAGCTCGGTCTTGCCGACGCCAGTGGTGCCGAGGAAGATGAACGAACCGATGGGGCGGCGGGGGTCGTTGAGACCGGCGCGGGAGCGGCGCACGGCATCGCTCACGGCCTTGATGGCGTCGTCCTGGCCCACGACGCGGCGGTGGAGTTCCTCCTCCAGGTGGAGCAGCTTCTCCTTCTCGCTCTGGGCCATTTTCTTGACCGGGATGCCGGTCCAGTGAGAGACAATCTCGGCGATGTCCTCGGCGTCGACTTCCTCCTTGATCATGGCGCCGTCGCCCTGAAGCTCGTGCAGACGTTTCTGGATTTCCTGGTTCTCGTCCTCCTTCTGCTTGATGAGGGAGTAGCGGATTTCGGCCACACGTGCGTAGTTGCCTTCGCTCTGGGCTTTCTGGGCCTCGAAGTTCAGCTGCTCGATGTCCTGCTTGTTCTTCTGTATCTTCTCGATCTCGGTCTTCTCGGCCATCCACTTGGCGCGGAGGCTCTTCTCGGTCTCGCGCAGGTTGGAGAGCTTCTCGTCAATCTCCTTGAGCTTGTACTCGTCTCCCTCGCGCTTGATAGCCTCACGTTCGATTTCGAGCTGCATGATGGCTCGTGCGGCCTCGTCGAGTGCCTGCGGCATGGAGTCGCGCTCCAGGCGCAGCTTCGAGGCGGCCTCGTCGATAAGGTCGATGGCCTTGTCGGGCAGGAAGCGGTCGGTGATATAGCGCACCGAGAGTTGCACGGAGGCGATGATGGCCTCGTCCTTGATGCGGACGCTGTGGTGATTCTCGTAGCGCTCCTTCAGGCCGCGCAGAATGGAGATGGCGGCCATCTCGTCGGGCTCGTCGACCATGACCTTCTGAAAGCGACGTTCCAGGGCCTTGTCCTTCTCGAAGTACTTCTGGTACTCGTCGAGAGTGGTGGCGCCGATGGAGCGAAGCTCGCCGCGGGCCAGGGCCGGCTTGAGGATGTTGGCGGCGTCCATGGCGCCCTCGCCCTTTCCGGCGCCCACCAGGGTGTGGATCTCGTCGATGAAGAGAATAATCTCGCCGTCGGAGGCGGTGACCTCCTTGACAATGGCCTTGAGGCGCTCCTCGAACTCGCCCTTATACTTGGCACCGGCCACCAGGGCGCCCATGTCGAGACTGTAGATCTGCTTCGACTTGAGGTTCTCGGGAACGTCGCCGCGCACGATACGCATTGCCAGTCCCTCGGCGATGGCGGTCTTGCCGGTGCCCGGCTCTCCCACCAGCATGGGGTTGTTCTTGGTGCGGCGCGAAAGAATCTGCAAGATGCGGCGTATCTCCTCGTCGCGGCCGATTACCGGGTCGAGCTTGCCGTTGCGGGCGCGGTCGTTGAGGTTGATGGCGTACTTGCTGAGAGCCTGGTATGACTCCTCGGCGCTCTGGCCCGTAACCTTCTGGCCCTTGCGGAGCTCGGCGATGGCGGCCTTGAGGCCCGACTCGGTCAGGCCGGCGTCCTTGAGCAGCTGGCTGGCGCGGGACTTGCTCATCAGTATGCCCATGAGCATGGCCTCCACCGAGACGTATTCGTCGCCGAGCGACTTGGAGAAGTCGATGGCTTTCTGCAGGGCATCGTTGCTTTCGCGTGAGAGCATTACCTCGCCACCCGAGACTTTAGGCAGCATGGAGATTTCCTTGTCGATGGCCTGCTTCAGGATCGGCTGTCCGGCGCCGAGTTTCTGGAATATGAAGTTGCAGATGGTCTCGTTCTCCTGCAGCAACGCCTTGAGGATATGCAGCGGCTCGATCTGCTGCTGGCCGGAGGCTTTCGTCAGCTCTATGGCCTTCTGTATGGCCTCCTGGCTCTTGATGGTGAAATTATTGAAGTTCATCCTCGTAGTCGTGTTTTTTAGTATTATGCAATTTTAACAAATACCGCGCCCGTTTGGTTGACACCCATAAGCCATAAAGACGTACCCTGGCGCGTCAGGGAGGAAAGAAACAGGCACGGTTTTTGTCATATATCAACTAAACGCCGCCATGCGGCGTTGAACTAAGGAAACCAACACATATTACATATATCATGGCACAAGGAAAAATCGGTGTTACCACCGAGAACATCTTCCCGGTAATCAAGAAATTCCTATACTCGGACCACGAGATATTCCTGCGCGAGCTTGTCAGCAACGCCGTCGACGCCTGTCAGAAACTGCGCACCCTGGCAGGGTTCGGCGACTTCAAGGGCGAGCTGGGCGATCTGCAGGTACACGTCAAAATTGACAAGGAGGCAGGCACTCTGACCGTCAGCGACAACGGCATCGGACTCGACACCGAGGAAGTTGACCGCTACATCAACCAGATAGCCTTCTCCGGCGCCGAGGACTTCCTCAAGAAGTACCGCGACACGGCCAACAGCATCATCGGCCACTTCGGCCTCGGCTTCTACTCTGCCTTCATGGTCGCAAAGAAGGTCACCATCCGCTCCCTCAGCTACAAGGAGGGCGCCAAAGGCGTCTGCTGGACCTGCGACGGCTCCCCCGAATACTCCATGACCGAGTGCGACAAAGCCACGCGCGGCACCGACATCATCCTCGAAATCGACGACGACGACAAGGAGTTCCTGGAGCAGGCACGCATCGACGCCCTGCTGAAAAAGTACTGCCGCTTCCTGCCCATTCCCGTGATGACGGCCAAGCCCGGCGACGACAAGGCGGAGTACACCGTCAACGCCACCGAGCCGCTGTGGACACGCAAGCCCGCCGAGCTCACCGACGAAGACTACATGCGCTTCTACCGCGAGCTCATGCCCGGAATGCCCGACCCGGAGTTCTACATCCACCTTAACGTCGACTATCCCTTCACGCTCACCGGCGTACTCTATTTCCCGCACGTCAGCAGCAACATCGACCTGCAGCGCAACCGCATACAGCTCTATTGCAACTCCGTCTATGTCACCGACCAGGTCGAGGGCGTGGTGCCCGAGTTCATGACCCTCATGCAGGGCGTCATCGACTCGCCAGACATCCCGCTGAACGTCAGCCGCTCCTACCTCCAGGCCGACACGGCCGTCAAGAAGATTTCTGCCTACATCTCCAAGAAGGTGGCCGAGAAGCTCCAGAAGATGCTGCTTGACGACCGCAAGGGCTTCGAGAATCGCTGGCCCGCCATCCAAGTCTTCATCGACTACGGCATGCTCACCGACGCCAAATTCTGCGACGCCGCCATGAAGTTCTACCTCCTGCGCGACACCGAAGGACAGTATTTCACGCTCGACGAATACCGGGCCCTGACCTCAGGCGAGCAGACCGACAACACTGACACCCTGGTCTGGCTCTACGCCACCAATCCCAAGACTCAGTACGGCTACATCTCCGATGCCCGCGCCAAGGGCTACTCCGTGCTCCTGATGGATGACCAGCTCACCGGCCACATCATCTCCCTGCTCGAAAACAAGCTCGACAAGACCCGACTGGTACGCGTGGACAGCGACAGCGTCGACAACCTCATCGTCAAGACCGACACCAGGAAAGCCGACCTGACGCCCATGCAGGCCGACGTGCTCAGCACCATCTTCCGATCCCGGCTGCCCAAGCTCGAGAAGACCGAGTTCATAGTCACCTTCTCCGCCCTGGGCGAGAAGGACGCACCGGCCGTGGTCACCCAGAACGAGTTCATGCGGCGCATGAAGGAGATGAGCGCCATGCAGCCGGGCCTGGCAGGCTTCTACGGCGAAATGCCAAGCACATACACCCTGCAAGTCAACACCCTCAACCCGGCGGTGAAACGCATCACCGACCTGGCATCCTCCAGCCTTGACGAGCGCATCGCACCCATCCGTGCCCAGATCGACTTGCTCAACAAGGAGATTGAGGAGGAACAGAAGAAGCAAAAGGAGAACGGCGACAAGAAAGCCGATGACGTGGTCGACGAGGAGCGCGAGAAGAAGATCGCCGAGCTGCGCGGCCGGCAGGACGACCTCGTGAGCAAGTACGCCCAGGAACAGCCTGCAGTGCGCATGATCATCGACCTGGCGCTGCTCCGCGCCGGAATGCTCAGCGGCGAAGAGCTCGACGGATTCATCCGCGGCTGCTACGCCGAACTCGAAAAATGAATTAGAAACTGAAAACCCAAAAAATGGGCAAAGCGCCAATCGGCAGCTTTGCCCATTTTTTGGGTTTTCAGTCCTAATCGAAGATCTTGTCCCAGTCCTTCCAAACGGGTTCGAGGCCGTGGGCGCGGATAGCGGCGGTGACCTCGGCGGGGGTGCGGGAGTCGGAGACCTCGAACTGTTCAAGTGCCTGCGGCGACACGCGGTATCCGCCCGGCTCCGTCTGGCTGCCGGCACTCATGGAGGTGATGCCAAGCGGCGCCATGTTGTCGCGCAGGGCGGGGCTTTCGCGGGTCGACCAGGAGATGTCGATGTCGTGGTCGAAGATGCGGAAGGCGAAGGTGAGCTGGGCCAGCTCGCGGTCCGTCATCACCACGTTGGGCTGGTAGCCGCTCTCGCTCGGACGCATACGCGGGAAGTTGACGGCGTAGCGGGTGCGCCAGTACTTCTTCTGGAGATAGCGCAGGTGGCGGGCGAGCATCGTCAGGTCGGTGCGCCAGTTTTCCAGACCGATGAGCACGCCCAGGCCAATCTTGTGCACGCCTGCCTGACCCATGCGGTCGAAGCCGTTTAGGCGCCAGGCATAGTGGCTCTTCATGCCGCGCGGGTGGTACTTCTTGTACGCCTCCCGGTGGTACGTCTCCTGGAAGCAGACCACACCGTTGAGACCGGCGCCCACCAGCTGCTTATACTGCTCTGTCTTAAGGGGCTGTACCTCCAGTGTGAGGTTGGCGAACATGGGGCGGGCCACGCGCAGCACCTGCTCCAGGTAGTCGACGCCACACAACGCCGGGTACTCGCCACTGACCACCAGCAGATTCTCGAACGGGCCGAGCTCCTTGATGGCCTCGCACTCCTGGCGCACATCGTCGAGCGACAGTGTGGTCCGCTCGAACTTGTTGTCGTGGTTGAAGCCGCAGTACACGCACTTATTGGTGCAGGCATTGGAGACGTACATGGGGATGTACATGCTCATAGTCAGTCCGAAGCGGCGGCGTGTAATCTGCTGACTTAGCTGCGCCATCTCCTCGAGCAGCGGCGCGGCCGCCGGAGAGATGAGGATGGCGAACTCGTCCGGAGAGAGTGTGACGCCGACCTTGGCGCGAGCCAGCACACGACGAGCGTCGGCGAGGGTGGCGGAGGCGATGGCATCGGTGGTGCCTTCCCAGCTGTACCGCTCTATTACGTCCGCAAATCCGTGTCCGAAAGGACTCTCTTTTACTTCCGACATTCCTCCTCTATGTTTTGGCTGATGCGCATGGCGCAGAAGTTGGGACCGCACATGGTGCAGAACTTGTCGTCGGTGTCGTTGGATCCGACGCGACCCGCCAGGTAGTACTCCTTGGCGCGGGCAGGGTCGAAACTGAGGTTGAACTGGTCCTTCCAGCGGAACTCGTAGCGGGCCTTGCTCAGTGCGTTGTCGCGGGTCTGTGCGCCGGGATACTGCTTGCAGAGATCGGCGGCGTGAGCGGCTATCTTGTAGGCGATGACGCCCTCGCGGACATCGGTTAGTGTGGGTAGCGCCAAGTGTTCCTTGGGCGTTACGTAGCAGAGCATGGCCGTGCCCATGGAGCCGATGTTGGCGGCGCCTATAGCCGAGGTGATGTGGTCGTATCCGGGGGCTACGTCGGTGGTGAGCGGGCCGAGCGTGTAGAAGGGTGCCTCGTGGCAGGCGCGCTTCTGGCGGTCCATGTTCTCGCGAATCTTGTTCATGGGCACGTGCCCGGGACCCTCGATTATTACCTGCACATCGTGCTCCCAGGCGCGGACGCAGAGCTCGCCAAGGGTATCGAGTTCCAGGAACTGCGCGGCGTCGTTGGCGTCGTGGATGGAGCCGGGACGCATACCGTCGCCCAACGAGATGGCAACGTCATACTTGTTGAGGATTTCGCATATCTCGTCGAAGTGCTCGTACAGGAAACTCTCGCGGTCGTGGATGGCAGTCCACTGCATCATGATGGAACCGCCGCGGCTGACGCAGCCGGTGAGGCGCCGGGCAACCAGGGGAGCATGCTCGCGCAGCACCCCGGCATGGATGGTGAAGTAGTCCACTCCCTGCTCGCACTGCTCGATGAGGGTGTCGCGGTAGATTTCCCAAGTAAGGTCCTTTACGGAGCCGTTGACCTTCTCCAGTGCCTGGTAAATGGGTACGGTACCCATAGGTACAGGGCAGTTGCGAATAATCCACTCGCGCGTCTCGTGGATATTGTCGCCGGTGCTGAGGTCCATGAGCGTGTCGCCGCCCCAGTAGCAGCTCCACACAGCCTTCTGCACTTCCTCCTCGATGCCGGAGCTAAGGGCCGAGTTGCCGATGTTGGTGTTGATCTTGACTGAGAAGGCGCTGCCGATAATCATAGGTTCAGCCTCCGGGTGGTTGATGTTGGCGGCGATGATGGCACGGCCGGCGGCTATCTCGTCGCGCACGAACTCGGGGGTGATGTGACTCTCTATGCCGCGTGCCTCGTTGTCGAGGTTCTCGCGGATGGCCACGTACTCCATCTCGGGAGTGACGATGCCCTTGCGGGCGTAATGGAGCTGGGTGACACATTTGCCCTCCTGTGCGCGGCGAGGCTTGTGGCGGATAGGGAAACGGATGGCGTCGAGCGAAGTGTCGTTGAGGCGCTCCAGCCCGTAGCGGCTGGTGATCTCGGGCAGTTCCTCGGTGTCGCCGCGCTGCTCCACCCACTCGGTGCGGAAGCGCGGCAGGCCGGCGTTGATGTCAGTCTTGTGCGCCGGGTCGGTGTACGGCCCGGAGGTGTCGTATAGCACCACGTACTCGTTGGGGTATTCCACGCGCTTGCCATCCTCGATCTTCACGGTCGGGTACTGGCGGACCTTGCGCATGGCCACCTTGATGGGATGGAGCTTGCCGGGGACGTATATCTTCTCGGAATTGGGGTATGATGTAAGGTCTATTTCGGAAATTTTCATATGTCTATGATTAGTGGCACAGCCCGCACAGGCTGCACATTTACTCTGTTATTGGCACCCGCTTTAGCGCGGTGCACTTTTCAGCTCAGGAAAGAAGTCAGTGGTGAGGTTGCCTGGGCGCTTGAGGACTGTGCTCCGAGTCCGGCCATGTATGCCATGCGTCCGGCTTCGACGGCGAGTCGGAAGGCCTTGGCCATCGCTACTGGGTCTCCGGCACTGGCGATGGCGGTGTTGACGAGCACGGCATCGGCGCCCAGCTCCATGGCCTCGGCGGCATGGGAGGGGGCGCCCAGGCCGGCGTCAACCACCACGGGCACCTGGCTCTGCTCGATGATTATCTCCAGCAGGCGGCGCGTCACCAGGCCGAGGTTGGTGCCAATGGGGGCGGCCAGGGGCATGACGGCGGCGGCGCCCACCTCCTCCAGGCGCTTGCACAGCACCGGGTCCGCCTGCACATACGGCAGCACCACAAAGCCATCCCGGGCCAGCCGCTCGGTGGCTGCGAGGGTCTCGATCGGGTCGGGCATGAGGTACTTCGGGTCAGGATGGATCTCGAGCTTGATGAAGGGGGTACGGAAGATTTCGCGGCTCATCTGGGCAGCAAGCACTGCCTCGTCGGCGGTGCGCACGCCGCTGGTGTTGGGCAGCAGCTGCACGTGCTCGCGGTTGATGTGCGTGAGCATGTCGTCGGTGGCCTCGTTGAGCAGGTTGACGCGCTTCATGGCCACGGTGATCATTTCCGAGCCGGAGGCGATGACGGCCTCCTGCATGAGCTCGGACGAGGAGAACTTGCCCGTACCCACAAAGAGGCGCGAGCGGAACTCCCGGTTTCCTATTTTCAGCATGATGTTTAGGTTGGTTTCTTAGTTGATGAGAGTTGAGAGTTGCGACCGGTCATGCGGAGCATTTACTCTGCAATTGCCTCCGAATTTCAGCTTGGCGTTCCTTCTGCAAGTGCGCTCAGGAAGGCACGGGTGGCGCCCACCGGGTCCTCGGCACACGCTATCGCCCCTGACACGGCCAGCCCGTTGACGCCGGCCTGCATGAGTGGCCGAACGTCCTCCAGGCGGATGCCGCCCACGGCCACCACGGGTATGTTTATCTCAGCCTGGCGCATCTGCGTCACAATGTCGCGGATGCCGTCCACGTCCAGCACGGGCGCCAGGCGCTTCTTCGTGGTGGTGTCATGGTAAGGGCCGACGCCGAAGTAGTCGATGTCGAGCGACGACACTGCCGTGATGTCGTCAAAGGTGTTGGCAGTGCAGCCTATCACGGCTGCCGGACCGAGCTTCATGCGGGCCTGCGAGGCGGGCATATCCTCCTTGCCCAGGTGCACGCCGCCCACGTCGAGCTTCTTGGCCAGCTCCACGCGGTCGTTGAGGATGAGGAAAGCATCCTTTTCGAGGCAGAAGGGCTTTATCTCCTCCACTACGGCGGCGATTTCCTCGTCAGTGGCATCTTTCATACGCACCTGGACCCAACGGCAGCCCCCTTCGAGCACGGCCTTCACCTGCTCCACCACGGGCAGGCTGACATCGGTATTGGTGATGTATTGCAACATGGTCTTATCTGTATAGTGCTCCGAGCATTGCGGCTCCGGCGAATCCGGCCTCGCGCAACAGGGGCAGTTTATCGAAATCCACGCCGCCGAGAGCTACGACGGGCGGAAGGTTTTTTGCTTCTCTATACTCCTCGATCATATCCTCGGCAGCCTGGTAGCCGGGCTTGGATATGGAGGGAAAGATGGGAGATAGGGTCACATAGTCGCATTCGGCATGGGCGCGGGCCTCGGCTATGGTGTGACAGGAATGGGAGCGGCAGGCCACGCCTTCGGGTGCGCGGGGATAGCGGGCGTTGGTCTGGAAACCGATGCCGTATTTCACTGCCAGTGCGGGTTGGTCATGCAGGGTGATGCGCGGCAGGAGATAAGGGGCGACGTGGCGGAGAATCTCCTCCACGGCCTCGGCGCTCCAGCCCGGCTTGCGCAGGTGCACACGGTCGAAGCCGCCGGCAAGCCAGCTCTCGATGCGGCGCCACTCATGCGGTTCAGCCCCTGCACGGGTGAAGGCTATGAGCCGGAAGTCACCCACCGTAGGCGGCGCTTATGATGGTGAGGCGGTCGCCATCCTTGACTTCCGTTTCGGGCCAGGCGCAGTGAGTTGCCAGGCGTCCGTTGACGGCCACGGCAGTGCCGTTGGCACCTATGTTGAGCAGTTCGACGAGTTCGGCCACGGTGAGCGTTTCGGCGTCGAACGTGCGGGGTTTATCGTTGATGAAGAGTATCATGGCATATATGTTCAGTGAATGTGAGCAAAATGGTCTACGGGCCCTGCGCCGCCCAGGTATCGGACGTCGCAGGCGGAACGGATGGCCTCCTGGAGGTAGGTGTGGGCCTTGAGCACGGCCTCCTGCAGCTCATAGCCGCGGGCTATGTAGCAGGCGATGGCGGTAGAGAGTGTGCAACCGGTGCCGCGCAGGTTGCAGGTCTGCACCTTCCGGCTGGTGAAGGACTTCACTTTGCCGGAGTCGGCCTGGAAGAGGATGTCGGTGCAGGTATCGGAGTCGGTGTGCCCCCCCTTGACGAGGATGGCGCAAGCCTCCGTGCTGGTGGCCAGTTCCCTGGCAGCCTTGCGTATCTCCCCTGGCGAAGAGGCCGTGCAGCCGCTCAGGCGCGAGAACTCGGGAATGTTTGGGGTGACGAGGGTGGTCTGGCGCAGGTGTCGGCGTATGGCGTCACACCAGGCCTCGGAACCTCCGCGCATGAGCGGGCCGGAGGTGGCGCACATCACGGGGTCGAGGATGATGTTCGCGGCGTCGAGTTCGCCCAGGGTGCTGAAGACGGCCTCCACGCTCGCTTCTGACGGTAACAGTCCGACCTTGACGGCCGCTGGCCGGTGCTGGGCGAAGGCGCAGCGTATCTGGTCGCGCAGCAGCTCGGGAGGCACTTCCATGCCTCCCTTCACGCCCTGCGAGTTCTGGGCCGTCACGGCGGTCACGGCACATACGGCGAAGACACGCAGCGACCCGCACACGCGCAGGTCGGCCTGCATGCCTGAACAGCCCCCGCTGTCGGTGGCGGAGACTATAAGCGCCGTGCTCGGTGATGTATGGTCTGTATGGCTGCTTTCCATAACCTTTCTTTTGCGACTCCTTAGCTTATGTTGCCAAAATCAGCTGACTTCGGCAAAGTCAGCGATGCGGGAAATACTTTCGTGGGAAAGGCTATGTGTCTGGCTCCCTGCGTCGGCATTGTCCGCATCAGGTGGTAAGGGTCTGTTCTCAGCCAGCCGCCAGGGTCGGCACCCCTGCCATTTCTGGCTGCAAAGTTACAACTTTTCCGCCACATACGCAACTTCTTTCATTTTGCGGACGCAGGGTCTGTGCGTCCTTATGTTCCTCAATTCTTAGTCTATACACTCTCAACTTTTGCTGTCTTTGTTGCGGACTATGACCTGGCCCCCGTTGACGAGCACGGCAATCACACTGTCGATGAAGTCCTGGTTGCGCAGCTGCCGGCGATGTTCGAACTCGATTTCGAGCCGCATGAATATGGCGTTGGCCATCCCCTTCATCATGGCGTGTAGCATTGGGCGGCGCGGGGCTTTCCCCCATATGCGCACGATTTCATCGTTAACGACAAGCTTGATTGTGGAAGTCCGATCGTTGCTGACGGGGCGGCACCCTTTCTGCAAGGCGGCCACTACTGCCACCACGGGCGCTATGCCCGGTTCCATATCTATCACTAATGGATGCTCCTCGAACGGGATGCTCCTGGCCAGTTCCGAGGCCTCCTCCACCAGCTCGGCATACGTGACCTCCTCGGACGGTCTGGCCTGCCTCACGGCTACGGCATTCGGCTCGCGACCGGCCATGCCTATAATCACTTCGTACAACTTGCGGGCCGGTATATCGCCCACTCTGCGGCTCTCTTCTTTAAGATTAGGTTTCATCTCTTTCTTGCCTGTATAAGCAGACGGAACGGGAAAAGTGTTGCCGGTTGCCCGGCTTCATCTGTATAACGCCCCTGCGTGCATAAGGTTTTGGCAGAATTGCCCGCATCACCGGTAAATAGGGTATGAAAATTTTTTCGTAACTTTGCAGGTCGTAATGAGAAACCTCTACCGCGTATTCCGCAGCATTGTCATGACCGTGGTCTTCCTGGCCTTGGGCATCGTCCTGTTGCTGTACGTGGGCCTCTCGCTCCCATGGGTGCAGGACAAGATCCGACAGCGGGCGGAGAAAGAACTCTCGGCCTTCCTGGGCAGCCGCGTGGAAATCGGCGAGGTGCAGATACTGCCCTTCAACCAGGCGGTTGTCAAGGACCTGACTGTCTACGACCGTTCTGACCGAAAATGCCTGCAGGTCAGCCGTGTGGGAGCCGGAGCGGCGATGTGGCGACTACTCTGGCACGGCGAGCTGATATTCACCCACGCCGAGCTGGTGGGTATGAGGGCGACCATCATACAGGACCGCCAGCATGAGCCGCTGAACATACAGTTCATCATCGACGCGTTCAAACCTAAGAAGCCGGGCCAGCCCCCTGCCAAGTTCGATTTCTGCATCCGTCACGTGGTGATACGATCATCGGCTGCGACGTTCGACCGCCTCTGGGCGCCACGCGGCCCTACAGACCGCATGGACTTCAGCCACCTGTCATTCAGCGACTTGGCCGCCGACGTGGCGCTGCCGAGGATGAAGAACGACGATTTCACCATAGACCTGCGGCGTCTGAAGGTGCGCGAGCAGAGCGGGCTGAACCTACAGAAGCTCCGTTGCCAACTGCATCTCACGCCGATGCTGATGGAGATGAGGGGCCTGGAGATAGAGCTGCCCCGCACCGTCATCCGTCCCAACGACATCTCCCTGGAGGCCGTGGGTGGCAAATGGCGGTTCCTTCCGGCCCTGGAGCAGGGACGGCACCGCCTGACGCTCGAGGCGGCGCGTGTCTGCCTCGCCGACGTCGCATCCCTGATGCCCGACATGGGCCGGTTCTCGGAAGTCTTCACCCTCGACCTGGACGTGACCGGCAACCTCAGCGACGTGGAAATTTCCAGGCTGAACATCAGCAATGACCCGCGCACCCTGATGCTCAGCCTGCGCGGCAGTCTCTACAGTCTGCGCGACCTCGAACGATTCCACGCGGACGTTCCCTCGCTGAGTCTTGTCATCGACGGACCCGAGACGGCCCGGATAGTGGATATGCTGGCGCAGGCGCAACCCTCGTTGTCGAGTCTCCTGTCCCGGCTCGGCCATGTACGGCTGAACACCTCAGCAAAGATGTCTGTGTCGGAGCTTACGGTCGCCCTCAAGCTCGTGTCGGGCCTTGGCTCGATTGACGCCACAGGCTCCTTATTATATAAGGACCGCCGCAACCTGTCGCTGAAAGCTGCTGCCAACACGGCGGACTTCAACGTGGGCGCGCTGCTTGCCCGCACGGACGTGGGCAGCGTGGCGCTCGACGCCGACTGCGACCTGAGCATCGCCGACGGCTACGTGGGCGGAAGCCTCCGAGCCGATATCCCCTTTGCCGAATACCAGGGCAAGCGCTGGCAGAACATTGCCATCGACATCGTCCGCTCCCGCCAGGGCACACAGCTGGCACTGAATGTCGATGACCCTGACGCCCAGCTCGACATCGAGGGCGTCGGAAGCCGCGGCGGCGGGGTAGGTTCGCTCTGTCTCACCGCCAACGTCGGACACATCAACCTCGGCGCCATACCGGTGCATACCCCGCTCGGAGCCTCGCAGCTAAAGGGCAGCGTGAACGTGGATGTGCACGGAGACAACGTCTGGAACCTCGATGGCGAAGCCACCGTCGACGGCTTCATGCTATACATGCCTGGGAGCAAGCCATTCTCGCTCGATTACCTCCAGCTCCGAAGCGTCTGCGACGCCGCCGGCATACGCACCGTCTCCATCTCCTCCCCGTACGCCAACGGCGAGATGACGGGCCGCTTCTCTCTCGCCCACCTGCCTGTAGTGGTGCGCAACATCCTCGCCCCGGCCTTCCCCTCCTTCATCCAGTCGTCGCCCCAGCTGCCTCGCGGCGAATACGCCTCCCTCCGCCTCGACATCAGCCACGACCGAGAGCTCGACGAATACTTCCACCTCCCCGTCAAGCTCCTGGAGGACATCACCGTCACCGCCTCATACAACGAACTCATGGGCACCCTCCGGGCCGACATCGACGTCCCCTACCTCCTCCAGGGGCGAGACAAGCTCATCCGCGATACCCGGCTCACCCTCCGCGCAGACCGCGACTCCGACATCTACGCCGTCAACGCCACCACCACCATGCCCAGCAAGAGCAACGAGGTGACGTTCAACCTTTCCCTCAACGCCCTGGCCGACAGCGCCACCACCGTACTCGGTTGGAAGGTGCACCGTCCCGGCAGCTTCGGCGGCGACATCCGCCTCGGCACCCTGCTTCGCCGCAACGCCTTCGACGGCTCATTCGAGGCCGACGCCTCCATTCTCCCCTCCACCTTCGACATCAACGACACCACCTGGCACGTCGCCCCGGCCGCCATCACCTATGCCCGCAATCTGCTCGACATCCGAGGAGTACGCGTCAGCAGCGGCGAACAGTATGCCGCCATCGCCGGCCGCGCATCCGTCTCCGCTGCCGACTCACTGTCCATCCACCTCAATGACATAGACCTCGACTATGTCTTCTCCACCCTCGGCATCAACTACGTCACCTTCGGCGGACGCGCCACCGGATCCTTCACCGGCACGCAGCTCTTCTCCCGCACCCCCATTGCCTACACCGACTCCCTGTCCGTGCGAGGCCTCACATACAACGGCGGCCTGCTCGGCGACGCAATCATCCGCAGCCACTACGACGCCACCGCCTCAGAGGTCACCATCGACGCCCTTATCCGCGAGCAGGGCAGGCGCGTGGCCGAGGTCGACGGAGGCATCTGGGTCAGGCGCGACTCCCTCAGCTTCGGAATCGACGCCGACTCCGTCAACATACGCTTCATGCAGCCCTTCATGAGCGCCTTCTCCAACTCCGTGGCCGGACGCGCCAGCGGCGACGCCCTCCTCTACGGCACCTTCAAGGACATCAACCTCAAAGGCAAGATCTTCGCCGACACCATCTCCCTCGGCCTGGAATTCACAAACACAGTCTATTCCGGCTCCGACACGGTCTACATCCATCCCGGCTATATCGAAATCCCATCCTTCCGCCTCTATGACAAAGAGGGACACACCGCCCGCGTCACCGGCTGGGTACGCCACAACTACTTCCACGAGCCGAGCTTCCAGTTCAACATCACCGATGCCCGCTCGCTGCTCTGCTACGACACCAACTCCGCCCTCAACCCCATCTGGTACGGGCGCGTCTACGGCAACGGCGGAGCCACCATAAAGGGGCGACCAGGCATAGTCAACATACTCGTGGACATGTCCACCGCACCCCGATCCGTCTTCACCTTCGTGCTCAGCGACACGCAGGAGGCCGGCGAATACAACTTCCTCACCTTCACCGATCGCCGCAAGGAGGCGGCCGAGGCCGAGCAGCCCGACACCATCCCAGCCATCCGCCGCAAGTACATGAAGCTCGCGCAGCAGAACGCCGACCGCCCCAGCGACTACGTCATGGACTTCCGCGCCTCCGTCACACCAGACGCAGAGATGGTCCTCGTCATGGACCCCGTGGCCGGCGACAAGATCCGCGCCTACGGCACCGGAAACCTACAGATGGGATACACCTCCTTCGACGAGAAGCTGACCATGTACGGCCGCTACATCCTCGACCGCGGTTCATACAACTTCTCCCTACAGGACGTCATTCTGAAGACCTTCACCATCCGCCCCGGCTCCTCGATCAGCTTCAACGGCGACCCCTACCACGCCCTGCTCAACATTGACGGCATCTACCGCGTCAACACCAACCTCACCGACCTCGACCCCTCCTTCGCCACCGACCGCGACCTCAACCGCACCAACGTTCCCGTCGAGGCCGTGCTCCGCGTGCAGGGCGACATGACACAGCCCGACATCAGCTTCGACATCGAGCTGCCGTCGGTCAACGAGGACGTGGAGCGCAAGGTCAAGTCCATCATCAGCACCGAGGACATGATGAGCCGACAGATCATCTACCTGCTGGCCCTCAACCGCTTCTACACCCCAGAATACATGGGAGGCAAGAGCGAGGGCAACGAGTTCGCCTCCATAGGCTTCTCCACACTCTCCAGCCACCTGACAAACATCCTCGGCCAGCTCAGCCCCAACTGGAGCTTCGCTCCCAACGTCCGCACCGACCAGGGCGATTTCTCCGACCTCGAAGTCGACCTTGCCCTCTCTTCGCGCCTGTTCAACAACCGGCTGCTGCTCAACGGCAACCTCGGCTACCGCGACCGCACTACCTCCTCCACCACCTTCATCGGCGACTTCGACCTGGAGTACCTGCTCAACCGAACCGGCTCCCTGCGCCTCAAGGCGTACAACCACTTCAACGACCAGAACTACTATCTCAAGTCGGCCCTCACCACCCAAGGTCTCGGCATAGTCTACAAGCACGACTTCAACCGCTGGTTCTCCTTCCTCCGCCGTCGGAGAAGAGAGGCGAGACCTGTGCGTCCGACTACTACCACCGCTCCCTCGGCCACACCGGCCGACACCATTCTAAAATTCAAATAACCCACTACAGATAAAGCTATGAAAAAGATTGCCCTGCTCACCCTGTGCTGCCTTTCGGCTCTCAGCCCTCAGCTCTCAGCTAAAGTCGACCGCACCCGCCACGACCCCAGGACTACCAACGAGGACGTCATCCTCCACGCCTGGTCCTGGAACCTCGACACCATCGCCCGCAACATTCCCGCCATCGCCGACGCCGGCTTCACCATCGTCCAGACCTCCCCCGTACAGCCCCACTGCGACCCCACCGGGGTCAACCGCAAGCTCTTCGACCCCACCGGCAGGGAGGGCAACTGGTACTACTACTACCAGCCCACCGCATGGCGCGTCGGAAACGCTTCCATAGGCTCCCGCGCCGACATGCAGGCCCTGCTCGACTCGGCCAATAAATACGGTGTCAAAGTCATAGTCGACGTGCTGCCCAACCACACCGCCTTCGACGTCGACGCCGTGTTGCCCGAGTTCTACAAGGCCGTGGGCGGACGCGACAAAATGTACCACTCCAGGGGCCTAACACCCATCACCGACTACAACGACCGCGACCAGTGCACCCTCCAGGGCACAGGCGGCCTCCCCGACGTCAACACCGAGAACCCCGACTTCCAGAAATATTACATGGAGTTCGTCAACGACCTGCTTCGCATGGGCGTGCGCGGCTTCCGCTACGACACCGCCAAGCATATCGGCGTCCACTCCGACCCCGTCGACAAGGAGTCCGGCGTCAAGGTCAACGACTTCTGGGACGTGGCCACCGGCCGCAAGGCCGTCAAGGGCGTGCGTCTCGCCATGCCTTACGACTCACTGTTCGTCTACGGCGAGATCCTCCAGGACCGCAACGTGCCCGAGGCCGAGTATGCCGACTACATGGGCATGACCGCCAGCGGCTACGGCCACAAGCTCCGCGAGGCCCTCGAGAGGCATTCCGCCAAGGACATCGACCTCGTGGAATGGGGGTCCGAGATGGCACCCGAACACCTCGTCTCCTGGGTAGAGAGCCACGACACCTACTGCAACGCACACGAGAGCGCCAAGCTCAGCGACGACCAGATCCGCACCGCTTTCGTCTTCCTCACCGCTCGTCAGAACGCCATGCCACTCTTCTTCTCCCGTCCCGCCGGCTCCACTGCCGACAACGTATGGGGCAACAACGTCATGGGCGCTCGCGGCAACGACGCCTTCATGCACCCCGAAATCAAAGCCGCCAACGCCTTCCGCAAGCAGATGAAGGGCCAGCCCGAGGACCTGCGGGTCAGCGACAAGGGCGACATCCTCGTCGTAAACCGAGGCAAGAAGGGCGCTGCCATCGTCAACATCGGCCGCTTCTCCGACTACGTCGATGTACCCACCACCCTGCCCTCAGGCCGCTACTACGACCAGGTGCACGGCCAGCTCTTCACCGTCAGCAATGGACGCCTGCGCGGCATCGCCGCCCCCAACCGCTCCTACCTCCTACTGTCCAAGTAAGCCACACGACGAAAAAAGAGGCTGTGGCACTTGTGAACTGAAAAACAATTGAGCAGGAGACAAACACCAATTACAGGTGTCCATCTCCTGCTTTCATGATTCTCCTGTTCGATCGTGGCCTCAAAAATGTTTCACGGACAGGACTATTCCTTTTTAGTTTTTCCGGCGAAAATGATTAACTTTGCGTCGTAATTGCCTTAGGAAGGCAGCCTTGGAGCCAAAAGTGGCTGTAATCGTGCAGTCATTGAGGCGTCATGGCGAACTTAAAGGTTTATGGACATGAAATATAGCGGCATAAAGTGGCTGTCGGCCATATTATTGCTTGCATTGTGTTGCGCCGACGTCGCTTCGGCGGCCACACCCGCGACCTCCACCGTGGAGCTCATGGGCGGCAAGTTCTCTGTCTACAAGGCGCCGAAGAAGGAGAGCCTGTATGCGATTTCGCGCCGCCTCGGCGTAGGCTACGACCTGCTGGCTCAGTGGAACCAGGGCATCCAGGGAGAGGTTCCCAAGGGATACCCGCTCTATCTACCCATATCCGAGGAGCCGGAGATGCCCGTACGCCTGCCCGAGCGGGTCATCACCTACCGGGTAAAGTACGGAGACACCCTCTACCGCATAGCACAGCGCCACAACACCACCGTGGCCGACATCATAGCCCAGAACCCGAAGTTGCGCTCGTCCGTCCTGACGGCCGACACGGATATCAAGGTGCCGGAGAACTCGGCCCAGAAGAGACTCGTACGGGTGACCGAGAGCCGCCAGGGCATCGTTGCCTTCCGCTATCGCGAAGTGCGGCGCGACGAGTCCGCCGAGGGCATCGCCCGCTCGGCCGGCATCAGCGCCCAATTGCTGGCCCAGGCCAACCCGGGAGTGCAGGTCAAGCGTGGCGCCCGTATGGCCGTCCCGGTCGTGGGCGACGTGCATTACACCGTCTACCGCCCGGTCAAGGACACGCGCGAATCAACCGCACAGGGACAGCAGGCCATCTTCGACAGCATCGCCGCAGGACGCAAGGCCGACGTGCTCCGCGTGGCCGTGGTACTCTCCAGCCCCTCGTCGAACAAGGACATCGACTTCTCGCGCGGCTTCCTGACGGCCGTCAAGGAGTTCGGCCAAGTGCGCCGCCACACCGACATACGCTTCGTCAATGGCGCCTCCGAAGGCTCGGACGTCATCCTCGACCCGGCAGTTCGCTCGGCCGACCTCATCTTCACTACCTACGACAACAAGGTGCCCGCCTACCTGGCCACATACGCCGAGTCCTCAGGCAAGACGCTAATCAACGCCTTCGCCGTGCGCGACTCTCTGTTCCGCACCAACCCGGCAATCATCAACCTCATGTCCTCTCCGGCCGACTTCAACGCGCAAGTATCGGAGTGCATACGCGAGAACTTCGGCGGCAGCTTCATAGTCTTCGTCGGCGACCCTTTGCAGGCGCAGGACCAAATAGCCTTCCAGGTCATGAACGGACTGGACAGCGAGAACTTCGACGTGGTTGAGAGCGTTGCGGACGTCACTCCGCACCCGGCCCGCCCGATGGTCTTCTACTCCCTGGCCAACAACAAGAAGGGAATGGTGGCCGACCTGGAGGCCATCCGAGCCTGGATGGAGGCCAACCCGGCGGTGGACGTCAACGTCATCGGCCGCCCGTCGTGGATTGTCAACGCCGACGCCAACGCCTCGCTGCTGCGTGCCACGCACGTCAACCTGCCCACGCGCTTCCATTTCGCCGACCGGGAGCCGGAACCCCAGCGCTTCATCAAACGCTATAAGGACTTCTTCGGCGCCGAGCCGGTGCGCTCCTATCCCGCCTATTCGGTGATGGGCTACGACGCCGCCTGGAACTTCCTGCAGCCCGGCGCCGAGCACCAGTTCCTGCAGATGCCCTTCCGCCTGACACGCGTCCCCGGCGGAGGCGAATACAACTCCTCGGCCTTCATGCTACGATACCACCCCGACATGCCCGTGGAGCGCTTCGACATCATCCCCTACCAGAACGTCAATGAGTAAGCGTCTCTACCTGCTGCTGGCCCTTTTCTGCCTATCGGCGCTCAGCCCTCAGCTCTCAGCTGTCTCGGCACAGACGCACTACCGTTCGCGCGTGTCGGCAGGTGCCAAGGGTGGCGTGGATTTCTCGCGCGTGTTCTTTAATCCGTCAGTGAAGCAGGGCATGCTAACAGGGGGCGTATTCGGCCTCCAGGTGCGCTACATAGAGGAGAACCATTTCGGCCTCATAGCCGAGCTCAACTGGGAGCAGCGCGGCTGGAAGGAGAACTTCGAAGGTGCCCCGTACCGCTACTCGCGCACTGTCAACTACCTGCAGATACCACTGCTGGCGCACATCTACTTCGGGAGCCGCGGCCACTTCTTCCTCAACGCCGGGCCGGAGGTGGGCTTCTGCCTGGGCTCGTCGGAGAGCGCCAACTTCAACCCCGCCGACATCGCCTCGCTGCCCGACTTCCCCGCAAACCACAAGAACACGCAGGAGATGACCATGGACGTCAGCCAGAAAGTAGACTTCGGCATCTCGGCCGGCCTGGGCGGCGAGTTCTTCGTCAATCCCAGGCACTCCCTGTGCCTGGAGGCCCGCTTCTACTACGGTCTGGGCAACATCCTCAAGTCCGGGCGGCAAGACCCATTCTCGGCCTCCAACTCCATGTCCGTAATGGCCACCGTCGGCTATTGGTTCCGCATCAAATAGCATGAAGAAAGTCCTCGTCCGCGCCGCCTCCGGCATCATCTACATAGCCCTCGTCCTGGGATGCTTCTTCGCCGGCATCGACTGGTTCACCTCCCTGGTGCTCTGCCTGGCCGCGCTTGCGGTGGAGGAGGCGAGCGTGCTGAGCGACGGCCCGGTGGTATGGCGCCGCTGCCTGCTGCCCATGCTCGACCTGCTGGCCACGTGTGCCGTCATACTCTCCCTGTCCGCCATAATCCCCTGCTGGACCGCGGTGGCCACCATTATAATCAGGTGCGCGGCACAGCTGTACACGCACAGCCAGGAGCCCATGCGGCGCCTGGGAACCTCCCTGGTCATCATCACCACCATGGGAGTCGGCCTGGGTACCATGCTCGCAATGGCCGAGGCCGGCAAGGTGGTGCTTGCCGTGCTTTTCTTCATCTGGATTAACGACACGGGGGCCTACTGCGTCGGCTCGCTGTTCGGACGGCACAAGCTCTTCGTCCGCATCTCCCCCAACAAGACATGGGAGGGCTTCCTGGGCGGCCTGCTGCTGTGTGTGGGCGCCTCGGCCATCTTCTGCCACTGCCTCAACGGATGGTTTGCCTTCCTGCCTCAGCCACACTACTGGCAGTGGGCTACGATAGCCTGTGCCACCGTGCTCTTCGCCACCTGGGGCGACCTGGTGGAGTCGCTGGCAAAGCGCTCGCTGGGCGTCAAGGACTCGGGTAGGCTCATTCCAGGCCACGGAGGCATCCTCGACCGCATCGACTCCCTGCTCATGGCCATGCCAGCCATTTGGTGCATCATGAAAATCTTTAACCTGCTCTAACGACTAATCTAATATATGAAAAAGAAAACTCTCTTACTGGGCCTGCTGCTCGGACTGGGAATGACGGCTGTCGCCCAGAACCACCTCGGCAGCGTCAACACCAGCAACTTCGACGAGTCCGTGTCTCCCAAGACCGACTTCTACCGCCACGTCAACAACGGCTGGATGAAGAGCCATCCCCTGCCTGCCGAGCGCAGCCGCTTCGGACAGTTCGACGTGCTCAACGACTCCTCCAACGCCCGCATCAAGGCCATCGTGCTGGGACTGGCCGCCACCAACCCGCAGCCGGGCACCGTGGCCTACCAGGTATCCTCGCTCTACCAGCTGGCCATGGACTCCACGCGCCGCAACGCCGAGGGCAACGCTCCCATCCAGGCCGACCTGCGCAAAATCGAGAACACCCCCGCCGCCGAGCTCCCCGCCCTGCTCATGTGGATGCACAAGAACTACGGCAACCCCTTCTTCTCCGTCGGCTTCCAGGAAGACCTCGCCAACAGCAAGGTATATGCCATGTACCTTTCCGGACCCGGCCTCGCCCTCGGCGACCGCGACTACTACCTCCTCAACGACAAAGAGAACGTCAAAGTCCGCAACGCCTATCGTAAAATGATTGAGGCACAGATGGTCAATGCCGGCTTCTCCAAAAAGGACGCCAAGCGCATCGCCGCCAACGTGCTCAAGATAGAGACCGCGCAGGCTCAGGCCGCCCTTACCCGCGAGGAGAGCCGCGACATCCCCTCGCAGTACAATCCCCGCACACTTGCCCAGATAAAGGAGGCCTACCCCACCGTCGACTGGGACGCCTATTTCCCCGCCACCATGGGCTTCGCAGCTCCCGACAATATCATCGTCACCGAGCTCAAGGCCATGGACCGGGCCAATGAGCTGATGAAGACCCTGACCGAGCGTGAGATCAAGGACTACTACCTGGAGCAGTACGTGCTGCAGGCCGCCGGAGCGCTGAGCGACAAGTTCTCCGACACCGCCTTCGAGTTCAACAAGGTCCTGAGCGGCGCCACCAAGCAGCATCCCCGCTGGAAGCGCGCTCTCGGTGCCGTCGAGGGCCTCATGGGCGAGGCCGTGGGCCAGCTCTACGTCGACCGCTACTTCCCCGCATCCTCCAAGAAGTACATGGAGGGCCTGGTCGAGAACCTCCGCGACGCCCTGGCGCAGCACATCATGAACCTCGAGTGGATGTCGCCCGAGACAAAGGTGCAGGCCATGCGCAAGCTCTACAACATCACAGTCAAGATCGGCTATCCCGACAAGTTCAAGGACTACACCACACTGGTCATCGACCCTTCCAAGACCTACTACGAGAACCGCCACAACGCCCAGATGTGGCACCAGGACGAATACCTCAAGAAGTGGGGCAAGCCCGTCGACAAGTCCGAGTGGGGCATGACACCACAGACCATCAACGCCTACTATAACCCCGTAGCCAACGAGATCGTGTTCCCGGCCGGCATCCTGCAGGCCCCCTTCTTCTCGCCCGAGGCCAGCGACGCCGAGAACTACGGAGGCATCGGCGTGGTAATAGGCCACGAGCTGACCCACGGCTTCGACGACCAGGGTCGCCTCTTCGACGCCGAAGGCAACATGACCGACTGGTGGACCCCCGAGGACGCCGAGAAGTTCGCCAAGCTCGCCAACGGACTGGTTGAACAGTTCTCCGCCGTTGAGATCATGCCCGCCTCCGGCAGCCAGCCCGCACTCATGGGCAATGGCCAGTACACCCTGGGCGAGAACATCGCCGACCAGGGCGGCCTCCGCATCGGCTACACCGCATTCCTCAACTCCCAGCGCAAGAAGGGCGTGGACGTAGACAGCCAGGAGGCACTCATCGACGGCTTCACACCAGCACAGGCCTTCTACCTCAACTTCGCCAACCTCTGGGCACAGAACATCCGTCCCGAGGAGATGCGACGTCTCACCGTGGGCGACGTCCACAGCCTCGGCGAGAACCGCGTCAACGTGTCGCTGCGCAACATCGCGCCCTTCTTCAAAGCCTTCGGCATCAAGCAGGGCGACAAGATGTGGCGTCCCGCAGAGGAGCAGGTGATAATTTGGTAATTACCTCCAACGTCCAGAACATCGAATAATAGCCCCTGGCGCCGCAAGGTTGCCGGGGGTTATTGCGCATTTTCGCCTCAGTGTGCAATTTACAGACCGAACAGTGTCATTATTTGCAAAAAAAGTATTAACTTTGCAGCCTATAAAGGCGGCAACGGCCCGCAACGGCCCGCATAGGGCACCCGGGACGCCGGACCGAACCCCCGGCTTCCGCCTACGAAACGACACACAAATGAAGATACTGCAAGAAAAGCTGTCGCGCTACGATGCCCCACAGAAGGCAAAGGCGGCAGGAGTGTACCCCTACTTCCGCGCCATCTCCAGTGAGCAGGACACCGAAGTCATGATGCACGGCCGCAAGGTCCTCATGTTTGGTTCCAACAGCTATATGGGCCTGACCAACCACCCCAAGGTGATAGAGGCCGCCGTTGAGGCCACACGCAAGTTCGGCACCGGCATGGCAGGCTCCCCCTTCCTCAACGGCACCCTCGAGATTCACAAGCAGCTCGAGGCGCGCCTGGCCGAGTACATGGGCAAGGAAGACGCCATGATCTACTCCACCGGCTTCGGCGTCAACCTCGGCGTTGTCTCCACCCTCACCGGCCGAGAGGACTACATCATCCTCGACGAGCAGGACCACGCCTCCATCATCGAAGGCCGCCGCCTCAGCTTCTCCAACTACCTCAAGTACCGCCACAACGACATGGACAGCCTCGAGAAGCAGCTCCAGCGCTGCGAGCCCGACGCCGTCAAGCTCATCGTCACCGACTCCGTCTTCTCCATGGAAGGCGACGTGGCGCATGTCGACAAGATAGTGGAGCTGGCAAAGAAGTACAACGCCACCGTGATGGTCGACGAGGCCCACGGCATAGGCGTCTTCGGGCCCCAGGGACGCGGCGTGTGCCACCACATGGGCGTGGCCGACGACGTGGACCTCATCATGGGAACCTTCTCCAAGTCCTTCGCCTCCCTGGGAGGCTTCATTGCCACCGACAAGGAGATTACCAACTACCTGCGCCACCACTCCCGCTCGTACATCTTCACCGCCTCCATCACCCCGGCAGCCACCGCAGCCGCCAATGCCGCCCTTGACATAATCATCGCCGAGCCGGAGCGCCGGCAGCACCTCTGGGACATCACACATTTCGCGCTGGAGAACTTCCGCGCCATGGGCTGCGAGATTGGACACACCTCCACACCCATCATTCCCCTGTTCATCCGCGACGACTACAAGACGTTCCACGTCACCCGCGACCTGCTCGACGAGGGCGTGTTCGTCAACCCCGTCGTGACCCCGGCCGTAGCCCCGCACGACACCCTAATACGCTACTCGCTGATGGCCACGCACACCCGCGAGCAGGTAGAGCGCTCCCTGGAGGCCATACAGAAAGTCTTCCGTCGCCACAATCTCATCCCCTGACATCCCGCCCTCGGCATATAGGAAGCCCCGCCGCCACTGAAGTGACCCCAAAAAGTTGGACGGGTTATTACTATCCGATTTGAGAAAGAGTTCGGTATTGCACCGGACTCTTTCCTATTAACCGGCTTTTAATTCTTTTATTGTTGTAATAATCAATATATTCCTCTAAAGCCTTCATGAAGGCTTCGGCCGATTCAAATTTTTCGGCATACAGAAGTTCCGACTTCATAATGCCGAAGAAGTTTTCGGCCATTGCGTTGTCAAGACAGTTGCCTTTGCGGGCATACTTTGTATGATGCCGTGTTCCTCGAGTCGTTTGCGATAGCCGTAATGCTGGTACTGCCAGCCTTGATCGGAATGCAGGATAAGACCGTCAAGACAGTCGAAACGCGCAAAAGCTTTGTCAAGCATATCAAATACCTGTTCAAGATTGGGAGATCTGGATATGTTATATGAGATTATTTCTCCGTTGAACATGTCCAGAATGGGCGACAGGTACAGCTTTTCAGATCCTATGTTTATTTGTGTCACATCAGTAGCCCATTTGCGATTCGGAGCTGATGCGGCAAAGTCCCGGTTGATGATGTTTGGCGCAATGCGTCCGACCTCTCCTTTATATGAACGGTAACGAACTTTGCGGATTTTGCTTTTAAGTCCCATCTGTATCATCAGGCGCTGAACTGTCTTGTGATTCAAAATGGTATCTCTGTTGCGCATTTCAGAAGTGATGCGACGATAGCCATAGCGGCCTTTATGCTCATGAAAAATTGATTTGATCATCTCTTTTTCATCAGCGTACCTGTCTCCTTTCTTTAATCGCTTCAAATGATAATAGAACACGGAACGAGCCATCTGTCTCAACTCCAAAAGTAAGTCAAGAGGATATTCCGACCTTAGTTCGTCGATGGCTTTTGCCCATTGAGCCGTGCTCTGGCTTCCTGTTCCTCGACTAAGGCCTTCACTTTTTTTAGCAGCGCGTTCTCAGCTCTCAGGCGTAGGTTCTCTGCCTGAAGTTTCTCCAGTTCCGTTTGCGGTTCTTTTTTCTTTGGTCTTGCCATATCTTTGGGTGGGCGTCCTCGTCGTTTGTTATTGAGTGAAATGCCTTGTCGCGCCGTCCTGACCCACTTCTGTATGGTGGAGCGGTTCAGATCATAACGGAGACAAAGTTCCTGCAAAGGTAAGCCTTTGACCGTAAACTCTTCTACAATTTTTAATTTTTCTGCTGCCGTGTAATGATATGACCGCGTTCCTCTCAAGCCCTCCTCTCCGTATTTCTGATAGCGAAGTATCCATTGCCTGACGTTATGCCTGTCCAAATTTAGAACCTTACATACGCTTTCTATCGGCTCTCCCGACTTTATACGACTAATTACATTCAGTCTTTCTTCGAAATTGTGCCGTCTATACATAATGCACCCCAAAAGTTTTGTGTCTAACTTTTGGGGTGCAGTTCACTTTCCGGCAGGGGTCATTTTTATTTTAATCCTCAAGGGTCAACGGGAAAATGGGCCAAGGGGTCAATCAAGACTGGCGCACGGGGTCAGTCCGCTCTGGATTTTCCACACTGATTGATTTATTGTTTATGTCGCGGATTTTTCGTACCTTTGTATTCAGAAAACAACCTCAAAATCCGCTCAATATGTCAGTAAAAGTTTACATCATAAACGACCCAATCTTAATCAACTTCATCGAGGACGGAGACCTCGAAGGCTTCAAGGAGTATCTTGATTCTGACGATACAATCATCTTCCCTGAACCTGAATCCTTCGACACCGAAGAACAGGCCCTCGCGTTCTGCTCCGGCATCGGCTACGGAGTTGATGAACGCGCCACGGTCGAGCGTTTCCCTCTCCGCAGTTCGGAAGAAGACGACCTGCCGTTCATCGAGGCCATAGAAAATTATTGAAAATTTTCTGATGTGCACGATAGTCCGTTGACTTCGGCACGAGAATATTGTAATTTTGCATCGGATTCAGTTAATTGGCTCCGATGCAATCGTTCTGTACGATTCTGGCTATATCTCTGACAGACGTGTCAGTAGTGATGTCCCTGCACGAACGCTAACAGTTCTCGGAGACTTTAAGGCTCGCGGACACTCGGCTCTGCACGAAGTTCTGGTCACTCAGATTCGGCTTGTCCGAAAGGAAACCCCTGTACGAACCCAAGTCGAAACCACGGGCCGACTGAATCCTTTTTTCTTTTTCTTCTTATTTTTCACGTCTCCTTCAATTTATCTTTACAGCGGATAGCCGAAGTCTCGAAAAAAATCGCTAACTTTGCATCCTAATCTGCGCTCGCCGCTGACAAAGACCGCCCAATGTAAGTAACAACTTATATTCAACATATTACGGAACTTCCTTGTAGCCGCAAAAGGTTTGGTCGCCTGTCAGCCTACTCGGTTGTTCCTTGTATTATATGAAGGAGTTAAAGGACAAATTAGCCTCCAATACTATTCGGACTATCTCGCTTTTTTCAGGAGCAGGTGGGCTGGATATCGGCGCTATTTATGCGGGAGCCCATATCATATGGGCTAACGACATGAAGAAAGAGGCCTGTGAGTCTTATGCTCTCAATATTGGAGACCATATACATCAAGGCGATATAAACACTTTTATCCCCTCGCTTTCTGAATACGAAGGGATAGATTTAGTTATCGGAGGTCCGCCTTGTCAAGGCTTTTCTGTCGCTGGCAAAATGGATGAAAACGATGAACGCAGCAAACTGATATGGAGCTACGCAAAAGTCATTGAAACCGTTCGTCCGAAAGCCTTTATAATGGAAAATGTCAAGGCTCTCGCTGTCCTTGACCGTTGGGCTTCCGTTAGAGCCGCATTGTTGCAGAAGTTCATCGATTTTGGTTATTCTGTGAACTTCATTGTCCTTAATGCCTCGGATTTTGATGTGCCACAAGCGAGAGAGAGAGTATTCTTCATCGGATTTAAGAATGGCACAATTTCTACACCTGATTTGGAATCAATGCTCAGGCCATACAAGGTTAAGGCAAAAAGTGTGCGTCAGGCTCTTGCCGTACTTGACCGTGCAGGTGTCGGAAACAATTCAAGCACATGCAACGCAAGAATTACATTGACACCACAGCCGGTTCTTCGCAAATCCGCATATGCCGGAATGCTGTTCAACGGTCTTGGCAGGCCGTTGAAACTCGATGGGTACAGTGCTACACTCCCCGCATCGATGGGCGGCAATAAGACCCCTATAATAGATGAAAAAGCCCTCTACGACGGTGAAACTCCTTGGGTAGAAGGCTATCGTGACCGGGTGGAACAAAATCCCCATATTGCGAAAACCGAAACCGTCCCCTCATATTTAAGACGTATGACCGTTGACGAGGCAAGGGTCATTCAGACTTTCCCGATGGATTATGTTTTTTGCGGTTCGCAATCCGCTCAATATACTCAAATAGGTAACGCCGTCCCGTGTAATCTGTCAAAAGCCGTTTGTTCGATGGTGGTAGACGTTCTAAAGGGTAAAGCGCCGATTCAATATTCAGGACTATTCTAAATTATGGCTACTGTTGACATTAAAACTGCTGCTCTTATCCTTGATAGAGCTCTGATTGAGGCTGCCCCGGTTGAAGATGAAATTGCTGCAATTATTGCAACAGTTCTTCGAGGGACGCACAAAACATACCGTTATATTCTTGTAAATGCACTGCTCGCCAAGGCCACCAACCAAAAGGTTGATGCCTTAAGTCTTCAAAAAGGTGATGGAAAGGGCGGTAAATTCGATGCAAGAACATTATGCCATAAAGTAATCGTACCTTTTGAAAAGCTCAAATTGCCCGGATGTCTCGGCGATTCTAACGAGCCTTTCCTTAATAAGCCCGCTCGCTTTGTTTCACTTTCTGTTAACAATGCCGTCCGTGCAGGTAAAGATAAGGAAACCCTCGAGAATCTGATTACTGTACTATCGCAGATTCAAACGAGCGAGTCAGCGTACAAGTATCTTAAATCCGCAATGGTTGTGCTTGTATCCAATCATGAAGAATATCTGAAGAAATTCGCCATAGGAGATGCCCTAATAGATGTCAGCGAATTTTCGCAACTGGTACTCGACTATATCTATAAAATTACCGACCATACAATGGAGGGAGAAGTTTGCCCTCTTGTCGTGGCTGAATTGGAGCAATTATACCTCGGGAAAGATTTCAAAGTCGTTCCTCACAAGGTAAACGAAAGCGGTTCATCTTCAAAGGAAGTCGGAGATATTGACGTGTTCGATTCCGAGGGGACCTTGGTTAATGCTATTGAAGTGAAAGACAAGTCGTTTTCAGTTCAAGATGTCATTCACGCTATTTCTAAGTTCCGTCAGGCAAATCTTGCATCAAGTCTATTCATTTATGGAAAGAATGTGGTATTTGATGAGGACGAAGTGTATAAGGCGTTAAAAGCAATAGGACGGGAGGGACATTATTGCTGTTTAATTTCAATTCTGAATTATGCAAAATTGCGCATTTCAGATCTAAAAACAGTAACTATCCGCGACTTCGTAGATGGTCTTTTGAAATTCTCCAGGATCATCAATGCTAAAGATGACACCATAGGAGTAATCAAAGAAATCGCATCTCAGATTTTTTAAGATTGAATATAATTTCTTTACCTGTTTAAAACTAATGGGTTAGATGCACAATTGTCTTAGGCACACATATGAGCATATCTCTTCCACTCCAGATAATCCTTTTGGAGATGATATTTTGGAAAGAAGAAGATTTGCGAATCTATTGACATCCATCGCTACAAACTATAGTAATGGTTTTGTCATGGCTATAAATGGAGCATGGGGAACAGGTAAGACTGTTTTCATACATCAATGGAAAAATCTTCTTTCTAAAAGTTTTAAGGTAACCATATTTAACGCTTGGGATAACGATTATTTTGGAGAACCAACTTTAGCAATCTTAAGTCAACTACGTGAGTTCTTCGATGAAGAAAAGTCTCTTTCTGAAAAGGCTTTTGCCGCGTGGAAAACCTTGCAGCAAGTACCGCTTTCGGTTATTAAAGGTAAAATGCACCAATATATTTCTAAAGCTATTACAGATGAGGCAATTAGAAATATTGAGGATATATATAAGCATAATCTAAACTACGATATTGATTACAAAGAAAGTGATATTATCTCTTACGTTTCTCAACGTGTCGACTTTATCAAATATAAAAACGCCCTTATTGATTTTGCCGGTGAAATTGTTAAAGACGGGAAACCTCTTATTTTTATTATTGATGAATTAGACAGATGTACACCTTCTTACGCAGTAGAAGTATTGGAAAAGATTAAACATCTTTTCAATATTCCAAATATCGTTTTTTGCCTCACTATTGATAAACAACAACTTATCAAGTCTATTCAAGGATATTATGGTTCTTATAATTTCAATGGAGAGGAATATCTAAGACGTTTCTTTGATATAGAACTTGAGTTGCCTCAAGTAAAACATCAAAGTTTTGCATTTATGCTATCCGAGCACTTTGGAATTAACCAATATATTCGGAGCAATGATGATTTGTTTGAGTTTAACCGTATTTGTGCTGAAATGGCAGAAAAACAGAATTTAACTCTAAGACAACTTGAAAAATTTTATGCCCATGCTAAATTAGTGTTTTCCTATTATCGGTTAGAAAAAGCAGAATGGATAGTTGCAATTCTATTGATTGTTCATAAATTTTCTAATATCACCTTTGAAGATATTCGTAGACGGAACACCGACTTAGAACAATATGCTCGTAATTTAAAACATTTTTTTGACTTTTCTGAAAATGGTAAGGGAGCTAATAAATTGGGAGCATTCCTATATCATATAGATGTTTATTTAAATCCTGGACACCTAATTTCTCCTCCTGAAGATTTCAAGTTCACATGGAGTTATGAGTTTTCAGAAAAGCAATTAGATGCAATGTCTCGTTCTTATATAGCAGAATCGCGTGAACGATATGGAATTCCTACTCTTGACAAGATAATGTCTAAAATATTATTTATAGAACAACATATAAGCAGACCATAATTGATTTAATGGACTTACGACACCGCTGCCTCGCTTTCGCAAATCGAGATTGCACATCCGACTGTAAGGCTTCAAATCTTAAACTTTTAACTCAAATTTAAGCAGAATGAAATACTCTACAATACTCCTTTTTCTTCTCTCTTTCGTTCTTGCCGGATGTTCTGACAATAACGATGAACCCAAGCCCGATGAAAATAAACTCATAGGCTATTGGGCCATTACTCATACCAAAATCATAGAGCATATTGGAGATGGCCATAACACCTTTGATAAAGAAGTACCTCCACATGGTATCGACTCATATATTAGCGAAAATAATCCTCGCTGGGACGTACTAATCTTCGATGAAGATATAATCCGCAAAACGAAACGTGCGACGCTCTCAGAACGAAACGTGCCAAAATTAAAACGAAACGATTCTCCGTCTCAAAACGAAGCGTACCTCTGAGGTGCTTCCAGGAATACCCCAATTCGGCTCGGATTCGCCAGGGGTTGGGGTTGCCCTATAATCCTCAAAAACGAAATGTTAGACCCGATCAAAACGGAACGTATAAAAATCCAGCGAATCCATCTGTATGTAAAACGACACGTATATTGAATTGTCATTTTTAAGACAATTATAAAGCCGAGTAGTGGCTCAACGATTGTTGTCTTATACTCGGCTTTATATTTATGGCTCAGTTCGGCTTGTTGCGAAAGCCGGAAGACGTTATCCATTCACATCGCACTATGTTTGTGTACACGAACATCAGAGCATAAATTTTAGATTATAGTTGTGGAACGTGTTACTGTTCAGTAGCGGTTTATAAACTGCTATTTAGTTGATGTGGTCTCCCTTGATGTAGAGGTGCCCGACAGTGTATGTCGGGCGGCGGGCTATCCGTTTCAGTCTTATCTCCATAGGTCACTCGGTGAAATAGTTGGTGAAGTATGCCACCGGCGTCGAGACGATTGCCCCGATGAAATCGTGCGCCGCATAACTCCGTCCGAAGCCGCTCGCCTGCAGACAATCCCCGAATGGTACAAATGGGAATGTTCGGCGACACAACAGCACACCATGCTCGGCAACGGGTGGACGGTGGAAGTAATCAAGCATATTTTCAGTTTCTTGCAACTATAAACAAGCAGGAGCCGCAATCCATCGCGGCTCCCACACAGATATGCGCCTGCCCTCACTCAGCGACCGGGGCTTTTTTGCATCAAGTAGATAGCCGATTTCAAGAATACCGACTCGTCGGATGACATATGACTTGACGAAAAGAAGAAGTTGTCGTATGAAGATTTCCGCTCCCCATATCGTAGCCCGTGGCTAACAGATTATTTTGTCATTATAAACGCGAGTTCGGGATAACACAAGCAAAAACGAATAATCCACAAAGAGGCATAAGTTATCGGGCGATCCAACCGAATCGCCTGATTTTTTAACCGTTGCCGTTTATCGCCAGATTACGAACTCGCGTTACTAACAAATGCACCGCATTTTCGGCTTACCCCCATATGTCCCTTATGCTCCTGCAAGGACGCACAGCATACGTCCTTGCAGGAGGTACGTTGTGAGGGGTGGCATCCTTACCCCTCGTACAGAGAGAATGCCTCTTTGCCAGCTCCGCAGAGAGGACACACCCAGCTCTCCGGCAGGTTGCCGAAGTCCACGCCTGGGGCGATTCCGCCCTGTTCGTCACCTACTGTCGGGTCGTAAATCCACCCGCACACATCGCATACGTACTTTTCCATAGTCTTTTTTCCTTTTATAACGCCGAAGACGCGGACATGGTTGACAGAACGGCAGTTGATCATGAAATCTCTCCGGGGAAAGTCTTTCGGACCGTCGGCCTCTTTGCCGACGCAAGATCTGATGTCACGGCCTTTACTGTCATGGGACTGTCTTCAGCACAGCCGATACGGTGTCTGTCGCAACCCCGCGTGTCATCGCCGCCAGTGTCTATTCTTTCAATCGCGTCCAAATGCACCGACACTTCGGCTTGTCCCGTCTTATGGAGGCGGAAGCTTAAACAATCAGAAATACAATGCTCACCTGAAAGAGGTTGGCAAACTCGCCGGTATGACAGGAGACTGGATTACAGAAAAGCAGAGCGGACGTACCAAGACGTGGGAAGTGCGTCCGAAGTATGAACTTCTGACTTCGCATGTGGCACGGCGCACATTCGTGACTATGTGTCTGCGCAAAGGCATGTCGCCGGAAGATATTCGTGCTGTCACAGGTCATACTACCGCCGATATGATGCTGAAATATGTGAAGTTCGACGATGAAAGCAAGAGAGAGAAGATGAGTATCCTCAACGAAAACGCCCAATCAGGAGTTGAGACCATCTTCGACCATGCAATCACTGATGACGAGCGTATTCGGCTTGGCTTACCTACCCGCGAGACTTACCTTGAAATCTTCGAAGGTGATACCGCCTCTGTCAATGCTCACCTCGCTGTTCTCGCCCACATTCGTGGCAACCTTGAAGCCCGCGCCGATTACATCAAACACCTCCACGCCGACAAGCTCAATGAAGTCCTCGAAATCATCATGAAAGGAGAAATATAACACCGACGAAAAACTCAACAAGGTAAAGTTCACATGGCGATACTCGGCCAACCGTCCGATCATGGACTCTCCGCCTACACCCGGCATATTCAACGACAAGTTCAATCCCACTTACACCTGATAGCTCTCTCGATACACATATCCACCGCCCGCACCATGCTCAACTCCGGCGATCCTGTCGATATTTCCGTATGGAAATCCGACGGCTCTATCCTGGAACTGCGTAACGTCATTTCATTGCGTTACTCGTTCTACGGCGGCTGGAGGAATGTCAAGATACTTTCCTCCGGCGAGGGCCGCAAGATACGCGACTGCTGTATCTTCCGTGTCAACGACCTCGAAGTTTTCCTTTGATATTCCGCTGAAAATGCGTAACTTTGCAAATAAATGAAGCAGCTATGAATTGTCTATTTCGACTTCTTACGATTATAATATTTGCTCTGCTTCCGTGGAGTATTTCTTATGGCGAGGTTTTTAACACTTCTAAATCTTTCGATTTATTATGTTTGCCTCAATATATCGACCATATTAAAGATGATACACGGTTCGCAGAACTGTGTTCTGATTCCGTCTTTATCGCCAATATTTCCGATGTTAATTCTAATTGCACTGCCTCAAAACTTTGCAATCTTTATTCTGAGCTACATGGGGATAAAGACGATATTACAAAATGCCTATTTACAATTCAGCATTTAGATAGCGTAGCTCGCGGTGTCGAATGGGCGAAAGGCATACTTTTGGTTCAACCTCAGCTGTCGTATATATGTCATAAATTGGTTGAACATGGATATTCTGATTATTGGGATAATACAATTTATCCAAAATTGAAATCACATATTGACAACTATAATCTGAATAAAGATTTACTTAACAACATAAATCAAAGCCTTATCGAGTTTTTCTTACCTGAATCTCTGCCGGAAACCCAATCCAAAATATACATTTTGGATATTGAAAATGCTTTTAATCTTTCTGATGAATCATTTTGCTGCACTCCACTTATTCTAAATCCTGAAATAGAAAAACAGTTGAGATTAAATTTTATGAATATTTATATTCACGAAAATTTACATAATCTCCACATTTCCCCGGAACTTATGGAGAAACTCAGCGAACTTGACAGTGATCCTTTTTATAGAAGTAAAGAGGATATAGCACAAAAGCATGGAGAAGGCAGAAACGAGGCTTTCGTCGTTGCTGCCGAAGTATTTATTTCTCATAAATTAGGGATTCGAGACAATCAAAATGTTTTTGATGAATTTTCACAATACGTTGATGGCAGCCTGGTATTGGCACCGATAATATATGTGAATCTCCCTAATCGTATCTCTAATGAATCATATAATGATTTTCTTATTAGATTATTTGACAACGGCATTTTGAGGGCCGGTGCCATTAAGGATAACTACGATAAAGCTATGTCGGCTATTCAATCTAAAATTGATGAATAAGCGTCTTTTCGCGCACCTCATACGGTCCATAACTTTGTGGAAAACAACCACAAAGTTATGGACTTTTCTTTTACCGAACTCAATTTTAACTCCGTCGAGACACTTCCGGGCTTCGAGTCCCGCGCGGCGTTCACCGTCAATTCCTCGTCCGTATTCAAGGAGGACGTGGATATTGTGCCGACTATCGTTGACGATACACTCTCTTACGTTCCGTGGGGCGGCGACAATCAGATGCCGTTCGACTTGCTCGCGCTCGTCGAGAAAGATGAAACTCTGGCAACCTGCCAGTGCTTCAACGCCGAGGTCTGCTACGGGTCGGGGCTGCAATGCTGCGCCACCGAAGCCTCCGCTTCGGTCAAGTCGGCTGTCGAAGATTTCCTACTTGACAACGACATCCCCACATACTTTCTCGGCATCTGTCAGGACTTCAAGCACTTCGGCTTCGCCGTATCGGTGCTTATTCTCAACGAGGACGGCTTGCGTATCGTCCGCCTGTTGAGAAAGGAAGCCTGTTATTGTATGTATTTTTGTATGTGTATAAAGTTAAATCCGCTGTAAGTTAGCAACTTACGGCGGATTTAACTTTGTTGTTTGCGGAAAGACAGGGATTCGAACCCTGGGTACCCGTAAGGGTACAACGGTTTTC
>OGNF01000063.1_pt1 | contig 104987 bp, 99 predicted proteins | sample 1573321 | NCBI WGS metagenome assembly OGNF01 (sample SAMEA2581911, study PRJEB24529) | metagenome | biome: Human gut stool | place: China | collected 2011 | reverse complement strand
TTATTCTATCAAAAAACCACACCTTTTGGTGCGGTTCAAATTTCAATTTAGGAAAGATTCAGATTGTTACTGAATCTTTTTCTAATTCATCGATAAGATTATTAATATCTATTTCTGGTATTCGTGTAGTATGGCATTGTTTTAATAAATTACAGGCATCAATTGCATTTTTGCAAGAAATAATATTATTATCTTTCATTAATTTGATTATTTTTAATGTTCTCAATACTTCGACGCCATTGTTTTCAGAATAATTTTTTAATCTATTATCACCAGTGGCAAGTATGCAATTATTATCTCTAGCTATAACAAAATTAAGTAAATCGTATGTAGATAATTTTTTCTCTGTATAACTCAGATTGTTTACCTCAATTAGTTGAGTTGCGGTTGCTGATATTACTTTAAATTTATTAATTAGTTTAACATTGCCAGTTTTTGAATTTATTTCATCATTTTTAACCATATCACTTATATATACATTATCAATATCAATAAATTCTTCTAATATATTAGCATTATTTAAGTCTGTTATTATATTGGTATCAGTAATTATTATCTTCGTTGTTATATTCATCTACCGTAACCCCTAATAGCTCACAAGCTTTATTTACTGAAATTATTTCATCGGCTTCCAACTTATATACTATTTTTTTAAATTGAAATGATGTTTCTGGTTGAATAGGTTTTGGATCGTTTTTTCCTATTCGTTGACTTAAAAATATGCTTAATTTTTTATATAAATATTCTGATATAATATTTAAATCTTTTAATCTATATACAATCGCAGTATAACTAACTTTAAATTCATTTTTGAATGCTGTTAATTCAAAAAAGTTTATATTTCCTCTAGAATATCCAAATTCATTTATTATTGCTTCTTTTGGCATTAGTAATGCACTTGCAAATCTATTACATAGTCTTTCTTCATCTAATTTGTCATTATTAATATTTAGAATTAAATGTCCTAATTCATGAGCAATAGTGAATCTTTGTCTAGCTCCATCTTTTATACCATCCAATAAAACAATAACTGGAATATTGTTTACTATTTCACTTAATCCATCAAAATCATCAAAACGATTATCAGGATTTTTAATTTGGATTATAATAATTCCTAAATTTTCAAGAATATTAATTAAATCTGATATTGGTTGTTTGTTAGATATTTTTATATAATTTCTAAAATCATTCGCCGCTTTTTCAGCATCTTCTGAATTATTACATGAATATTTTTTCAATTTGATATTATCAGTATCTATATTATTCATATTTATAATTTCTAAATATTTAGCAACTTCATCTTGAATTAATTCTTCTAAAAGTTCTAGATTTTGACCAGTTAATCTTTTTTTCTTCCTAAATGAAGTAAATTTCATTTTTGGAGTATTATAAACTTTTAATAATTCAATAGATTTAACATTGTATGCATTAGCAAAATCAATTAATTTTTTTGAATCTGGTAATATTTCTCCTTTTTCATATTTAGAAATGGCAGTAGCAGTCATATTAAGAAGATTACCTACATCTTTAAGTGATAGATTTTTTAATAATCTAATTCTTTTTAAATTCTTTCCAATTCCATCCATATTACCCTCACTCCTTACAGTTTATATTTTATCATAAATAAGTAGAAATGTAAACTGAAATAATTGATATTTACTAAATTATATGCTATTATTTCATTGTGAGGGTACAAAAAAACAGTTTGCTCGCAACAAGCTGTACTCTCTCAAACCACATTGAGAATATTAGAAGTACATAACTCCTAAAATTATCATATCATTTTTAATGATTAAAAACAATGCAATTTTAGAAGTTTAGTAATGCTTTACAGTATTTTCAAGAGTAACTAATGAAAGGAGGAAATACTTATGGCAAATAAAATAAGAACTTCTAAAAGTGTTGCTAGTAAAGCTAGTAATCAACTAAGAAGTAAGGCTACTTCGTCTAGAATAAAGTCTGTAGCTGCTAGTGCTTTAAGAAATAGAAGTAAATAATGAGTAAAAAGACTACTAGTGAATTAATAGAGTTAGCTTTTATATTTGTAATATTAAGTAGTTTTTTTGGAATCAAGGAAACTCTTAATATTACTAAACAGGTAATGTTTATGTTTAACTCTATTTTGGTATCATTTTATGATACTACCATATTAAATGTAATGTTTAAATATTTTATTACTTTTCCAATAGTAGGTATAATATTAATGCATTTGGGTTCGCCAAGAGGAAAAGAAGGGCGTTGGATTGGTAAAATTTTATATTTTATAGTTGGGTATGGAATAGGGTTTATTTTAGATTTTATTTCAAGATTAATATTTTAAAATATGTAAAATATTTTAGTAATGTTTGTTAAATTGGGAGTACAGAAATGTACTCCTTTTGCATGTTTTGTACAATTTCTTTTTATTTTAATTTATTATAAGATTGAGTCACCTAGGGAAAATAATATTTAAAAGTGCACTTTTATTATCTCAAGGTATATCTTATATATTGATTATTATGGATAGAGAAGAATTCATAAATGTATTTATTTTAAAATTCGTATTAAGAGATAATAGATTAACTTTTTTAGAAAGATTATTATTAATCCATATAATAAGTCTTTGTAAGAAAAATGGTTATTGTTGGGCTACTAATAGATATTTTTGTGATGTTTATAATGTAACACAAGTAACTATATCAAAAAGTATAAGTAATTTAGCCACCTTTGGTTATATTAAGGCTGAATATGATAATAAAGGTACAAATAATTCTAAGCGTATAATTAAATTATCAGAGGTCTTAAATTTAAAATTAAAAAGTATTAAAGATAATTATAATACCGGCTATAAACAAAACTTTAAACAATATAATAATAAATTAAATAAAAAAGAAGATAGTATTTATTATAAAGATGAATATGGTAATGAATACTGGCATGGTAAGTTAATACCTAAAAATGAAGCAACTATTGAGGAGCAAGAAGAATTAAAAAAATTATTAAGTGATATATACGAGGAGGAATAAGAAATAAAATGAAAAAGACACTCATAAAATTTTATGAGGTGGCTTATGTTTAAAATTACGGAAACTTTTAAAAAGGATGATAATGCTCTTAATTTGGTGGATTTGTTAAATAAATATATAAAAAGTGTACTAATTAAAAATTAGCACATTCGAGAGTTTGAAAATAAAGTTTTATACTTTAAATGGTTTTGAATGTTATACAAAAAAGAAAGGAGTAGTAAATGTATAATGGACTAACGCAAATGCCAAATAATATTTATAGAGCTGTCATATATATAAGATTATCTGAAGCAGATGAAGGAAAATCTTATGAATCAGAAAGTGAAAGTATTACTAATCAAAGAAATTTATTAATGAATTTTGTAAAAGAAAAAGGTTTTATATTTGTTGGAGAATATGTTGATGATGGATATTCTGGTACTAATTTTGAAAGACCTGGATTTACTAAAATGATTGAAGATATTAAAAGTAAAATGGTAAATTTAGTTATAGTAAAAGATTTATCAAGATTAGGTAGAGATCATGTTATGACAGGATATTATATTGAAAACTTTTTTCCGGAAAATAATATAAGATTTATATCATTACAAGAAAACTATGATAGTGCAATTAATCAAGCAAGTAATGATTCATCAACATTTATAATTGCTTGTAATGATTATTATAGTAGGCAAAATTCTATTAAAATTCGCAGTGTTTTAAATGATAAAAGAAAGAAAGGAAAGTTTATTGGAAGTAATCCAAGTTATGGATATATGAAAGACCCAGATGAAAAAGGACATTTAATACCTGATCTAGAATATGCACCAGTTGTTAAAAAAATATTTGAAATGGCTGCTAATGGTGTAGGATTATCTGATATAACTTCATATTTAAATGATAATAAAATTAAAACACCTAGTAGTTTAAAACGAAAAAATCCTAATTCTAAAATGAGATATAATGAACAATGGACTATATCATCAGTTAAGAAGGTTTTAAAAAATAGAATGTATACAGGCGATATGGTTCAAAGTACACAAACTAAAGTAAATTATAAATCTAAAAAGAAAAAAGCTCTTCCAAAAAGTAATTGGGACATAGTTCCTGGCACACACGAACCATTAGTGGATAAATTAACTTTTGAAAGAATACAAGGTAATGTCAAAAGGACTAATGTAAGTGTTAGTAATAGAGAAAAAAGATTATTTGAAAATTTACTCTTTTGTAAAGAATGTGGTAATGCATTAACTATTACTTACCGAAAGAATCATAATTATTGGACTATTAATTGTAATAAATATGCAAGAGATCCAATAAGAAGATTATGTGAACCACATTTTATGCCATATGATAAATTAGAAGAAGCTCTACTTGAAGTAGTAAGAACAACTTGTAAAAATTATATTAAACAAATTGATTCTAAATCATTATCTAAAGAAATAGCAAATAAAAATAATATGAAAGAAGATAATAAAGAAAAGATAAAATATCTAGAAAATAAGATAAAAGAATATATCTCAAAAATTGATATGTTATATGAAGATAAATTTAGAGGTAATATATCAGATGTTACTTATAAAAGATTATCTCAAGAAACAGAAAACTTATTAAATAAAGCTCAATTGGATTTAGAAAAATATAAAGGTAGTAAAAATGAAAGTGTTAAAACTAAAGAATTAGAAGAATATGAAAAAAGAATAAGAGAATTAATAGATATAAAGAAGCCTACTAGGGAACTTTTACAAACATTAATTGATAAAATCGAAATTGATAAGGATAAAAATATTGAAATTTTCTATAGATTCATGATTTAAAAATTTTGTGCATTTGCACAGAATAGTACATAAAATTTAAACTCGTATATATCACAAATATAACTTCGGTCCAAAATGGTCCAAAGTCAAAATTTAATCAACTTTTACAAAACTTGTGCTAGAATTGAAAAAGCACAAAATTCTAACTTGTACTCAAGTTGGGTACAAGTAAGAACTTTTATTCAATTTGGTTAGAAGTTAAATATTTTATTAATATTTTTTTATGCGAACTTTACCTTTATGTTAAAAAATACCAACAATTTATTGTTAACTTATAAAGTATTATGCCAATAACGAAATAAAAACATTGACAAATTATACCGAATTCGGTATAATTGCAAGTGAGGTGAATAGTATGGAATTTATGACTACAAAAGAAGCTGTTGAAAAATGGAACATTAGCGAGAGAAGAATAAGACAATTATTGCAAGATGGCAGAATTGAAGGTGCCATTAAAGTTGGAAATAGTTGGAATATTCCTATTGATGCTGATAAACCTGTTGATAAGAGAATTATTAAACCGGATGATAATAATTTTATTATTGATTTAGATGATAATTATTTTTATGAAGTCGATGGCTTAAAAAAAGAATTAGATAGTAAAAGACCGATACCAAAAGAAACTTTGAAATCATTAAAAGAATCTATTAACTTAGAGTGGACTTATAATAGCAATGGAATTGAAGGTAATACTTTAACATTAAGGGAAACACAAATTGTTTTAGAGGGAATAACTGTTGGTGGAAAATCTATTAAAGAACATTTAGAAGCAATTAATCACGAAAAGGCAATTTTATTTTTAGATGATTTAGTTAAAGATAATGAACCAATTAGTGAGTGGAATATTAAAAATATCCATCAGTTAATTTTAAAGGATATAGATAATGAAAATGCTGGAAGGTATAGAAAAGAAAATGTAACTATTAAAGGTGCAACACATATTCCTCCAGACCATTTAAAAGTTCCTGAATTGATGGAAAAATTAATATTAACTTATAATACTTGGAGTGAATATCATCCAATAATTCAAGCAGCATTATTACATGGTGAGTTAGTTAAAATACACCCATTTGTAGATGGTAATGGAAGAACATCCAGATTACTTATGAATTTAGTTTTAATGAACAATGGATATAATCCCGTAATTATTAAAAAGGAATCAAGATTAAAATATTATGAAGCATTAGATAAAGCACATACAACTGGTAATTACACTGATTTTGTTAAATTGGTAACTAAGTTAGAAGTTGAAATGTTAAAAAAATATTTAGAATTATTGTAATGGAGGGTTAATATGTTAAAAGTTTCAGGAAAATGTGACGAAAAAAATAAAAACGATATTATTGAACAAATAATTGGAATATTCGATACAAAAGAAAATATTTATGGAGAGGCATATATTGGATACCCATTATATTCAATTGAATATACTAATGAGCAATTAATATGTGATTTAGCAATAGTTTCTAATTATGGCCTCTTTGTAATTAATATTATTGATAAAGAACTATTAAACTATGGTGAATTACAAGATGAACTTTATATTAAAATAGAATCAAAATTAAAAAAGTGCAGTTTTTTAGTTGATAAAAGAAAATTACCATTTGAGATTAATGTGTTATCTTATACGCTTGTTAATATTGAACCTATAGATGGATATCCTATATGTAAAAATATTAAACAAATTACTGATTATATTATTTCTAATGAAAAAAATATAGATAATAATAAGGTTGATTTAATATCTTCAGGAATACAAGAAGCACAAGGATTAAACAAGAAAACTGAGCATCCTAATGCAGTTGAAGGCACTAAAGCATTTTTAATTAACAACATGAATCAAATTATAGAAAAATATGATTATAATCAAATGAACGCAATAATGGAAGATCCAACAGGAATTCAAAGAATAAGAGGAATGGCAGGATCTGGCAAAACAGTCGTATTAGCAAGAAAAGCTGCTGAATTACATACAGCGCATCCAGAGTGGCAAATTGTTGTTACATATTACACAAGAACATTGAAAAAACAATTAATAAGTTTGATAGATAAGTTTTATATGATTAGAAATGATGGTAAACATCCTGATTATAATAAATTAAAAATAATGCATGCATGGGGTTCTTCTTCATCAGATGGTCTATATTATGACATATGCAAAAATATGGAAATTAAAGCGCTAACTTACTATGAAGCAAAAAAGAAGTATCCGTTTGTAGGAAGACCTTTTGATATGTTGTGCAACGATGTTTTAGAATATGGACAACCATTTAGAAAACTATATGATTGTATATTAATAGATGAAGCTCAAGATTTTAGTGGCAGTTTTTTAAAATTATGTTGTAATGTTTTAGGTAAGGAAAAGAGATTGGTTTATGCTTATGATGAATTACAAAAATTGAATGAATTATCTATGGACTCTCCACAAATAATATTTGGTCATGATATTAGTAAAGATACACCTCTAGTAACATGTTATAGAAATCAATCAATAGTTATTGTTACAGCTCATGCGTTGGGTATGGGATTATATAGGGCAGAGGGAATGATACAGATTCCCAATTCTGTTGATGTATGGGAAAGCATTGGTTATAAAAGTGAACAAAACATAATTGAGGGTGAATCAGTTACATTGTATAGAGATAAGAGTACTAGTCCAGATTTTTTGGGAGCAGCCGTCGATGATTTAATAATAATTGAAAAATTTGATGATTCCAAAGATGTTTATATAGAATTACTGAATTCTATAAAGCAAAATTTATTGGTAGACGGGCTAAACCCTAATGATATTATGATAATTGATTTGGATGGTATTAATGCATCTTCGCATTTTTCAGAGTTACAATTAATTCTAAATTCAGAATTATCAAAATATAAAGATATTAATATGCATCTTGCCGGATCATCTAACCCTGAGGACTTTTTTAGAGATGACTCCATCGTTTACAGTACAATTTATAGAGCCAAAGGAAACGAAACATACTACATATACATATTAAATGCACAAAAAAGTGTTGATACTTTGAGTAGAACAAAAGATAGGAATGCTCTTTTTACTGCTATTACCCGTAGTAAAGGATGGGTTCGAGTATATGGTTATGGTAGTTCAATGTCAAAATTATGTGATGAATATGAAAAAGTAAAAGAATATGATTATAAATTATATTTCAATGAGTATCCAACAGAAGAAAAAAGAAAAGAAATGGTAATTCTTAATAAGGATATAAGCAAAAATGATTCTGATGCTTTATCTAATACTAAAAAATATATTGATGAAAACCAAGAAAATATGGAAATTCTTTTAAAAGAATTATTTGGTGAACAATATAAAAGTAGATTAAGAAGTTTTGTAGTAGAAAATGAAGAAAACTAATAAAAAATTTATTCGTGATTTTATGGCAGATTATAATAATATAGCGAGAGAACTATATGAAAAAGAAATGATTAGAGACATAAAATCTCATGTAATTAATGATTTTGGAGAAGTTGTTGAAATTACACATGAAAATAAAAGCAATGAATCTAACATATTATATGATAGGCATTTACCAATAGAAAAAATTATGAATATTTTATTAGAGAATAAGGAATATAATTTACTTTTATATGATAGAAGTATAATAAAATATCAGTTTACAATTAGCAATGGTAAGATCTGTAAAGAGCGTTTAATTTTTATAAAAAAACATAATTATCTTTGGACAAAAGATGAGATTAATAAAAAGGATATAGATGATTTTGAGATTGATTGGTTTCAAGAAGAAGCTAGTATTCCTATTGTTATAAGAATAGACTATGACGATGAAAATTATGAAGATATAATTCATCCTATTACGCATATGACATTAAGTAATTATGAGGAATGTAGAATACCTATGATGGGTGCGGTAACTTTATATAATTTCATGAATTTTGTTTTAAATTTCTTTTATAATGATAGTTTAAAGTGCTCTTCAGTTTTTGAAGAAACCAATATTACAATATCCCAAAATGAGAAGAAAAGACTACATTTTGAATGGGAATAATTAAATAACTACACAATGACTATCGGCAGGTGGCGAAGGTGCCGAAGTAATATACGCTCTACGTAATAATAATGAATTATCAGACTTAGTTTTAGAAGAAATCGGTAAGGAAGGCCAAGTACTTAGAAAAGCATATCAAAGAAGATTACCAAGCAACACATCAAAAGATTACTATTTTATACATAGAAACACAGGTATAACAGAACCAATTATAGTAGAATATGGATTTCTAGACACAGAAGCTGATGCCAATAGGTTAAAAAACAATTATGAACGATATGCAGAAGCAGTAGTTAGAGCAGTTAGCGAATATATAGGATTACCATCAACTCAAAATACATATACAGTAAAAAAGGGCGATAGCCTCTGGAGTATAGCTAAAAAATACAACACAACTGTAGAACAATTAAAAGCTGCAAACAATTTAACAAGTAATCTGTTAAATATAGGCCAAGTCTTAAAAATTCCACAAACAGAAGTTCCGGTCGAACCAGGTGATTATACAGTTTATACTGTAGTATCAGGTGATAATCTATATAACATTGCAAGAAGATATAACCTAGATGTAAAGGATATAGTAGACTATAACAACCTATCAACTACTAATTTAAGTATAGGTCAAAGACTATTAATTCCTACAAAAACAGTACCCACACCATCAGAAGGTTATCAAACTTATATAGTTAAAAAAGGAGATAATCTATACAGTATTGCAAACAAATACAATACAACTGTAGATGAAATAAAATCATTAAACAATTTAACAAGTAATATATTAAGTATCAATCAAAAATTACTAATTCCATCTACTAAGGCAAACACATATACAGTAAAAAAAGGTGATAATTTATATAGTATTGCAAGAAATTACAACACAACTGTAGATGAAATAAAAAGAAAAAATAATTTAACAAGTAATATATTAAGTATAGGTCAAGTCTTAAAAATCTAAATTGAAGAGAAATCTTCTTTTTTTCTTGCAAATAGATAAATAATCTAGTAGTATAGATATGGTGGTTATATGCAAATAAAAGATATAATAACTCCAGAAGATATATTAGCATTCATGGTAGAAAACATAAAATATGGTTGGCTAGATTACAATGGACAAGAACATATAGGTGAGATGAAAAATGTAAGGAAATTATATAAAACGGCTTCAATAGAAGAAGTTTTAAAACACAAAATCGGAACTTGTGTTGAACAAGTGTATTTAATACACTATTTACTAGAAAGCTTAAATATACAAAATAAAATGTATTGCACGCGAATTTATGAAAGCGATGACTTTGATGATTTAGAAGCCGAAGAACATATGCACTGTTTTATTTTGTATTATAAAGATGATAAAGTCTATCACCTTGAACACCCAAATTATTTAAAAGTTGGAATATATGAATATGAAAGTGAAGAACAAGCTTTAAAAGAAATAAATGATTATTTTATTGCTCTATCAGGCGGTATAGCAAGACCAGTTACACAATTTTATAAGGTTGATGCCAATTTATCTTTTAAAGAGTTTAATAATTATATAAATAGTTTAAACCAAATAAAAATAAAATGAAGTTTTCCTTCATTTTAATGTATATCTTTACAAATCCCTGGTTCAGGGTTGTAAAAACAATGACTTTTATATCTGCCAGCTAGTGTTTGACCATACCACACACTCTTGCAATATTCACCGGTTCTAGGAGCATAAAACCATAAAGCATTAGTAGCAGGATAAAAATAATCCCCTCTTAAAACTCGATTTGCTAAACTTTTTTCAATAGTTGTTGGACTACTGAAAAATAAAGGACTATCAACTCCACTAAATTGGTTAGCTTGGTACAAAACATCAGTAATTGTAGTAACATTTTTGAAAGTTAAACAATCAGCTAGAGCTCTATTCACAACAACATTACCAACCATCAACATTCCAAGGTCTCCCTCACCAACAGCTTCAGCTCTCATTAACCTAGCAAGTAAATCTCTTTCTTTGGTATTATACTTAATTATCATTAAATCACCTCTTTTATTATATGAAATTAAAGAAAAATATTGAATATTTAAAAAATATATGATATAATCAACTTGTTATATGGGTTTTAACCTTTATATAGGGAGTTGAGTTAACGGTTATTCGCTTGGTCTCCAAAACCGAGAATTTCAGTTCGAATCTGAAACTCCCTGCCATTAAGTAATTTAAAAAGACCTGTAAATAGGTTCTTTTTTGTAAAGGAATGAATAAAATGAAAAAAAAAGGGTTTACATTAGTTGAATTATTAGCAGTTATTATTTTATTAGGATTACTAACTTTTGTAGTAATGCCTTCTGTAATAGGTTTTATTAAGGAAGCAAAAGAGAAATCTTATCAACAACAACTATCTAACTTAAAAGAAAGTGCAATTAGATATGTTTCCGACCATACTGATATAATTGATGAAATTGAAAAAAATGGAAAATATAATATAAGTGTAAATGATTTAATAACTAATGGTTATGTTAGAAAAACTAAAGATGGGAAAATATATAATCCAATTAATAAAGAAGAAATTAATGGATGTTTTGTAGTTGAAAATAGCGGGCAATACAATCAATTGACTTATACTTATATGGAAAGTTGTAATTAATTTACAATTTTTTTTATTATAATAGTCTTTTTATTGCTAAAAAACTTATAATATAGTATAATTTTAATTGTTCAAAAAGAAGGTGAAATAATGATAGAAAGATTACAAATTATAGAATCAAGATATAATGAAATAAATGATTTATTAACTAAACCAGAGATTATATCAGATGTAAAAAATATGACTAATTTATCCAAAGAACAAGCAAATTTAAAAGATGCATATCAAGCCTACCAAGAGTATAAACAAATTTTAGAAGACATAGAAGCTGCAAAGGAAATGTTAAAAGATAGTGATTTACAAGAATTTGCTAAAGAAGAATTAACAAATTTAAACGAAAGAAAAGAAAAATTAGAAAGTGATATTGAAGTTATACTATTACCAAAAGACCCAAATGATGATAAAAATGTTATTGTTGAAATAAGAGGTGCAGCTGGTGGTGATGAAGCAAATATTTTTGCTGGCGATTTATTTCATATGTATAGTAAATATGCCGATAAGCAAGGATGGACTATTGAAATGCTTAATGAAGAACCAGGTGAAGCTGGAGGTTATAGTCAAGTCGAATTTATGATTAAAGGTGATAGAGTTTACTCAAAATTAAAATATGAAAGTGGAGCTCATAGAGTTCAAAGAGTACCTGAAACAGAAACACAAGGAAGAGTGCACACTTCAACAGCAACCGTATTAGTTATGCCAGAAGCAGAAGAATTAGACTATGAATTAGATATGAATGAAGTTAGAATTGATATAACAAGAAGTTCAGGATGTGGGGGACAAGGAGTAAACACGACTGATTCAGCTGTTAGACTAACACATATTCCAACCGGAATAGTTGTTTATTCACAAACTGAGAGAAGCCAAATTAAAAATAAAGAAAAAGCAATTAAAATATTGCAAACAAGATTATTTGATTATTATAATCAACAAAGAGAAAAAGAATTGGGTGCCGAAAGAAGAAATAAAATTGGTACTGGAGATAGAAGCGAAAAAATTAGAACTTATAATTATCCTCAAAACCGTGTAACTGACCACAGAATATCTTTTACAACTAAACAATTAGATAGAGTTGTAGAAGGTGATATGGATGAAATCATAGAAGCTTTAATTAACGAAGATCAAGCAAGACAACTTAGAGGAGAATAAATGATTGAATATTTAAAGAAATATTTAAAAGAAGAAGAATTAGAAGAAGGCATAAAAAAACTAAATCAAGGGATTCCTGTTCAATATATTATTGGAAATGTTGATTTCTATGGTAATGTAATTGAAGTCAATGAAAATGTTTTAATTCCAAGATTTGAAACCGAAGGATTAGTGGAAAAGACAATTGAAAGATTAAAAAATAGGAAAAATTTAAAAATAGTTGATTTAGGAACAGGAAGTGGATGCATTGCAATTACCCTAGCAAAAAAATTAAACTGCGAAGTAGATGCAGTAGATATTAGTTCAAAAGCACTAGAGGTAGCCGAAAAAAACGCAATAAACAATGATGTTTCCATAAATTTCTATTTAGGCGATTTATTAAAACCATTAAAAAATAAATATGATTGCATTATTAGTAACCCACCATATATTGCATATGGTGAAGATATTATGGATGTAGTTTATAATAATGAACCACATATTGCGTTATTTGCTTTAAACGAAGGTTTAAAATGTTATGAAGATATATTAAAAGATTGTCATAAATATTTAAATAAAAAAGCTTTAATAGCATTTGAAATAGGTTATAAACAAGGAGAAAAAATAAAAGAATTGGCTTTGAATTATTTAGATTGTACTGTTACAATTGAAAAAGATTTAAGTGATAAAGATAGGTATTTATTTATTCAATTAAATAGTTAGTTGATATTAGTACTAAAAGTAAAGTAAAAGCATATATTTTAGTTGACAAATATGTGCTTTTTTAGTAAAATTGATAATGGTACATTAAATTTATTCCCGCTTAGAATGAATCGTGGGAAAATTCATTCTTGGTAAGAAAGGAAAATATTATGAAAAATACTTATATGCAAAGAAAAGAAGACTTAGAGAGAACTTGGTATGTAATTGACGCTGAAGGTCAAAACTTAGGTCGACTAGCTACAAAAGTTGCTAATGTTTTAAGAGGTAAACATAAACCTACATATACACCTCATATCGATTGTGGTGACTATGTAATAGTTGTTAATGCTTCTAAAATCAATTTAACTGGTAATAAGTTAGATCAAAAAATCTATTACAATCATAGCGGATATACTGGTGGTTTAAGAGAAAGAACTGCTAGAGTTATGAAAGAAAGTTATCCTGTAGAAATGGTTGAAAGAGCTGTTAAAGGAATGCTTCCAAAAGGAAGATTAGGACGTCAAATGTATAAAAAATTATTTGTTTATGCAGATGAGTCTCATCCACATCAAGCACAACAACCAAAGGAAATGTAGGAGGTAATTATGGAAAAAGTATTTCTAGGAACTGGTAGAAGAAAAAGTTCTGTTGCCCAAGTTAAGTTAACCCCAGGTAAAGGAAAAATAACAGTTAATGGAAGAGATGTTAGAGATTTCTTCCCATACGAAACAAATGTAATGGATTTAATGCAACCATTAGTTGCTACTAATAACGAAGAATCATTCGATATCGAAGTAAAAGTTAATGGTGGTGGATTTACTGGTCAAACAGGAGCTATTAGATTAGGGATTACAAGAGCTTTATTAGAATATGATAAAGCAAATGAAGAAAATGAAGACAGTTATCGTAAAATATTAAAGAAAGCTGGATTTGTTACAAGAGACCCAAGAGCTAAAGAACGTAAAAAACCAGGACTTAAAGCTGCTCGTCGTGCGCCACAATTCTCAAAGAGATAATAAATATTGCATATATAAACCTTGTAATTTATTTGCAAGGTTTTTTATTTAAAAATTCTTGTAAATAAATGTAAAAATATTTAAATAAAAAAATTGTAATTTATTTTGTATTTAAAATAAATTTAAAATACGATATAATATTATTAGAATAAGAAGGTGAATTATGAGTACATTAAGCAATGAAGAATTAAATTTAATTGATAAATATTTTAGAGCTGCTAATTATCTTTCAGCAGGACAATTATATTTATTAGACAATCCACTATTGAAGCGTCCACTTGATATAAATGACATCAAACCTAATGTAGTAGGTCATTGGGGAACTGTACCAGGACAAAATTTTATTTATGTTCATTTAAACCGAATAATAAAAAAATATGATTTAGATATGATTTATATATCAGGACCAGGTCACGGAGGGAATGCAATCGTTTCTAACACCTATCTAGAAGGTAGTTATAGTGAAGTATATCCTAACATAACAAGAGATGAAGAAGGAATGAAAAAATTATTTAAACAATTTAGTTTTCCAGGTGGAATTTCATCCCATGTTGCTCCTGAAACGCCAGGCTCAATAAATGAAGGTGGTGAATTAGGTTATAGCTTATCACATGCTTTTGGAGCAGTTTTAGATAACCCTAATTTAATTGCTGCATGCGTTGTAGGAGATGGCGAAGCTGAAACAGGACCATTAGCCACTTCATGGCATATTAATAAATTTTTAAATCCTAAAACAGATGGAATTGTACTTCCAATATTGCATTTAAATGGATTTAAAATCGCTAATCCAACAATATTATCTAGAATATCTAAACAAGAGTTAGATTGTTTCTTTAAAGGATGTGGATGGTTACCATATTATGTTGAAGGTGATGAACCACTTAAAATGCACGAATTGATGGCTGAAACATTAGATAAAATAGTAGAAAAAATAAAAAAAATAAAGAATAACCCTGAAAATGTAAGAGAATTATATCCAATGATTGTTTTAAAAACACCAAAGGGTTGGACTGGACCAAAAGAAGTAGAGAGAAAAAAAATAGAAGGTAGTTTTAGAGCACATCAAGTACCAATCGTTGTAAATAAAGAAAAATTAGAAAATGTTTCTTTATTAGAAAAATGGTTAAAGAGTTATAAACCAGAAGAATTATTTGATGAAAATGGGAAATTATTTTCTACTATTCAAAGTTTAAGCCCAGAAGGAAATAGAAGAATGGGCTCTCAACCAGTTACAAATGGTGGTTCGATTTTAAAAGAATTAAGAATGCCGGATTTTAGAAATTATGCGTTAGATATTAAAGAAAGAGGACATGTTTTAGCTCAAGATACAATGGAATTAGGAAAGTTTGTAAGAGATATCGTTAAATTAAACGAAGATAATAAAAATTTTCGCATATTTGGACCTGACGAAGCTCTATCAAATAGATTAAATTTTGTATTTGAAGAAACTAGTCGTAAATGGAATTTACCAATAACCAACGAAGATGAATTTTTAAGTAATGATGGAAGGGTATTTGATTCAATGTTATCAGAACATGTTTGTGAGGGTGCACTAGAAGGATACTTATTAACTGGAAGACATGGTTTTATACATAGTTATGAAGCGTTTATAAGAATAGTAGATTCAATGGCTTCTCAACATGCCAAGTGGTTAAAGGTGACTAAAGAATTGCCATGGAGAAGACCAATTGCTTCCTTAAATTATTTATTAACTTCACATATTTGGCAACAAGATCATAACGGATATACGCATCAAGACCCAGGTTTTTTAAACCATTTAGTAACTAAAAAAGCAGAAATTACAAGAATTTATCTTCCATTTGATACAAACTCATTAATATCTTGTTTTAATCATTGCATTCAAACAAAAAATTATATAAATGTAATAGTTGCTTCTAAACATCCACGACCACAATGGTTAACTATGGATGAAGCAATTAATCACTGTACTCAGGGAATTGGAATTTGGAATTGGGCAAGCAGTGACTTAAATAGTAAACCAGATATAGTAATGGCTTGTTGTGGAGATACTCCAACATTAGAAGTATTAGCTGCTACTAAGTTATTAAAAGAATATTATCCTAAATTAAAAATTAGAGTTGTAAATGTAGTAGATTTAATGCGCTTGCAATCAAATCTCGAACACCCACATGGATTAAGTGATGAAGAATATGATAAAATCTTTACTACTGATACACCAATTATATTTGCGTTCCACGGTTATCCTAACTTAATTCATCAATTAACGTATAAAAGACACAATAAAAATCTACACGTTCATGGTTATAAAGAAGAAGGAACTATTACAACACCTTTTGATATGCGAGTTCAAAATGAAATTGATAGATTCCATCTTGCAATGGATGCATTAAAATATATTGACAATTTAGAAGATAATGGCTCAACACTATATCAAGTATGTAAAGATAAACTAGTTAGTCATAAACAATATATAAGAGAATATGGACAAGATTTAGAAGAAATAAGAAATTGGAAATGGTAAATTCCATTTCTTATTTTAATATGGTATAATTTATGTGAGGCGATAAAATGAATAAAGTTGTTATAATAGGATGTGGCAATGTTGGTATGAGTTATGCTTATGCCTTATTAAACCAAAGTACAGCCGTAAATGAATTAGTATTAATAGATTTAAATAAAAAAAGAATAGAAGGAGAGGTAATGGATTTAAATCATTGCCTTGCTTTCGCGCCATCTAAAATCGATATTAAAGCAGGAGACTATAATGATTGTAAGAATGCTAAAATAGTAGTAATTGCAGCCGGAGCAAATCAAGATATAGGTGAAACTAGAAATGATTTGATTTATAAAAATGCTAAAATATTTAAAGAAATAATTAGTAAGGTAATGAATGAAGGATTTGATGGAATATTTTTAGTAGCAACTAATCCACTTGATGTAATGACATATTTAACATATAAATATTCTAAACTACCATCTAATCAAGTAATAGGAACAGGAACTAGTTTAGATACATCAAGATTAAGGTATATGTTAGGAGAAAAATTAAATATGAATCCTAAAAATATGCACGCATATGTAATTGGCGAACATGGAGATTCAGAATTTGTTTTATGGAGTAAAGCCCTAGTAGGAACAGAAAATATAAATAAATTTATTACTAAAAATGAAATGAATAATATTGAAATAAATGTAAGAGATGCAGCTTATGAAATTATTAATAGAAAAGGAGCAACTTATTATGGAATAGGAATGTGTTTAGTAAGAATAACAAATGCTATCTTAAATAATGAAAATAGTATTATAACAGTATCAACCTATAATCGTGAAAATAATGTATATATTGGATTACCTACAGTTATAAATAAAAATGGTGCGGATAGAAAAATATTTGTTGAATTAAATGAAGAAGAAAAAAATAAATTACAAAATTCAATTGCTCTAATTAAAGAGGTAATAGGTAGGTGTGATTATGAGATTAAGTAGTGAATGGAAAGATTATGAATGTATATCAGCAGGCAATGGCGAAAAATTAGAAAGATGGAAAGATGTTATTTTAAGAAGACCAGATCCTCAGGCAATGTGGAATGTCGAGTACACAAATTTGTGGAAAAACCCGGATTCTTTCTATCATCGCTCAAATAAAGGTGGTGGTTTTTGGGAACACAATAAAAAAACAAAAGAATTTTGGACAGTAAATTATAAAGATTTAACATTTAAAGTTAGTCCAACCAATTTTAAACACACAGGATTATTTCCTGAACAAGCAGTTAATTGGGATTATTCAATGAATAAAATTAAAAATGCTAATAGACCAATTAAAGTATTAAATCTATTTGCTTATACTGGAGCAGCTACTATGGCTGCATCAAAGGCAGGTGCCGAATTAGTAGTTCAAGTAGATGCATCAAAAGGTATGACAGAATGGGCAAAAGAAAATATGAAACTATGTAAATTAGAAAACAATAAAATAAGATTTATAGTTGATGATTGTTTAAAATTTGTTGAAAGAGAAGCAAGAAGAGGAAATAAATATGATGTGATTATAATGGATCCACCAAGTTATGGAAGAGGACCAAACGGCGAAATGTGGAAATTTGAAAAAAATTTAGACATTTTAATTTCTAAATGTTTAGATATACTAAGTGATAAACCATTGTTTTTTTTAATCAATTCTTATACAACGGGTATTTCTAGTACAGTTTTATATAATATTTTAAAAACATCATTATACAATAAATATAAAGGAAATGTTTCAGCAGGTGAAATTGGACTTCCAATAACTGACAATAATTTAGTCTTACCATGTGGAATATATGGTTTGTGGGAAGAATGAAAATAATATATGAAGATAACCATCTGTTAGTTGTACTAAAACCAATTAATATACCAGTTCAAGAAGATGATAGCAAAGATTTAGATATGCTAACATATTTAAAAAAATATTTAAAAGAAAAGTATAATAAACCAGGCAATGTTTATTTGGGGTTAGTTCACAGATTAGATAGACCAGTTAGCGGTATTATGGTATTTGCCAAAACAAGCAAAGCCGCATCAAGATTAAGTGAACAAATAAGAAATCATACATTTAAAAAAGAATATATGGCAGTTTTGTGTGGAAAAACACCTAAAAAAGATATATTAGTAGACAAATTATTAAAAAATCCAAAAACTAATACAACAGTTGTAAGTGAAAAAGGAAAAGAAGCAATTTTAAGTTATGAATTAATTAAGTATAAAAATAATTATTCATTAGTTAAAATTAATTTAGAAACAGGAAGGTCACATCAAATAAGAGTACAATTTTCAAGTAGAGGCTATCCTTTGTATGGTGATCAAAGATATAATAAAAAAGCACTACCAAAACAACAAATTGCTTTATTTGCCAATAGATTAGAATTTATCCATCCTGTTACAAAAGAAAAATTATTTTTTGAAGAAGAATTACCTAATTTCGAACCATGGAATATTTTTAAACGATGAAAATCGTTTTTTTTTGTACAAATCTAGCGAAGGTCTAGAACTTTTATTCATAAAATAACAAGAATTCGCAAAAGAAGGAGATGATTACATGCGAAAGGAAATAAAAAGTAAGCGAAAACCTTACGAAAAACATTTCATAAATAAAGATGGAACATTTGAATGTGATATATATCAAGAAAGAGTACATTATTTTTCTAATGGTTCATATGAAGAAATCGATAATACATTAATTGAAAATGGAAATATAATACAAAATAAAAAAAACGACTTAAAAGTTAAATTTTCAAAAGAAATTAATCAAAAATTATTTTCTATAAACTATCAAAAAAATAATTTTGAAATGCAATTAGAAAACGGGAACAAAGTAAAAGGAGAAAAAAATAAAAATAAAATCAAATATAAGGAAATATTTAATAATATAGATTTAGAATATATAGTTTTATCAAATAAAGTAAAAGAACAAATTATAATAAAAAATAAAAATGGAATAAAAAAACAAATAGTATTTAATTTAAAAACGGATTTAAAACTAAAAAAAGAAAATGAAGAATTAATATTGTTTAATAAGGAAAAAGTTTTTAAAATTGAAAAACCATTTATGATAGATAATAATAATAACTATAACAATAATATTTATTATAATTTTATTAAAATAAAAAATGGTTATAAAATAATATTAAATTTAGATATAAATTGGTTAGAAAAAGCAACATTTCCAGTTATAATTGACCCTACTATAGTAGTAGATGAAACAAACTTATTAGATACTTATATAAAAAGTAATAGTCCATCAGAATGTTTTAATACAAGTGAAAATTTAAAAGTATCAAAAAACCAAAACGAAGAAAGAACACTTATAAAGTTTAATTTGCCCGTAATAGGAACAGGTAGTAATGTAATTGATGCTAAATTATCACTAGTAGTTGAAGATTATGAATGTGAAGATAAAGCAAAGATAAGTATGCATAGAATAAACACACCATGGAACCCAAACACAGCTACTTGGAATAATATGAATGATAAATATGATGAAAAAATAGAAGATTATTGTACTTATTATAAACTGTATTACCCTAGTGATGAATTGATAACAACAGATTTAAATATTACTAATCTAGTTAAAAAATGGTATTCTGGATTAGAAAACTATGGTGTTATGTTAAAAGTTTATGGTAATAACTTTAATATTTCATATTTTTCAAATGATAATGCAATTAGTAGTGAACTAAAACCAGTTATAGCAATAACTTACCGTAATCAAAATGGATTGGAAAGTTATATGACATATCAACGAATAGAATTAGAAAATGGAGCACTTTATGCTAATAACTATAACGGAAACATAACAACTACATTTAGTTTAGGCAATACTTTAAACAGTAAACTTCCAGCTAGTCTTAATCTTTATTATAATACTAATGATGTTATTTTGAATAAAGATTATGGCTTTGGTATTGGTAATAGATTAAATTTTAATCAAACTATTAAAAAATTAACTATTGAAGATGAAATTGTTTATGAATATACTGATGAAGATGGAACAATTCATTATTTTAACGAAAAAATAGAAGAAAGTATTTCAAAAGGCTATTTCGATGAAGATGGTCTATCACTTAAATTAATTGTTAACAATGATAATTGTATAATAAAAGATAAAGATAGTAATCAAATGTATTTTGAAAAAAATAGTGATGAATATCGTTTAACAAAGATAGTTGCCTTTGAAAATAATGAAATTAATATTATTTATCAAGATAATAAAATAATTAAAATTAAAGATAGTGACAACGAAGAAATAAATATAGATTATGAAGAAAACATAACTATTACAAGTCCTTCTAAAACTACCAATATCATTCTTAACAATAATAATTTAACAAAAATAATTGATAATATTGGTGAAATAAATATTAATTATACTAATAATTTAATTAATACGATTACTACTTTAAGTGGGAAAAAAATAGAACTTGAATATTATAATGTTAATCCTTATCGAATAAAAAAAATAAAAGAAAAAGGTAGAGAAAACACATTAGGTAAAACTCTAACTTTTGATTACGATTTTGAGGCAACAATAATAACAGATGAAAAAGGAACAATCCAAACTAATACATTTAATAGTGTCGGAAATACAGAAACAAAAACAATTGTAGATAATAATGAATCATATGGTAAAAATTGTTATTATGGAAATTCAAATCAAACTAAGAATAAATTAATATTTGAAGAAGATATGATGAAATTTATTGATAATTATATATATAATTCAAGTTTTGAAAAAGATAATTTATTGTTTAGTGGAAATATATCTTTTACAAATGAATACAAAAGAACTGGTTTAAGAAGTTTAAAAATAGAAGGAAATGCTATATTAAATCAAAATGTTAATGAAAGTAATTATTATACATTTAGTTTATATTCTATTTCTAATAGTCCATTCATAGTTAAATTAAATAATAAACAAATAACTATTAATAATAGTAGTGAATTTATAAGAAGTGAAATAACTAATTATTGTGAAGCGGGTATAGTTGCTATTGAAATTGAAAGTAATGCTTGTTTATATATTGATGATATTCAATTAGAAAAAGGAAAAGTAGCTAATTCATATAACTTAATTGATAATGCTAATTTTAGATATGGTTTATCAGGATTTACATATGGAACTGAGGAAGTAGATTATAACATTAATGTTACTCTATGTGATAATGATGAAATTGTAACTTCTAACGGAAAAAGATATTTTAAAAGGAATATGGGATTAACTTCTGCTCCTAGTTTTTCTAAAAAAATAATAACTAACGGAGAAATAGGTGATACATATTTTCTATCGTTTTGGTATAAAAATTCTGGATTAAATTATGGTATAGATTATAAATCTACACAAATATATACCCAACTAATACCAACTGATGCAAATACTCCAAGTGGTTTAATATTTGGAATACCACTTAATAAAAATGATAAAGAATGGCAATTTTATTCAAGATATATAGTAGCAGAATATCCATATCAAGAAATAGATATAAGCATGATAGATATGGAAAATGTCAATGAAATCTGTATTACAGATTTTACCTTAGTTAAATCATCAAACACTAATTTGTATAAATATAATTCAAATGGTAATTTAATATCATATTTTGATGAGAATAACAATGAAACAACTTTTAAATATGATAATAATAATCAACTGATTAAAATGACTGAACCAAAAGGAAATGATTTAAGTTATGAATATGATAAAAACATTAAATCAAGAATATTGTCAGGCATTTCTAAAAATGGTATTACTAATGAAATTAAATACGATGAATTTGGAAATCCAATTAAAACAGTTATATCAAATAAAATAGTAAGTGAACCTACTAATGGTGTATATTATTTAAGATTGAAAGGAACAAACAAATATTTAAAAATAAACCCTGTTAATAAAAAATTAATTTTAGAAGAAAACGATTGTAGTCATGAAAAATTCACAGTTACAATAGGTGAAAAAATAACTTTAAAACCATTGTTTTATGATGATTATTGTACAAATAATTTAGAAAATTTAGCTAACTTACAATATGAATTTATTAATCAAGATAATAAAAGTATAATTCTTAAAAGTAATAATAAATACCTAACCTATAATAATGAATTTATTTTAAGTGAAATAGAAGATTTTGATAATCAACAGATTTATTTTGAAAAAATAGATTCTTTATTTATCGAAAACGACGCTACATATACAAATGATGGAAAATATTTAACTTCTACAACTGATACTTTATTAAATAAAACACAATATCAAACCAATTATAAAGGTTTAATAACTAGTATTACTGATAGTTTAGGTAATGTTACTAATTATACTTATAATAATAAAGAACAATTAATTAAAATCCAAAAACAAGATATGGAAATAAATTATACATATTTTTGTGATTTAATATCTAAAATAACTCAAGCAAATAAAGAATATTCTATAACTTATGATGAATTTTTGAATGTTAAAACAATTAATATTAATAATAACAACTTAATTACTCATAATTATGAAGAAAATAATGGTAACTTGTATGAAAGTATATATGGAAATGGTTCAAAAATAAATTATGAATATGATAACTTTAATAGAATTAGTAAAATAATTAAAGGAAATAATCAATATAACATTTATTATGATAATTTTAATAATTTAAAGAAAATAGAAAGTAATAATATTATATATAATTATTCTTATGACCTATCACAAAGATTAACTGATTATATTCAAAATGATTTTAGAATTAATTATCAATACACTGAAAATAACTTATTAAAAACTAAAAAACAAAATAATTATACATATAACTATGAATACAACCTTGAAAATAATTTAGAGAAAATAATTCATGATAACGTAATAATAAATTATGCTTATGATGAATTAAATAGATTGAAAAATAAAACTATTAATAATTATGTAACTAATTATGAATATTTAAACAAAGGAAATAGAACCTCAACAGTTATTAAAAAAATAATAAATAATAATCATACCTATAATTACGAGTATGACAAATTAGGAAATATAACAAAAGTATATAAAAATAATAATTTAATAAATACTTATAAATATGACCAATATAGTCAATTAATAGAAGAAATCAAAGGTAATCAAAAGAAAACATATCAATATGATTGTTTTGGTAATATTTTAAATAAAAAAACATACCAAAATGATATATTAATAGATACTTCTGTTTATTCTTATGAAAATGATAATTGGCAAGACCAATTGACAAAATTTAATAACGAAATAATAACTTATGATGCGATAGGAAATCCATTAACTATAGGAAATACAAATTTAACTTGGTCAAGTGGAAGAGAATTAGTAAATCTATCAAAAGATGATTTAAATGTTTCATATAAATATAATAAAGATGGAATAAGAGTAGAAAAACAAATTAATAATGATGTTTATAAATATAAATTAGAAGGCAATAAAATAATATTTAGACAAAAGGAAAATAATGTGTTATACTTTATATATGAAGTAGATAATGTAATAGGATTTATATATAATAATCAAACATATTATTATAATAAAAACTTACAAAATGATATTATAAGTATTAGAAATAGTGATAATGAAATAATAGTTAATTATGAATATGATAGTTGGGGAAATATTTTATCAATAAAAGATAATAACAATAATGATATAACTAATCAAACTCATATAGCATATATAAATCCATTTAGGTATAGAAGTTATTATTATGATAATGAATCTGGATTATATTATTTGAATACTAGATATTATAATCCTAAATGGGGAAGATTTATTAATATTGATGAGTTATTAACAACAGATAAAGGCTTTACTAAAAATAATATGTATTGTTATGCTGGAAATAATCCTGTAAGTAGAATAGAAATCGATGGTTGCCTTTGGTTTCAAGTGGCTGGAGCTGTGGTAGGTGGGATTATTGGCGGAGTAAGCAAGATTGTTAGTAATGTTGTGAGTGGTGAGAAATGGGATAATGGTGTAAAAGGCGCATTTGCCGGTGGTGCGGTTACTGGATTATTAATGACAACTCCACTTGGATTGTCAAGTCCGTTAACCACTTCTTACGCTAGTGCACTTGCTGAATCAGTGGTTAATCAAACAGTAAATGGTGATGGCATATCATGGGAGACTACAATAAAAGATACACTTGTGGACGGAACTGGAGATTACTTGCTAGGAAAAACTTATAAAAATATTTATACTATTAATAAAGGATGGTATCGACCTAAAAAATTTAAAACAAGTTTTACTGGAAGCTATATTAAAAAGTTGGAAGTTAATATGATACAAGATAGTGTTTTATCTGAAGCAGTAAATGGAAATTATGTTGTAGATACAGCAAAAAATAATATTAAAAGTATAACAGAGCCAGAATCAACTAAAAAACCTACTGCATCAGAAGAAGAATTAGGGAAAAAATTTGTGAGAGAGGCTGTCAAAATAACAAAAAAACTTATAAAAAAATTATTTGGCATTAATATACCATTTAAAAATATGTAATTTAATTATAAAATATTTATAAAAAGGAGAATTGTATGAACGATAAAACTAAGAAGCACATGAGTGATGAAACTAAGGTAATTTTAATAAAAGCATCTATTGTCGTAACTGGATTATTAGCATTGATTTGGTTTGTTCTATTAATTACTTCACAAAAAGGAATGTATGGAGATAAAAGTCAAGAAGTGTTAGATTTTTGTTTACCACTATTTGGTGTTGTTACATTATCTGGAGTAATTATGTCTTTATTGATGACAAGACTAAAATTCGATTCATATCGTACTAAATCAAGTAAATATAAAATTAAAACTAATGATTATTCTAAAATAACAAAATATTTTTGTGACAAATTCAAAGAAAATGGTTATGAAGAATTTAAAAAATATAGTTGTGATTCATATGAGGTAAATTATTCTTTAAAACGAGAAAAAAATTGTACACATGTAGTTGGTATTCTTAAGTTTGATGAATTAGATGAAAAAATATATTTAGATTATGATGAGGCAAGATTTGGAGATTTTGGCAATTATTTAATTGAAACAGAAAAAATAAATGTAAGAAAAGATATTAATGTTATTTATATAATTTGTGTGAATAAAGTAACAAAATATTTTTCAAAGTATACTGAATCAAATGTAGAACAAGAACTTAGAAGATATCATTTACCAATAGGAATATCATTCGCATCAAAAACATTATATGTAGCAACACAAGAGGATGGATTTGCAAAAGGAAAATATAAAAAGATAAAGAAAGAATTTATGAGTTATGTAGAAGATTTAATATTAGAACAAAACGATATAGAATCTGAATAAATTTTAAAAAGATATGAATTTTCATATTTTTTTATTATTTTCATATTTTTTCTAGCGAACTTCTAGTTAGACATCCATATAATAATGCGAAAGGAGATGAGATTATGAATAATCTATTTTTTGAAGATTCATTTACTCAAGTTGGAGATAATATAAATTTAAATGTAAATCAATTAAGCACAAGTTGTATAACTTCAAATAATAATTCTTTTAATTTAGATATTGAAGGTAATTTAATTGTTAAATCAATTGGAACAACTGAACCTGTTTCAAATGTAAACCATGAAGAGTTATTGAATTTCGTTTATCCTATTGGTTCTATTTATATAAGTGTTAGTGATATAAATCCTAGTAATTTATTTGGTGGTGGGTGGGAAGTTTTTGCTAGTGGAAGAACTATAGTTGGTTTTGATAACAATCAAACAGAATTTAATTCTTTGATGAAAACTGGTGGAAACAAAAACTTACAAAGTCACAATCATACAGCAACAACGAATCAAACTGGCTCACACAAACATGGAATTAAAGGATATTGGAAATTTGCATCTGGAACTTCAACAAATGCAAAAGGAGCTGCTTATGAATATCAATCAGGCGACCCAGAAACTACAAACACACCTATTTTAAATTCAGGTTCGCATAGTCATGCTGTAACTGTTAACAATGCTGGTTCTGGAGATAGTGGAAATTTACAACCTTATATTGTAGTTAGAATGTGGAAAAGAATATCATAAACATTACTCATTTATGGCTAAAAGCCGACAATAAAAATTCATTTGTTAATATAATAAAGCGAGGAGGTAAAAAATGCAGTTTTACAATAATACGATAAGGGAACAAAGAATTATTGCTCTTCGTTTAGAAACATTAGAAAAAGAAAAAGAAATTATTATAGAATATCAAAAACAGTTAGAAGAATTAAATGAATTTTTAAAAGAAAATATAAAAGAGATGGAAACTAATTTAAAACAATTAAACGGAATAGAACAAATGATTTATTACGAAGTAGTTGTAAATGGATTAAGTGTAACTAAGGCAATTGATAGAGTCTCATACAAAGTTGATAAGGATTCGTCGACACTTTGGAAAAACTATTACCCAAAAGTAAAACAAAAAATAATGGCTTTAAAAAAGATGCAATAATTATAATAACCCTAAAATAAATATTATTAAAGTTTATAAAAATTAATATGTAAAATTTTTACTTTCAATAACTATTTGTGTACAAAACAACACAAAAAATCGAATTGGATGGGAAATAAAAAAATTATAAATAAAACATTTTTAAAGTAAATAAATACATATAAAAATTTTTATAACAGCAATTATATTTCAAGTTAGAAGCTATCAAATATTGATAGCTTTTAATATTATTAATTATAATATGTAATAAAATGTAAACAATAAAAGAATAGAGCAAATAAGTTAACAACTAATGTTATAATTATAAAAGGTGTATAGTATGAAGAAGTTAGTATTAATGATAGTTCCCATAATAATTTTAATAAGTATATATTTTTTAACAATACATATCTCATTTGAAAATATAGAAAATGTAGTTATAAATGTATTTGAAAATTATGAAGATGAGTTACCAAAAGCTTGTTTAAAAGATATTTTTAATAACTGTATAAAAAAAATAGAAGTGACTAGTTTAGGTACTGTAGACACAAATAAGATAGGAACATATGAAATAACTTATACAGCAAAAAACAAGCAAATAAAAAAAATAATTAGTGTTTTAGATACTGAAAAACCAGTTATAACAATTAAAGATGAAGAAATAATAGCATGCCCAAATACTAGTGATATTAATATATCTTATACTGTAAGTGACAATTATACTCAAGATTTAAAAGTAAATAAAATAATAAAAGATAATAACTTAATTTTAGAAGCAATAGATTCATCGGAAAATAAAACCACAATAATTCGGGAAATAAATTTTTTAGATAATGAAAAACCTAAAATAAATTTGAAAGGAGAAAAAACAATATATTTAATAAAAGGAGAAAAATATAAGGAACCAGGTTATGAAGCAACTGATAATTGTATTAAAAATATGACTGAAAAAGTTAAAGTAACAAACAACATTAATATAAATAAAGTTGGGAAATACGAAATTAATTATGAGGCATCAGATGGTTTTAATAAAACAGTAGTAAATAGAATAGTTTATGTTTATGAAAAAAAACCTGATATTTCAATTGGCGATAAAGTTATATATTTAACATTTGATGACGGACCTAGTGTCTATACGAAAGAGTTATTAAATATATTAAAAGAATATAATGTTAAAGCAACTTTTTTTGTAACTGGAAATGGTAATAGAGAATATATAAAAAAAGCATATAACGAAGGACATAGTATAGGAATTCATACATATTCTCATGTTTATAAAATTGTATATGCAAGTGAGGAAGCTTATTTTAATGATTTAGAAAAGGTCCAAAAAATAATAAAAGAACAAACAGGAGAAGAGTCTAGATTAGTTAGATTTCCAGGTGGTAGTTCTAATACTGTTAGTAGATTCAACAAAGGAATAATGACAAGATTATCAAAAGAATTAGAAAGAAGAGGTTATAAATATTTTGATTGGAATGTATCTTCTAGTGATACAGTAAAATCAAATAGTGATGATATTGCTAATACTGTTATAAGAAGATTAAAAAAAGGGAATAATGTCGTTTTACAACACGATACAAAATATTATAGTGTTAAAGCGGTAAGAAAAATAATAGAATACGGACTAGCAAATGGCTATACTTTTGCTAAATTAGATGTAACAAGCCCAACTGTTCACCATGGAATAAATAATTAGGTCCAATTATATTTATTGGAAAAAAGTTATTAAAAATGAAAAGTTTTTATTAATTCAAAACACAATTAAGTGTTAAAAAACAATGAAAAATAAAAAAAGTTTTATCGCTATAAAAATAAACATATAATTAAACAGGTGATTCAATTGAAATATAGGAACTACTGTTTAATTCTTTTTTTATTGTTTTTATTTAGCTTAGGATTAGTTAAAGCTAAAGAACTTCCGCTAATTGGAAAAGTTATATATTTAGACCCTGGACATGGTGGGAGTGACCCCGGGGCTGTTTATGGAAATATTTATGAGGCAAATCTAAATTTAGAAATAGCTCTAAAAACACAAAAAGAACTAGAAAAACAAGGTGCAATTGTGTATTTAACAAGGTATGGGGATTATGATTTATCGGTTAAAAATGCTCAACTAAGAAAAAGAAGTGATTTATCAAGAAGAGCCAATGCCATTAATAAATCACTTTGTGATATGTATTTATCAATCCATCTTAATGCTGATTCAGACACTACTTGGAGAGGTGCTCAAGTATTCTTTGATGATGTCAATAAAAATAATGTTAAATTAGCTGAAATAATGCAAAATACATTTAAAAAAAATTTAAACACAAACAGGAAATATAAACAAGTAACTAATCAATACATGTATAGAAGAATAAATAGATTAGGGGTATTATTAGAAGTAGGATTTATAAGTAATCCTAATGAAAGATATTTACTTCAAAAAGAAGAATATCAAGAGAAAATTGCAAAAACAATTACAGAAGGAATAAATAATTATTTTAATACTTAAAAAAATATATATTTTTTAAAAAATAGTTTATAAATACATTGAAAAAATAATGAAAAAATGCTAAAATATCTAAATAAGAGGTGGATATTATGAAAAAATATGAAAATGAGAGTGAATACAACGACGAAAGACAAACAATCCCTTGGGGAAGAATGATAGTAATCGCTATTTCTTTATTAGCCATTTTTATCGTTATTTTATTGTTATTAAAATCATGTAATGGTGATAGAACTCCTAATTTAGAAAACGATTTACTAAATGCTGGTAAAAAATATTATGCAGAAAAAACAAGTTTATTACCAAACTCAGCTGGTGAATGTCGTACAGTTATTTTATCAGAACTATTAAGAAACAAATTATTAGATAGTTATGATTATAAAACTTGTAATGGCGAAAAAACATATGTAAAAGTATGTAAATTAGAAAGTGGAAGAGAACAATATATTCCAATATTAAGTTGTGAGAAACAAAATACAACCTTTAATGTTTGGAATGAAGGAACTGAAAGTGACATAATTAAAGATTCTACAGATGTTCGTTTTACATTTTTAGGAGAAGAATTTAAAAGTTCTACTGGAACAACTAAAGCTTATTATCCAAATAATGCAAGTAATCCTAATGGTGTAAATAGTTATTATACTAGTATTCCTAGTAAAGGATACACAGAAAAAGATAGCAAAACAGATGCTGCTTATAAATGGTACACAGAAAAAACAACTAAAGTTTATTGGAACAATGGAGAGTATTCTTCAACTCAACCAAAAGGATATACTACAAAAGGAAATAGTAAAACAGTTACAAAAACAACAACTACAAAACCATCAACTGCAAGCTATAGAACAATTAAAGAAAATACATTATATCGTACAGGAAAGGTTGCTTATCCATTCAAATATGAATGTGTAGACCCAAATCTAAGTAGATATAATGAGACAACAAAAAAATTTGAAAATACACTTATAAGTACAACAAAATGTGAAGAAAGAAATTCAGATACATTTAAAAATACAGCTAATGTTTTCTACACTTGTGATGGTGTTAATCAAGTAAGTAAAGGTAGCGAATGTTCTAAATTTACCGATTGGACAACTACTAAATGTGAAAGTAACTCAAAAACAGGAGTTGTTTGTGAAAAGAAAACAGGATACACATACACAGATAAAGTATGGCAATGGTATAAAGAAACAAGTGTTAAAAGTTATTACCCAAGCGGAAAAACTACTGCTGATAAAGAAAATACTTACTATGTGACAAGCCCAGTTAAAGGTGCTATAAAAGATACATCAACAAAAGCAACAGCTTATAAATTCTATAAAAATGTAGAAGGTACTAGTGGCAGTGAAGAGTGGGTTACAATAACAAATGGTTATGTAAGTGAAACTGAACTTGTACAAGCATTTAGTGAGCTAGGCTACAAAGTTAATAGCCTAAAAGATATTATCGATAATGAAAATCTTCGTTATCAAGTAAAACTAGAATATAGAAATAGAATTTCTAAGTAAGAATAAGGAGGAAAATTAATGAAGGAAGAATTATTAAATGGTTTAAGAGAACTACAAAGTCAACTTGGAGAATCAGTTACTGAAGAACAAGTAAAACTTTTAGATGAACACTATAATATTAAAAGAAATTTAGAAAAAGAAATTTCAGACTTATTAACCCGAATAAGTAATGATAAAAATTATACTAGAACTAGAGAATTACCAACATCTACAGATGTTTTAGAAAGAGAAATTGCTAATTCTGATATTAGACTTTCAGAAGCACAAGAAGCAATTACAAGTTATCAACTTCGTTTAGCAGAAATCGAAAGTGAGTTAACTAAAACTCAAAATATGATTTCTAGTAGTGAAAGCACAATTTCAGATTTACAAGAAGCAATTAATAACGGAGAAATTGCAGAAGAAGATATTCCATCAGTTAATACACAAATTGATATTAACCATCTTGCAAATTCACAATTAGAAGTTAATTTAACTAATTTAAATGAAGAAAAAGCAAAAGTTGAACAAGCACTAGCAAACACTAATGAAACAATTGCAAGAGAAAATGCTGTTAGACAAGGTTATGAACAACAACTAGAAGCTACAAGCAATATTGAATTAGGAGATTATATCGATGAAGTAGAAAGAACAAAGGATAGAAGAAAAGTTTTAGAACTTCAAAGAACACTAAACTCTCTTAATACAAAAACAGAGTTATTAACTTATGATTTATCAACAGAATTATCTAATATTATTTCAGATGTTGAAAGTAATACGCTAACAAATGAACAAATTAAACAAAGAATTACAACATTCTATAGTCATATTCCAACTGAATTTTTCCAAAATGATTATACAACTAGAGAAGAAGCACAAGAACAATTAGAATTATCTATTAATGATAACGATGGAGAAATTGCAAGATATCAAGATAGATTATCAAATGATGAAAATTATAGATATTCAATTTTTGAAATCGAAAGAGATGAAGTAGAGGCTGAAAGATTAAATAATAAAATTGCAAGTTCTAATGTAGAAATTGCAAGACTAGAAAGAGAATTAAAAAGAAATGCCATTCAATTCTCAATTAATCACAACTATGCTATTAAAAGACAAAGAGCTTATCGTGCTTTAGGAGAAAATGTTGATTCAAGTATTGAAATCAATTATAATCGTTTCCTAGAGAAACATAGCAGTAAACAAGAAAGTTTACAAAATGAAAGTAAATTGTTAAAACAACAACTTCACGAAGCAAAAATGAACAAAAAACATTTTGAAAGAGATTTAGAAAATGCTAAAGCAAATAGTGGAAAACAAGTGATTAATAAAAAAGCAAAACAAGCTGACGAAGAAAAACTACAAAATTTATTAATCGTTAGAGAAAATCTAAATAAACGAAGAGAATTACTAGCATATGATCCACAACAAGCACTTTTAGAAATGCTTGCTCTTGTTGATAGAGAAGTTGAAGCAACTCCAGTTACAGAAGAGGTAACTCCTTATGTTGCGCCAGAACTTGCTCCACATGTGGAAGAAACTGAACCAGTTGAGACTACTTTAGAACCAACACCTGAGATAGAGGAAAATGAACAAGAAAAAGATGATTTTCCAGTTCCAGTACCACTAGGTAATTTAGATGAAAAATTAGGTGAAGATGAAGAAGATTTAGACGATATAAGTGTAGGAATTATTCCAAGAACAAAAGCAAAATTTAAAGATGCAAGTGCAGAATTAGTTTCTAAAGCAAGAAATTTAGGAACAAAGGTTAAAGAATTCTTTAAAAAGTATAAAAAAGCTATAATAGCAACTGGTGCGGCTGTAGTAGTATTATTAACAGCAGCTTCATTAAAAGGTTGTCAATCAAATCATGATGATGTAGCTAAAGATAATGAAATTACTGATGTTGATAATTCTAAAACACCAACAATCGATGATTTAGTTGGAGATGTAACAAAAAAAGATGATGAGAAGAAGGATGAGAAAAAAAAGGATAATGTTGTTAAATCAGAAGATAAAACACCTGAAGTAACTCCAACACCAGATCCAACTCCAACACCAGATCCAACTCCAACACCAGATCCAACTCCAACACCAGACCCAACCCCAACACCAGATCCAACTCCAACACCAGACCCAACTCCAACACCAGACCCAACTCCAACACCAGACCCAACTCCAGATAAAAATGAAGTAACAATTAAGGTCGGAGAAGGAGAAACATTAACATTTAATGATAATGATAATCAAACAGTAAAAATAGATTTGAGTGAAGGAAGTAATGATAACATAATTGGTGATGTAGATACTGTTGATCCTACAGATTCTAAAGCTGTTACTGGAATGGAATTTAACTATGGTGAAAATGGTGATGATATGCACGCTAATGTAACGATTAACGCTGATAACCTAGAAGGTGGCGGTTTATCTAAAGAAGATTTTGAAAAAATATTAGCTCAAGTTAGAGAAAATAATGGTGTAACAGAAGAAGATTTAGGTTTTGAACTTGACCACAGTGAAGGACGCCAAAGATAAAAAGAAAGGTTGATGTGTGATACTATGGAAAATAGAATTAATCAAATTATTGAATTAGAAGATGGAAATAAATATATCGTTTTAAAACAAGCAATCTATCACGACGAAAATTACTTCACAGCTGCTAGAATTAGTGATGATGAAGAAAATATTTATGAAGAATTTCATTTATTACATGAAGTTAATGAAAACGGAGAGACATTTATTGAAACTGTAACAGATGATAACCTAGTTCAATTATTATTAAAATATTTTGATAAAGAGTAGAAATACTCTTTTTTAATTCACTAAAATATCACAAAAATTACATTTTATTTTCATATTATTTGTGATATAATGAAAATGGTGATGGTATGCAACGCAAGACATTTAAAACACTTGATGAACAAATAGAAATTTTAGAAAATAAAGGATTAAAAATTAATGACTATTACGAAGCAAAAAAAATTCTATTTAGAGAAAATTATTTTTTTATAAATGGGTATAGACACTTATTAATGAAACAAAATGGTAAAAGTCAATTTATTGAAGGTTCAACATTTGAAGAATTATATTCGATATTTATATTTGATAGAAAAATGAGAAATATCATGTTTAAGTATATATTAGTAATCGAAAATAATATCAAATCAATTACAAGTTATCAATTATCTAAAAAATATGGTTATCGTGAAAAAGAATATTTAAATGCTAAAAACTTTAGGAATGATAGTTTAAAAGCATCACAAGTTAATGATGTTATTAGTAAAATGAAAAGACAAATAAACAAAAATGCAAAACAACACTCTGCAACAGCCCATTATGTAAACAATTATGGGTATATTCCATTGTGGGTATCAGTAAAAGTTTTATCATTTGGTATAATTTCTGAATTATATACCATTTTAAAAGAAGAAGATAGAAGTGAAATAGCAGATTTTTACAATCTTAGTCCAAAAACATTAGAAATATATTTATCGATTTTAGCTAATTACAGAAATTTATGTGCTCATGAAGATATATTATATGACCATACAACACAAAGAAAAATTCCAGATAGTAGATTTCATGTTAAACTTGATATTCCAAAGGTAGAAGAAGAATATATTTATGGTAAGAATGATTTATATTCGGTTGTAATAATATTAAAACAAATGTTAAGCGACAGAGAATTCACTGATTTTATAAATGAAATAGGTTATGAAATCGATATATTAGAAGGAAAGTTATTCTCAGTAGAAACAAAAAAAATATTAAACAGAATAGGTTTTCCAAATAATTGGCGAGATATTTTAGATATAGAATGAGGTGCTAAAATGAAAAAAATATTAAATATAACAATACCAATAATTACTTTTTTTATAGGTATTATAGGAACGTATCTTGTTTGTAAGTTGAATTTAACAGGCGAAACTGTAGTTACTTCAAAAACGGTTAATGAGGTTAGTATAACTGAAACTAATACAATTAAAGATTCAGTTGAAAAAGTATATGATTCAGTTGTTACAGTAGAATCATATTCTTATGGTATGAAAAAAAGCTTAGGAACAGGAATAGTTTACAAAACAGACGAAAAATATGGCTACGTTTTAACAAATAATCATGTTATAAGTGGTTCATCAAGCTTTAAAATTACTACCACAAATGGAGATGAAGTAGAAGCAACACTACTTGGTAGTGATGAATATGTTGATGCTGCAGTTTTAAGAATAGATGCTAAATATGTAATTTCAACAGCTGAATTTGGTGATAGTACTAAACTTGAAATAGGAGATACAGTATTTACAGTAGGAACTCCAGTTTCAAAAGAATACGCAGGAACAGTTACTAAAGGAATTGTATCAGGAAAAGAAAGAACAGTAACAACAACCCTAGACAGTGGTGGTAGTTTCATGTTAGATGTAATTCAAACTAATGCAGCTATAAATCCAGGTAATAGTGGTGGGCCACTATGCAATATAAATGGTGAAATTGTTGGTATAAATACATTAAAACTAGTTGAAAATGAAGTAGAAGGAATGGGTTTTGCAATTCCAATTGAAATGGTAACAGCAGTATTAGATAGACTAGAAAATAATGAAAAAATAACTAGACCATTATTGGGGGTTTCATTAGCGGATATAAATAATGATTATTATTTAAGAAGAAATAATATTTACATTGATAGTTCAATAAAGAATGGAACAGTAGTTTTTCAAGTTGAAAACAACAGTACGGCAAGCGAAATAGGACTTAAAAAAGGTGATGTCATTTTAAAAATTGATAATATCGAAATAAAAAATACAACCCATTTTAAATATCTTTTGTATAAACACCAAGTTGGTGATAAAGTAAAAATTGAATATTTTAGTGATAATGAAACAAAAGCAATTGAAGTAACATTAAATAATGGATTAAATGATTAAAGACACGGTTGTGTCTTTTTTTATATAATGTTATAATTTAAATGAGGTGATTTCAAGTGTTAAAAAAGTCAAGTGCTATTGATAGATTATTAAGAGAAAATCCTAATTTGGGCGAAAGAAGATTTGGATTACCAGATATAGGAAAAAGAGAAGATAATGCTTTTTTTAATCCAACAGTTCAAAGTATAGCTGATGCAATCGATTTTTATGGTTATGAAGTAAGAGATGAATTAATAACTGTTATAAAAGATATAGACTTGGGCGGAGGAAATCCAGTTAAATTTAAACCATTCCCACTAGCTGTTGAAAGGATGCAAGAAAGTTTAAAAAATAATTTAATGTATCAGTATCCTTATACTGAAGGTGATGATAGAATAAGAAAAATTTTATTAGATTATGTAGAAAGTATAGGTTTTATAAACAAAGAACCATATTCATATGAAGATATTGATGAATATGGTTTGAGTATCCATAATTTAACATTTCTACCTTCTACATCTATAGCATTTAATATGATTGTAAATATAATTTCTAAACCAGGAGATGTAATAATAATACCAGGGCCTAATTATGGCTTATTTACAATTAGAGCAGAAAGAGCAGGAGCGGAGGTTGAAATATTACCATTAAATAAAGATGATGATTTTAAAATAAATCCTAAAAAATTAGCTGAAAAAATAGATGAAATCAATAATTCTCTTCAACTTGTTTATAATAGAAGAAAAGGGTATGTTCCAAGAGTAGTAGCTTTTTTAAATGCTAATCCTAACAACCCAACTGGAAAAATAATGAGTGAAAAAGATGCCCAATTACTTGAACAAATAGCTAGTGTTTGCAAAGAAAGAGGAGTATTTATAATAGATGATTTGGTATATCGTGATTTATCATTTGACAACAATGTTGCAAAACCAATATCAACTATACCTGGATATTTTAGAAATACAATATCACTATTCGGTTTATCAAAAAGTTATGGAATGGCATCTCTGAGAGCTGGATTTGTAGTAGCCGATGAAATAATTATAAGAGAAGTAATAAATCGAATATTTCAATCAATGGATTCTTCGCCAAGTATAGTAGGAGAAGCCCTAGCAGGAGCATTTAATAAAACCGAAGAAAGAGAAAAAGAATATAAGAAATATTTTGATGAATTAAGAGATATATATAAATACAAATATAATCTAATTGTTGCTTTAGTAGATGGAATTAATAAAGTAGATGATAAATACAAAGAAAAAATAAAGAAAGAAATAACTAATACAATCAAAGATGATGAATTAAGTAAAAAAATATTAAAAGGATTACCATATGTTACTTTCCCTTCTAATTTAAAACCCGATGCAGGATTTTTTGCCATTTTAGATTTTACAAAAATCAAAGGAATGAAATATAAAGGTTATTCTATAAATACAGAAAGAGATTTACTTAAATTTTTTTATAAAACATGTCGAATTAGATTTTTAGTTGGTCAATCTATTTCATGGCCATATGAAGATGAATTAGTAGGAAGAATAACATTTTCTCTAGAAGATGAACTATTAATTAAATCATTTATCAAAATGAATGAAGTATTATCAAAACTTACTAAAACAGAAGATTATATAATAAGAAAAAATAGATTAGAAGACCAAGAACAAATGGCTCACATAAAAATAGATGGTTGGAGAAATGCCTATGATAAAATAGTATCATCAAAGTATTTAAACCAATTAAATTATGAAGAACAAACAAAGCGATATATAGCTTCATTTGATGAGTATAAAGATTTAGTATTAGTTGCAGTAAAAGATGGTGAGGTTTTAGGATATTCATGTTATAATCCTAATAATGAAGAATATGATTCAGAATTAGTAAGTTTATACATAAAACCAAATTATTTAAATAAAGGAATAGGTTCTAGTTTGTTTATTGAAACAGCTAAATTATTATATGAAAAAAATTGTAAAAACACAATTGTATGGTGTTTTAAAGACAATTTAAAAGCAATAAAATTTTATGAAAATTTAGGTGGAAAAATAATTCTAGAAAAGAGGGCTTTAATTGGAGATGAAAGTTATGATGAAGTAGCATTCTATTTTGATTTAAAAACCCTAAACGAGAATCCCTTTTAAATAAAATATTGGTTCAAAACAATAAAAACACTATTATTTTTGGTGTTTTTTTGATATAATGTATAGGTAATAGTGTTGAAAGGAACGTTGATTATGAATTTTTTAAAAAAACTATTTGATCACGAATATAAACAATTAAACCGTTTTGAAGAAATTGCTAATCAAGTTATGGCATTAGATGAAGAGATGTCTAAATTAACTGATGAACAATTAAAAGAAAAAACAGTAGAATTTAAAGAAAGATTAAAAAATGAATCATTAGATAATCTTATAGTTGAAGCATTTGCAGTGGCAAGAGAAGCTGCATACCGTGTTATAGGGGAAAAACCATACTATGTACAAATTATTGGTGGTTTAGCTATTCACTATGGTAACATTGCTGAGATGAAAACAGGTGAAGGAAAAACATTAACTTCAACTATGCCAGCATACTTAAATGCTCTAACAGGTAATGGAGTTCATATCATAACTGTTAATGAATACTTAGCGAATCGTGACGCTAATTGGATGGGAAATATTTACAGATTTTTGGGATTAACAGTTGGAGTAAATTTAAGAGAACTAACACCTTCTGAAAAAAAACAAGCATATGATTGTGATATCTTATATTCAACAAATAATGAAATAGGATTTGATTATCTAAGAGATAATATGGTTGTTAGAAAAGAAGATAGAGTTCAAAGGCATTTAAATTTTGCCATTATTGATGAAGTTGACTCAGTTTTAATCGATGAAGCAAGAACTCCACTTATTATATCTGGTGGACAAATGCAATCAGCTAATTTATACATAAGTGCAGATAGATTTGCTAAAACATTAAAAGAAAATAACGGATATATGTACGATGAAAAAACTAAAGCTGTTACTTTAGATGAAAAAGGTGTAAGTGAAGCCGAAAAATGCTTTGCTATAAATAATCTTTATGATTTAGAAAACACTACTTTAGTTCATTATATTAACCAAGCATTAAAAGCAAATTTTGCTATGAAAAGAGATTTTGATTATGTTGTAAGTGATGGCAAGATTGTAATAGTTGACCCATTTACTGGAAGATTAATGCAAGGAAGAGCATATTCTGATGGCCTACATCAAGCAATCGAAGCTAAAGAAGGAGTTCAAATCAATGAAGAAACAAAAACTTTAGCGACAATTACATTCCAAAATTTATTTAGAATGTATGATAAACTATCAGGTATGACAGGTACTGCAAAAACAGAAGAAGAAGAATTTAGAGACATTTATAATATGTATGTTATTGAAATTCCAACTAATAAACCAGTTATAAGAATTGATGAACCAGATTTAATTTTTGCAACTAAAAAAGGAAAATATAAAGCAATTATCAATGAAATAAAAGAAAGACACGAAAAAGGACAACCAATATTAGTCGGAACAGTTGCCGTAGAAACAAGTGAGTTATTAAGTTCAATGCTTAAAAAAGAACATATTCCTCATTTTGTATTAAATGCTAAAAATCATGAAAAAGAAGCAGAAATAATTGCTAACGCAGGACAAATAGGTTCTGTTACAATTGCAACTAATATGGCTGGTCGTGGTACTGATATTAAATTAGGTGAAGGTGTTAGAGAATTAGGTGGATTATGTGTTTTAGGAACTGAAAGACATGAGTCTAGAAGAATTGATAACCAATTAAGAGGACGTTCAGGTCGACAAGGTGATCCAGGTTTCTCACAATTCTATGTTTCTTTTGAAGATGAATTGATGGTTAGATTCGGTACAGATAGAGCTAAAATGATGTTACAAAGAGTAGGATTTACTGAGGATGCATCTATTCAATTTAAAATGATTTCAAAATCAATTGAATCAGCTCAAAAAAGTGTTGAAGGAAACAACTTTGACTTAAGAAAACACTTATTAGAATATGATAATGTTGTTAACGAACAAAGAGAAATAATTTATGAAAAACGAAATGAAATTTTAGATAGTGATTCAATAAGACAAACTATTCTTAAAACAATTAATAACTATATTACAACATTAGTTGAAAGCCATGAAGAATTACTTGGTCAAGACTTAAATGAAATTTTAGAGTTAGTTAATGGTAAATTAGTTAAAAATAAAATAACACTAGATGATGTTTCTAACATTTCAAGACAAGAAGTAATCAACTTTATATATAATAGAGTAATTATGGAATATGAAGAAAAGATGAGTGATTATCCAGAAGAAGTTACTAACGAATTTGAAAAAGCAATTTCTCTTCGTGTTATAGATACACATTGGATGGACCACATCAATACAATGGCTTTATTAAGAGAAGGAATTCAATTAAGAAGTTATGCTCAAGAAAATCCATTAAGAGCTTATACAAACGAAGGCTTTGAATTATTTGAAGATATGTTAGATGTTATCGACAAAGAAATTACTATGTTTTTGATTAATGCTGAAATCAGACAAAATACAGTTAGAAAACAAGTTGTAAAAGGAAAAGCGGTTGAAGATAATAGTAAACCTAAAAAGCAACAACCTAAGAAAGTAAATAAAATTGGACGCAATGATCCATGTCCATGTGGCTCAGGGAAAAAATATAAACAATGTTGTGGTAAATAAACTCACAAACTCGCATAAAATAAGGGACTGCGGGTTTTTTGCTACTTACGATTTTTAGGTAATTTTACATCAAAAAAGGCTTTTAGATAAGTTTTAGATAAGTTTTTTTGACTAAATGAATCTCAAAATCAAGCAAATATGTTATAATTATTATAGGGGTGATAAAGTATGGGATATGAATCACTAATAAGTAGTATCAATAAAATCACATTATCAAAGGATGAAGAAAAAAAAGAATATATTCCACAATTTGTAGAATTATATGGGAACCCAGAATCGGAACAGATTATTGCTACTGATTCGTATTATTTAAATAAAATGAGAGAAACATTTGAACAATTGAAATCAATTAGAGGACAATATTCTTCCAATAAAGATTTCTATATTGCTGTATCAAAAATGTTTGCTCAGACTTATATTCCATTAATGATACAGGAATATGGAATAACCGATGAACAATTAGTTTCTAAGTTACTTAATATAGCAAATGGTAATGGTATAAAGATTTTTGATAGAGGTGAAGCACAAATATATGTAGAAAGCTTTGGAGAAAGAATAAATGGTGATGTTGGTGCATTTAAATATCACGATATGATTTGTTTTACACCTGATGTCGAAAGTAAACAAGAAGAAGTATCAGCAGATGAAAGTATAACTAATGCAACGAGAATGCTATCTTCTATGATACATGAAACAATGCATTTAGTTATTAATGTTACTAAGGAAGAACATTTTAACTATGGTAAGGAATCTAGATTAACAAGTGGTGGCTCTATACTTCACGAAGGGCTTGTTGAAATGCATGCATTAGACTTTGCAAAAAAGTATGGATTAATTCATTTACCAGCACTATATTATTTAAATAATGTTAGTATCTGTAGAACGTTGAAAGAATTATATGGTGAAGAAGAATTTGAAAGGTTAGCTTTTACTGGAACATATGAAGAAATTATTCCAGGTGAATTATTAGAACAATATAAAAATGCCGAAAGGATAAGATATTTTTCTAGAAAGGGATTTACAGTAGACCCTTCTCAAATAGATATATCAGAAGAATCAAGAAAAACTTTATAATGATAAATTATATTTTTTAGATAAGTTATTAGATAAGTTGTTGAATAAAAACTTGCAATAATTGGGCAAAAAATTATTAATTTAAAATAAAAAATACCAATTTAAAAGGAAAAAAATACTTAGTTGTTTTAAATTATTACCTTGTGGTTCGGGAAAAAAATATAAGCAATGCTGTGGCAAGTAGCATAAAACAAGGAAATATTTAAAATCCAAAAATTATTAAATTGGTTCGATTTTCAAGACTTGTCCACAAAAAATTAAAAATATATAGTAAAATAAAGGTGTGAACAAGAAATAATGTGTTGACACCTTTTAAAATCTAATAGAAATGGAGGTATAACAATGGAAGAAAATAACAATAATATTGTAATTTATCAAACTGATAATGGAATGACAAAAATAGACGTAAAACTTGAAGACGAAACAGTATGGTTATCACAACAACAGATGGCTGACTTATATGATACAACTAAACAAAATATAAGTTTGCATATTAAAAATATCTTTGATGAAGAAGAATTAGACATAAATTCAACTGTCAAGGAATTCTTGACAGTTCAAAAAGAAGGAAATCGAAAAGTTGAAAGAAAAGTTAAATATTACAATTTAGATATGATTTTATCTTTAGGATATAGAATAAAATCAAAAGTCGCTACTAATTTCAGAAGATGGGCTACTGAAAGGCTAAAAGAATATATGATTAAAGGCTTTACTATGGATGATGAGAGACTTAAGGGCAATGGTGGAGGTGATTATTGGAAAGAATTACTTGCCAGAATTAAAGATATTAGGTCATCAGAAAAAGTATTATATAGACAAGTTCTTGATTTGTATGCGACTGCTGTAGATTATAATCCTAAAGACAGTAAATCAATTGAATTTTTTAAAATTGTTCAAAATAAACTTCACTATGCTGCCCACGGACATACAGCCCCTGAAGTAATATATGAAAGAGCAGATTCTGATAAACCTTTTTATGGAGCTTACTACATTTAGTGGTGATTTACCAATAATGAGTGATGTTGTGATTGCTAAAAATTATTTAACTGAAGAAGAATTAAAAATTTTAAACAATTTAGTATCTGGATATTTTGATTTTGCTGAAATACAAGCAATTAGACATAATCCAATGCATATGGAAGATTATATTAGACAACTTGATACAATCCTTTCTAGTACTGGAGAAAAGTTGCTTGTGGGTGCAGGAACAGTTAGTCATAACAAAGCAATTAAAAAAGCAAAAGTTGAATATAAGAAATATCAAGTAAAAACAATAAGTCCAGTGGAAAAAGATTATTTAGAAACTTTAAAAGCAATAAGTAATAAAATTGATGATAAAGCAAAGAGTGAATAGAGTGTATCATATAGGTATACTCTATTTTTATATGTATATCAAAGATAAGGGGAGTGATAAAATGATTAGCATAAGAAAAAGAGGTAAAGTATATCAATATTGTTTTGAAGCAGGAAAGGTAAATGGAAAGAGAAAACAAATAACTAAATGTGGTTTTAAAATAAAAAATGAAGCATATACAGCAGGACAAAAAGCATACGATGAATTTATTAATGGAATGACAAGTATAGAATGTAATATGTTATATAGAGATTATTGGATGAAAGAATATTTTGAAATAAACTATAAATATTCTACCGCAAAGAGATATAAAGAATCTTTTAAAAATATAAAAAGGAATTAGGTAATTATAAATTATCAATTCTAACACCATATATTCTAAATCAAGCATTATTAAAGTTATATTAAACATCTAGTACAAAAGAGGCATTAAGAAACTATCAAAAAGTAATTAAAAGTTCATTAAGAGATGCAACATATTATTTTGGATTTATTAAAAATAATCTAGCAAGTGATTTACAAATCCCTAGAGTATTGTCATTTGAATTAAAAAAAACGATGTAGGACATGTCTATACAAATGAAGAAATAAATATTATTTTAAATAGATTTAAAAATAATAAAGTGTTTATATGTGCATTCCTTACTGCCTGTTATACAGGAATGAGAACAAGAGAATTATTTGCTTTAACTTGGGGAGATATAGATTTAGATAATCGGGTTATTAAAATAAATAAAACGGTATATGCAAAAGATAAAGCAGAAAATGGTAGATGGTATTTAGGTACTGCTAAAACAATAGGTAGTCAAAGAGAAGTTTATATATCTGATACTTTATATTCAATTTTATTGAATTATAAAAAATTACAAAATAATTATAAGAAACAACAAGGTAAAAACTATAAGAAATATGTTTTAGAAGAAGTAAAAAATAAATACGGTAAGTTAGTAGAATATAAAATTGTAGAAAATAATTTAAAATGTAAAAAAGTTGAAATGGTATTTACTCGAAAAGATGGAACTTATTCTGGAACAGATATTATAAAATATCCTTTTAAAATAATTCATTATGAATTAGGAATCAACTGCAGATTTTACGATTTGAGAGGTAGTTTTGCTACTATTAGTTTAAGAAGTGGATGCGAAATAAAAGACATTGCTGAGATATTAGGGCATAAAAGAATAGACACTACTGAAAAATATTATATTTCTAGTACTTCCCAAGATAAAATAAAGGTTATTATTAATTTTGATAGAAATTATGTTGATATTTCAAGTGATTCATTGTTGAAATAAGTAAATAATGGTATAATAAACATAATTATTTAACTTAAGGAGGTAAAAAATGGCAAAGGATTTAACTAATTCAGTTATTGATAGACAAAACATATTAAATAACGATATGGCAATAGAAGAAATTAAAAAGAATATTTCTGTACCAGGAATTATGGTAGATGATAAAATATATTTCACTGTTGAATATGTAGCCTCATTTTATGAAGTTGATCCTAGAACTATTAGGAGATATATTGAAAATAATAGTAAAGAATTTAATGAAAATGGATATGAAGTACTAACTGGTCAAAAATTAAAAGACTTTTTAAATAAAATAGAAAATTCTGGTAAGGACATTAATGTCCTTACCAAGGAAAAAATTACAAGATTATCAGTTTTTGATTTTAGAGCATTTTTAAATATAGGTATGTTGTTATCTGAAAGTGAGAGAGCTAAAGAAGTTAGAAAATTAATTCTAGATATAGTTATAGACTTAATTAATAAAAAAACTGGTGGTGGAACAAAGTATATCAATCAAAGGGATGAAGATTATCTGGAATCGTGGTATTGTGAAGAAAATTATAGAAAATTATTTACCGATGCATTACGCGATTACGTGGTAGAAGGAAAATATAAGTATGCCAGATATACTGATAAAATTTATGAAAGTATTTTTAAGGAAAATACAAAAGAATACAAGGCAATACTTAATTTAAATGCAAAGGATAAAGTTAGAGATACTTTTTATTCAGAAGTATTAGATTTAATTTCATCATATGAGGGTGGTTTTTCAGAAATATTAAAAAGTGAGTATTTGAAAAAAAATGCAAGATTAGAATACTATGAAGTAGATAAATTGTTTGATGATTTTTCAGAACAAAAATTATATGAGCCTTTAAAAAATAAAGCACGAAATAAAATGGCAAGTAGAGATTTGGCATTTCGTGATGCGTTACACTTAAGATTAACTGAATATATTAGTCCATTAGATAAATCAGAATTTGAAAGATTTCTAGGATTGAAGAGTCAGGAATTACTTGAACGAATGAAAGAGACAGAAGAAGTTTTTAAGAGGTTGAAAAATCGTGAATAAAAGAATTATATATATACCAGATGAATTAATTGAACAAATCCATTCTAATACAATTGATGTTAGTGGCGGTGGTGACAAAGGAATTATAGATATAGGAAGACTAAAATCTGTATTGGCACATATACAAAATGATGATTACTATCCTAACTTTGTAGATAAAATTACGCATCTTTTCTTCTGTGTTTGTAAATTTCATGCTTTTGTTGATGGAAATAAAAGGTTAGCCATAACCTTATCTGCACAATTTTTAATTTTAAATGGGTATGGTCTAATATGCGGAAAATTTATTGAGGAAATGGAAAATATAAGTTACCATGTGGCGGCAAATAATATAAATAAAAATTTGCTACATGAAATACTTGAAAGTTTTCTTGATGGAAATTATGATTCTGAAGAAATAAAATTAAAAATATATAAAGCAATTTCAGAAAAAATTTTAGTAGAAGTATAGAATCGCACATTTGATAAAATAAAAAAATATGATATACTCATATTAAGTGAACGGATGTGGGCAATGTCCACAAATTGTCCACAGTAGATAATACTTATAGTACAGATAATACGTATAATACAAATAATACAGATGATACCTAGTCTTAAAATACAATAAATACAGATAGTACTATAAATACTAATAATACTGATAATATAGGGAAATCAACTTCATGTGGTTCGGGAAAAATATAAGCAATGTTGCGGAAAGTAGTATAAAATAAGGGACTAAAAGGTTTTTTGAACTTTTAAAAATTTGTACATAATTAAAATTTGTGCTCATAAAAATTAAAAAAACTGTTAAAATCATTGAAAAATAAGGAATGTTATCACAGAAAACGTGATAACATTTTTTTTTGACAAATAGAAATGTAAAATTTAAAGAAAATAATATAAATTTGTTCCAAATAACATACATATATGTTATAGTTGTATGTAGAAAGGAACTAATATTTATGAATAAAGAAGAACAAATTTTAAAACTTATAGAAGATAACAAAGGAGTTATTACAACTAAAGAAATTGCTCAAAATGATATTAACAGAGTGTTTTTAACTAGATTAGTTAATAAAAGACAATTGGAAAGAGTAAAAAATGGTTTATATATATTGCCTTCTACTTGGGGTGATGAATATTTTAATTTAACTTATGGAAATAATGCTGTATTTTCGTATGAAACTGCTTTATACTTTTTAAATTTATGTGAGACTGTACCAAGTACATATCATATTACAGTAAATAGAGGATATAATGGAAGTTTAAAAAATTATGATAATGTTAAATTACATTATGTAAAAAAGGAAATATTTGAAATAGGAAAGATAACTATTAAAAGTCCACAAGGACAAAATATCCTTTGTTATAATGCAGAAAGATGTATATGTGATTTATTAAGAGATAAAGATAATAAAGATATTGAAACTATAAAATATGCTATTACTGAGTATTTAAATAATAAAAAGGAAAGAGATTTACCAAAGCTTATGGAATATGCTAAAAAGTTTAATGTCGAAGATGATATAAACAAGTATTTGGAGGTGTTAATGTAGTGTTAGATGCAGAAAATTTAAAAATAAAAATTAAGACTAAAGCACATGAAAATAATTTAGAACATCAAGATATAATGCAAATGTATTTTTTTGAAAGATTATTATATCGTATATCAAAACTTAAAATATATTTCATAAAAATCTCCTTTCTTTAATATTTCGGTTAACAACATATTGAATTACCTATATTTCTACATGCTTAATCATCCGAACTCTAATATTAAAATTAGTTTCCATTATCTACAACCGAATTAATAAATAATTATATGGCATACATTCAAAAATACGCACTCGAAGTGCCTGTTATAATCCGTCTTTACCGATGTTTGTTATAATAACAAAAAACATAAAAAAATCAAAATTCTAACTTTGAAATCTTTATGTTTAACATTATACATGATATAATTAATATGAGGTTGATATTATGAAAACTATTTTTTTAACAAGCAATACTAAACACTATCACAAAATAAATAATAAAAAAGTAGCTAACGAAATTGATAATATAAACGGTATAGTAGAACAAATAATAAACTTGTTGGAAAAACAAGGAACAATTTTATATATAGCGGCAAGTCCTGATGATTTTAAAAAAAACGAAGAATACTCAAATCTTATTTTTGAAGGATTTAATTTATCAGGAGTAAAATTTGCTAATAATTTAGTACTAGATTCTAGAACAATAGAACAAGCGCGTGAATACATTTCAAAGGCAGATTTAATATTTTTAAGTGGTGGGGATACTTACATTGAAAATGAATTTTTTAAAAAAATAAGGTTAAAAGAATTATTAAGTTGCTATAACGGAATAATTGTAGGTCAAAGTGCTGGGGCTATTAATTTAGCAGAACACGTGTATAATAGTCCAGAAGAAGGCATTGATTCAGAACCTATTTATTTTGAGGGACTTGGTTTAAGTCAAATCAATGTTGAACCTCACTTTGAATTAAATAGTTCCAATTTTGATGATTATGAAGTTTATCAAAGAAATCATTTATTAAATGAATCAAAAAAAAGAAAAATTTATGCTTTATGTGATGGTTCACATATATTAGAAACCGATGAACAAATAATAGTTTATGGAGAGTCATACTTAATAAGCGATGGAGCAATTACTAAATTATGCTCTAATAAAGAATATAAAAATATTACTCCAACACAAACATTAAAACTTTAATAAAATGGAGGTGATTAAATTGTTTGGACCAAGAGAATTAGATATTAAAAATACATATAATCCAAATTTACAAGATATAAGAGAATCTTCTTTACGAACATATGGTGAGGCTAATTCTTTTTATAGAAAAGAAGAATTATATATGAAAGATGTTGAAAGAAGAATTTTATCAAAAGAACTTTCAAAAGAAGAAGATATATATGATGAATGCCATGCGATTGCATCAGATTTAGCTAAATGTTGTGAAATGTACTTAAAAGCAATATATATATTTGAACATAATATTCCTGGAAATAAAATTGATGATATTTGGGAAAAATTAAAAAACCAAGAATACAAAACAGATAGTAATGGGAACCTAATTTATATAACTTCATTTGGGGTATATACATTTGTTAAGTATGATTTAAATGGTGAACCAATCAAAGATAAAGATGGTAAGTTAGTATATTTTGATGCTGATAATAACACTTATAATGAAAACAATAGGGGTTCCAAAATAAAAAGAAGTGGACATCAATTAGACAGATTAATAGAATTACTATCGCCATCTTCAAATCTATTATTGGAAACAAGAATGTTAACAATTCCAATGGGTTCAACTGAGAATAATAGTTCTATATCTATATTAGATTTATTATTAGAAAAAGGTGTGCTACAAAGAGATAATCAAATTTCGGAAGAAGAATACACTAGTTGGATTTTAAAACATAAAAAAACATTTGAAGAAGCCAGATATTCAGGCCAAAAACAATATGATGTTAATGTTGAGTTTTTATACCACTTAGCTACCCAAATTAGAGCAGTAGCTCAATTTATAATAGAACCTAAAAATGAACAAAAATTTTCTATAACTGATGATGAAATTTCTAAATTACCAAACGAAATTAAACAATTTATATCATTTCATTCACATTTGATGTCTGAAGAATTAATTAAGTTAATTGCCAACAATGAAGAAGCTAAAAATAAAATAATTACATTATTTTCAAATAAATATGTACTACCACAAACTATCAGTTCTATAGACTTTTATAAAATGATTAAATTAATGAGTAATCAAGAAATCTTATATTGTTCATATTTGTATTATATGTTGAGTAATTATGATACCCTAACACTTGAATCATTTGACGATGAGACTAAAAAAGAAGAGAAAAAAATCCTTGAAATAGCAGAAATATTTAAATTATTAGGAATGTCACCTAGTCAAACTATTAAATTTATTATACAATTAAAAGAAACATTTAAAGATAAAATAACAATTGGAAATGAAAGTTTTTGGAAATTATTTAAAGTTTTAAGAAATAAATTTAATTATAAAATCTATAATTATAATATTGTTCGTAATAAACTTAATCATTACCCAGATTATGACATTAATAATGACAAATTCAAGTTTTAGTAACCTAATAATTTAAATATAAAATGAAAGATGATATTATGATAAAACAAGATACAATAAAAAAGAAAAGAAATTGAAGAAAAATTAAAAGAAATAAAATTAAAAAAATCATCAAATAATGAAGTAGACGACACAAATTTACTTAAATCATATTTAACATTAAAAAACATTTTAGCTATTATTTTTGCTTTAGGAATATGTTTATTTGTAATTAATTTATATGTTAAAATGTCTGATTTAAAATCTAAAATTATATTTTTACCATTCCTGTTATGCACAATAAACGGTATCGGCTATATGTTAGCAAAAATATTTAATAAACCAAAACTGCAAAATATATTTTTAAAAAGTTATGTTATTATATTCTTAATATTTTGGTTTGCTTTTCTAATATTTCTAACAATAAAAATAATTGAAGTAAAAGCCTATATAATGTGTTTATTCACAATTCTATTTTGGATAGCAGGAATATATGTATTTTATAAATTTATAATTAAAAATAAATAATTAATTTAAAACTAATAATAAAAAATATCAATATGAAAGGAGAAATATATGATAGTAAAAAACAATTACAATGAATGTATAACAAATCTTGCTTGTTCAATAAGAAAATATTTTAAATTAGATTATAAACACAATACAATAGAATATATAGATAAAATATTAGAAGAAAAACAACCAAAAAATGTAGTTACTATTTTATGTGATGGTATGGGTTCAAATATAATAGATAGAATTTTAACAAAAGATTCATTTCTTATAAAACATAGAATAAAGCCGATAACTACAGTTTTTCCAGCAACAACTGTAGCAGCTACAACATCAGCAATGACAGGTTTAAACCCAATAGAAACCGCTATGCTTGGGTGGAATATGTATTATAAACCATTAAATAAAATAATAACAACATTCTTAAATTGTGAAAAAGGTGATTCTAAATATATAAAATTAAAAGAAGCAGAAGAATATAAGCATAAAAATATGATAACAAAATCAATTATGGAAGAAATAAATGAAAAAGGAAATGATTCTAGTTATATTTTATTCCCATTTGGAAATGAGCCATATGAAACTTTAGATGATATGTGTGGAAGAATAGAAGAGTTATGTAAAAGAGAAGGGAAAAAGTACATTTATGCTTATAATACAGAACCAGATAGTTCAATGCATGAACTAGGTAGTGATTCAAAAAAAGTAGATGAAATAATAAAGGAAATTAATTTTAAAATTGAGGAATTAAGCAAAAAATTGAAAGATACAATTATATTCGTTATTGCTGATCATGGACATATAAATGTAGAAAATATATTTTTAAAAGATTATCCTTCAGTAGTTTCATGTTTAAAAATGAATACTTCACTTGAACCAAGAGCAGTTAATTTCTTTATAAAAGAAAACAAACAAAATGAATTTGAAAAATTATTTGAACATTATTTTAGTGAAGATTTTTCCTTATACACTAAAAAAGATATAATTGATTCAAAATTATTTGGTGATGGAATTAAAAACAAAGCTGTAGATGATATTTTAGGAGATTATATAGCAATTGCTAAAACCGATAAAGCTATACTGTATGAAGGTGATGAAGTTTTAAAATCACATCATGCTGGTTATACTGATGATGAAATCTTAATTCCATTAATTGTAATAGATACAAATGAAATATAAACAAAAAATATAGCATAAAATTATTATAAATATTATGTTATTTTTTTAAAAAAAAATTTATTAAAAAAATTGTTAAAATTGATTTTGATTTGTGTTTGTGGGACAATTGTGTTGTAATAGAAACTAAGGATATAAGGAGGTGTATTTTACTTAGTTTTGAATTTAATTTAAAAGGAAGGAAAAATTCAATAATTACAAAACCAACCGAGCCAGTTAAAGAAGAATATGAATTTAATGGCTGGATGCTTGATAATGAATTGTTTGATTTTACATCTAAGGTAAGCAAAGATATCACTTTAGTTGCAAATTTGACTGTCAAAACCGAAAAAACATATAAAATAACATTTGATTCTAACGGTGGAACAAATGTATCAAAACAAGAAGTATCTTCTGTTGCAACAAAACCAAAAGAACCAACAAAAGAAGGTTACGTATTTATAGAATGGACATTAGATGGCAAATCATATGATTTTAGTACAAAAGTAACCAAAGATATTACTTTAAAAGCAAAATGGGAATATGTACCAAATGTAACTTATAAAGTAGAAGATTTACCTGGTTCAATTGTAGGACAACAAAAAATTTACATATTAAAAGATGGCGTTAAAACTGAAGGATACATTGATATAACAACATCTAAAGGAAAGAAAACAGCAATTGTTCCTATAACAGATCTAGAAATAAATAAAAATAAAATATTAAAAATTGAAAATGCAAGGTTAAGCAATTAAAATGAGAGGAAATAAGTAAATGAAAAAAGCAAGTTTATTTGCGACCGCACTAGTTTCAATGTTTGCTTTCAATTTTGGAACTAAAGCAATGGAAGTTAGTTCTCTTGAAGAATTAAGAGGATGTCTTTCAAAAGATGGAAGTTGTACACTTACTGAAAATATTGTTATAACAACAAATGATATTCTTTCAGGAAAAGCATTTAATGCAAAAGGTAATCCAATTAATTCTATGTTAAATGTTGATGGGACTAAAGTTGTATTAGACCTTAATGGTTATTCTATTTCTACAACAGGATTTGTAAACATAGGAATAATTAATATTGACAACTCTGGTGAACTAACAATCAATGATTCAAAAGGGGAAGGAGTTATAACAACAGGTGATAGTGATACTTATGCTGTAGTTACAATTTGGAGAAAGTCTAAATTAACAGTAAATGGAGGTACTATAGAAGGTAAATATTATGGTATATCTGGAAATGGTTCAACTGGAGTGGGAGATACTACTATTACAATAAATAATGGTACTATTAAAGGTATAAAAAAAGATGATAATTATGGAATCTATCATCCACAATTAGGTACTTTAACTATAAATGGTGGTGAGATTACTGGTGCTACAGGTATTGAACTTCGTTCTGGAAATTTATTAGTAAATGGTGGAAAAATTAGTGGAATATCTGTTCCTACTACAACTACTCCAAACGGAAATGGAACAACAACAGTAGGTAGTGGTATTGCAATTGTCCAACATACTACAAAAAATGAAATTAACGTAACTATTAAAAACGGTTTAATCGAAGGGTATACAGCATTCTATCAAAATAATACACAAAAAAATGATGAAGAAGCTATAGCTAAAATTACCCTAAGTTTATTAGGTGGAACATTTAATACTATTAATGGTGGAAAAAATGCTATTTATAGTGAAAATAAAACTAATTTCGTAACAGGCGGAACATTCAATGCAGACATTTTACCATATGTAGCAGAAAAACACATTGTTAAACAAGATGGTAAAACTTATACAGTAGTAGCAAATAAAGTTTTAGAAGCTACTGAAGGTACATTTGAAAGTGAAGAACCATTAGACACTGATTTAGTATTAAGTATTGTAGCCGCACCTAGCGAAAAGACAAAAGAAGCAACAGAAAAAGTTAATGAAACTTATAAATCAAACGAGAAAATTAAAGATTTAAAATTAATTTCTTTATACGATATTTCATTATTAAAAAGTCAAGAAGTTGTGCCAGTTGAAGACGGTAAGTTTACTATTTCGCTTGCTATTGATGAAAGTTTAAGAAATTTCAAAAATTATAAAGTTATTTACTTAAATGAAGATGGAAATATTGAAGAAGTAATTGATGCTAAATTGGTTGACGGAAAAGTAGTATTTACAACAACTCACTTAAGTACGTATGGTGTAATCGCATATAATGATGTAGTTAATCAAGGTGGAAGCACTATAAAAAATCCACAAACTGGTGATAAAACTATTTACTATATTACAACAGGAATTATATCAGCAGTAGTATTAACTAGTGCAATAGTTTTAAAAAAAAGAAAAATTGAGGGTTAGAAAATTCTAACTCTTTTTAGTTGAAATATATTTGATTGTTGATATAATTATATAAAGAGGTTTTAATGTATATAAAATTATAAACCATCTGGTTTTGAAAATATTATTATGAAAAGTGATAGCAAACATCTAAACGGATTATGATTTGTAAAATCAAAAGATACTAAAAAACATAAAGAAAATTTTTTTGAAAAAGATTTACCTATATTTTCTTTAGTAAGTGGTTAGATATTTATTTTAATGGCGAAGAGCCAAAATATAAATTAGACTAAATATCATTTAGAGAAAAAGTTACAATACTAATGAATGAAATACCATATGGAAACGTTGTAACTTATAACAATTAAACTAAAAAATAGCAAGAACAAAAGGAATAAAAAAATGTCTGCTCAGGCCATAGGATGAGCAGTAGGTTATAACCCAATTTGTATAATTATACCATGTCGCAGAGTTATTGGCGCAAATGGTATAGTGGAGGATTAGAAAATAAATACAAATTATTAGAACTAGAAAAAAATGATATGAGCAAATTTAAGTTTCCTAAAAAATAAAGAAAGCAGTGAAAATATGGTTTTAAATGTAAGTGGAAGAACAGATATAGTTGCTTTTTATAGTGATTGGTTTATAGAAAGATATAAAGAAGGATACATTGATGTTAGAAATCCTTTTTATCCTAAATTAATAAGTAGAATATACTTTAAAAATGTTGATTTAATTTTGTTTTGTACTAAGAATCCTATTCCTATTTTAGACAAATTAAAATATATAGATAAACCTATTTTATTTCATGTAACATTAACGCCGTACAAAAAAGATATTGAACCCAATGTTTTACCAAAAGGCATTATAATAGAAGCAATAAAAAAGTTATCTAAAGTAATTGGAATAGATAATTTAACTATTAGATATGACCCAATATTTATAAGTGAAAAATATAATTTAGATTACCACATAAAAGCATTTGATAAATTATGTAGTTTATTAAATGGTTATGTTAATAAAATAATAGTTTCATTTATAGATGATTATAAAAATGTAAGAAAAAATGAAAAGATTTTAAACTTTAGAGAATTTACCGAAAAAGATTATGAAATAATAGGCAAAAACTTTAGTAGAATTGCCAAAGAAAATAGCATGACTGTTCAAACTTGCTTTGAAAATAGAAATTTAGTGGAATATGGCTTTATAAAAGGCGAATGTCTATCACATGAACTTGCTTATAAATTAACAGGAAAAAAATATAAAACTTGGAAAGCAAGAAAAGGAGTAAATTGTAACTGTGTAGAAATGGTCGATATAGGAGTTTATAATTCATGTAAACACTTTTGTAAATATTGTTATGCTAATTACGATGAAAAACAAGTAAACAATAATTTTAATAGTCATTTTAAAGATTCATCACTATTAGTAGGAAGAATAGAGAAAGATGATTTAATTAAAGAAAGAAAAAATTAGATTTTATTTTAATTTTTTAAAATATAGATAAAATAATTTTTAATTTAAAATAGTTGTAGTATTTTTAAAAAAAATATATAATGTTTTTAGGAGATGTAAAAATGATTTTTAATGTAGATGAAAGAGTTTTAGACTTAGGATTAAAAATAAAAGCAGTTGTTATGGAAGATATTGATAACGAAAGCAAAAATGAAGAATATGAAATATGGAGAAAAGAAAAAATAGAAGAATTAATCAAAAAATATAAAGACTATTCTATTAAGGATGATGATGTAATTGAAGCATTTTATCAATTACACGAAAAAGTAGGTGTTCCAAGAAGAAAAAATTTACCTGCAAGTGAAAATTTAATTAGATTATTAGTTAAAAGAGAAGATTTAGTAAATATAAATAAAGCAGTTGATATTTATAATATTTTATCAATCGAATCTAAATTATGTTTAGGAGCTCATGACATAGATAAAGTAAGTGGAAAAGTGACATTAAAAATAACTGATGGTAGTGAGTCATTCCTACCACTTGGCAATGATGAACCAAAACCAATCAAACCAGGTGAATATTCATTCGTAGATGATGACAATGATGTTATATGTTGGTTAGATATAAGACAAGTAGATAAAACAAAAGTAACTAGTGATAGTAAAAATATTTTATATTTAATTATTGGAAATACAGAAACTACTTATGAAGAATTAGAATTAGTTTGTAATCAAATTATTACTTTAACTACTAAATATTGTGGCGGAAAAGGAAAAATAATAAGATAAAGGAGGAATATATGGATGTCGTTGGAACAATGTTTTTTAAAGACAAAAAACTATTAATTGATAAACCAAAAAAAAGACCTACATATCAAATGATTGGTGGGAGAGTAGAAGATTTTGAAACACCACTTGAAGCAGCAATAAGAGAATGCCATGAAGAATTAGGAAAAAATGCTATATTTGATGAAACATTATTTGAATTAGTAATGAACTTTAATGAAATAGCTACTAGTGATGGAACAACTCCAATTAACTTTTATGTATTCAAATATAATGGAGAACTAAAAGGAGAACTTACAACATCAGAAGAAATTGCTAATCATTTGTGGTACGATACAACTATAAATGATTGTTTGTTATCTAATACATTAAAAAATGAAGTTATACCATATTGTATAAAAAATAAATTAATAAAATAGGAGAAATTATGAAAAGACAAGTTTTAATTATATTTATAGCATTAATACTAATGCTCACATTTACAATTTTACTTTTACCGAACAAAAAAATAAAACAAAAACAATTTAGTCAAGGAATTAACGTTTTACCTACTATGAATGATTTAATAACTAATGATAGTGTTTGGTGTGGGACGTTTCAATTAGTATGGAATGATATGAAAAACGAAGTAGTAAAACAAGATATTGTTTTTAATCCACAAATAACTATGGCTAATAATTTGAATAAAGAAGATTTTAATGAAAATATGTTATCGAAAGATTCTTATTATAAAATTTATGAAATTAAAAGTAAAGAATTAAAAGAAAAAATAGAAAAAGAAATCAAAGAAAAATTCAACCAAGAAAGTGACATTTTAAACGAATTTGACTGGGATGAAAATCCAAAAGATGATAATTTTGTAAATTATTTCTTTTATGTAATGCTTTATAAAGAATTTGAATTTGAAAAAGAATTTACAAAAACAACAGGAACATTTAAAGAAGTTGAAAATGTTAATTTTTTTGGAGTAGAAAATAATGCAGAAATGAAAGAACAGATAAAAGTAATATTTTATAATAATGAAAATGATTTTGCTATATCTATTCAAACTAAAGGAAATGATGAAGTTATATTGTATAAAAATCCCAAAGGTAATACATTTAATGAGATATATGAAAACCTATTAAAATTAAAAAACAATTTTAAAGGAAATAGTGAATTTAGTGAAAATGATTCATTAAAAATGCCTGTAATTGATTTTAATGTAAAAAGAGAATATGATGAACTAGCTAATAAAGTATTTCTAACTTATGATAATAACGAAGCAAAAATAATTAAAGCAATTCAAACTATTACTTTTAGCATCAATTCTAAAGGTGGTAAAGTAAAAAGTGAAGCGGCAATTGATATGAAAAATTATAGTGCTGAAAAGCCAATAAAAAAGGAAAAAAGAAAATTTTATTTAGATAATACTTTTGCTTTATTCTTGAAAGAAAAAGACCAAGAAAAACCTTATTTAGCAGTTAAAATAGATGATATAACAAAAGTACAAGGAAACTTAAAATGAACAATTATATAGAAGTAATAAGGGAAGCATTTTTGTTTTTTCCATTAATTGCATTTTTAATTAGTATTCCTTTTATCCTTCTTCAATACCATAAGTATGGTTCAATATCAGTTTTGAAATCATTAATTATATATTCGTTTGTTTTATATTTAATTTGTGCGTATTTTTTAGTAATACTACCACTTCCTTCAATTGAAGAAGTACAAAATCTTACAACTAAAACAACTCAATTAATACCATTTTCATTTGTAATTGACTTTATTAAGGAAACATCATTTAATATAAAAATACCTTCTACATATGTAAAAACACTAAGTGAAAGTTGTTTTTATGTACCAATTTACAATATATTTTTAACTCTTCCTTTTGGAATGTATTTAAGATATTATTTTAAATGTAATTTAAAACAAACATGTTTATATACATTTTTATTAAGTTTATTTTTTGAACTAACACAATTAACAGGCTTATATTTTATTTATCCAAGAGGCTATAGATTATTTGATGTTGACGATTTAATGTTAAATACATTAGGTGGATTATTAGGATATGTAATTGCAAAACCATTTACTAAAATATTACCAAATAGAGAAAAAATAAATGAAAATGCTATAGAAAAAGGAAAAATAATAAGCGGTTTTAGAAGAACAACAACATTCATTCTAGACTTATTCATATTAGGTATAATTTTATTATTAACAATTTTATTTACTAAAAATAAATACATAATTATTTTAATAATAGTTTTATATTATTTCTTACTACCACTATTTTTAAAAGGAAGTACATTAGCGGAAAAATTTTTAAATATAACTGTTGTTGATTATAATAATAAATATAGTATAATGAGATTACTTTTAAGAAGAATTATGTTCACTTTAATTTATATAGTAATTCCCATTTTATTGTTTAAAATAAGAATAAATAATGATTACTTCAACACAATACTTCGTATTTTAACTATTATTTTAGTATTACTATTTTATTTTGTATCAGCAATGAAATATATGTTTAGTAAAAGAAACTTGTTATATGAAAAATTAAGTAAAACTAAACTGATTAGTACAATTAAGTAGAAGCATTTTTTAATTGAATGTTTAATAAAAAACTTGCCACCAAAAGCAATGTATATTGTGGTAATAGAATTGTTTTTTTGTATAAAATAGTATTATAATAATAATGGAGGGATGATATGAAAAATAAAATACTATTGTTTTTTGCTGTTTTTGTATGTTCGTTTTGTATTGGTTTAGGATGTACAGATGCGTATACTATATCTAGTGATGGAAAGTACTCACTAATCTTAAGGGCTTCCGAAGGAGAAATTGAGGGATTATCGACAAAGGTTATAAAATTTGATTTAGATGAAAATGAAACTATAAAATTGTCTGATTTGACTAAAGGTATTGTTCCATTCAATGGTAGAACAAACTTCTCACATTGGGGGAAAAATATTTTTGATGCGACAAAAGCAAAAGAAGAATTAACTGCTAGTGATTTTAATTGGGAAAGTTTAGTTGAAGGCGTAAATTATAGTAATAGTTTAGAACTATGGGCTCAATTTTCAGAAGAAGCTTTAAAAGGAACTGGAACATATTATATAACAATAAATCCTTTTGCTGGTAAGGTTGATGGTAAGGATATAATAAAATTAACTAGTAGCGAAAGTGAGTTTAAAACAATTGATTTAAGTAAATATAAAGCAGAAAGAAATGGTTATACATTTATTGGTTGGGGTTATGATGGTAGATTTATAAGTTCAATTGACCGCAGTTATTTTGAAAATGCTGATGTAATTGAAGTAACAGCAGTTTATAAGAAAAATACGTTTGAAGAAGATGATTCTTATATATTAGTTTTAGATGCTAATGGTGGTAAAATTGATGGAATGGATGTTAATAAATATAACTATGTAGGTGGTCAAACTTCAGCAACAGAAATGTCAATATTTCAATATGTACCAGTAAGAGAAGGTTATAAGTTTAATGGATGGAAAGCAAAAAAAGATGGAAGCGGTGAAACTTATAACTATATTTATTGGGGTGCTTGGAGAAATCAAGAAGATTCTGTTTTTGAAAAAGATACATTAAACGAAGAATATGATATATATAAAAATTTAACTTTATATGCTAGTTGGACTAAAGATGTTAATGTTAAAACAGAATTTGATAGTAGTAGTTCTATAAAAGGTACTATTAATTTTGAAAATGGTATTAATGAAAACTATAAATTAGATATTAGAAATGTAGAATTAAAAAAAGAATTAGAAGATAAAAATGTTAAATTCGTAGTAGATATAAACATGTTAGATGGTAATAATGTTGTTAAAATTAATGATACAAAAATGAAAATAAAAATTTTATTACCTGATAATTTAAAGGGATTTAACGAATATAAAGTAGTTTACATTTTAAATGATGAAATAAAAGAAACTATAAAAGCAAAAGTAGAAGATGGTTATATTGTATTTGAAACAAACCATTTAAGTCAATATGGTATAATTGCTACAAGTGAGAACAATCCTAAAACTTTTGATAGCACTTCTATTTATATTACAACAGGTATTTTATCATTAATTACTTTAATAGGAGTAACATTTAAACTTAAACAAAACGAAGTCTAGTAAAACTAGACTTTTTTTGTTCATTTTTAATTATTTATATATTAGTTATCTATAATTCTATTTTACTTAACATAAACTATATTGGGAGGTTTATACATATGAATAACAAAGAAAATAAATGTTCTTGTAATAAAAGTTATGAGAAAGCAAAAAGAATAATAGATGAAGCAAATAAAAATATAAAATATCGTTATATTCAAGGCCCTAAAGGGGATAAAGAAGATATAGACTCAATAGGGTCTAGCCACACTAATTGAAATTATTTCTTATGTTGAAAGACATTTAGCTAATGAACCAGAACTTCAATTATCAGCTGATGTCGATTCAATTGTTTCCTTAAATGAAACAGGACTAGATTTATTTGCAAAATATACTAGTGAAAATGCAATGGATATAAAAGAAAATTGGAAAGATGATTTAGAAAAATAATTATAAAATCTAAAAGACTGTTTTACACAGTTTTTTTTGGTTAGAATGTAAACCCACAAAATAACATATTTTTTTAATGAAAAGTGTGGTATAATTAAACTAGGAGGATGATAAAATGAAAATAAATGCAAGAGGTCAAAAAATTAAAGTAACAGATGCTATACAAGCACACACAGAGGAAAAACTTAAAAAATTGGATAAATATTTCGACACTCCAGAAGAAATAACAGCCAATGTATTAATCAAGGTAAAAGGAAAAGACCAAACAGTTGAAGTTACAATTCCAACTAAAAAATTCATTTTAAGAGGTGAAGAAACAAATAATGATTTATATGCTGCTATTGATTTAGTAACAGATAAATTAGAAAGACAAATAAGAAAAAACAAAACAAGATTGAAGAAAAAGAATGTTCAAAATGTTATTGATTTTAAAATAGATTTCGAAGTAGAAAAAGAAGATGAAAATAAAAGTAAAATAGTAAAAAGAAAGAATATTGAAATGAAACCTATGAGTGAAGAAGAAGCAATATTGCAATTAGAATTACTAGGACATTCATTCTTTGTATTTAAAAATGTAAAAACAGATGAAATTGATATTTTATATCGCCGTAATGATGGGGATTATGGAATAATAGAAACTAGATAGTTAAGTATTTTACTTAACTATTTTTTTGTAATATTTAAAAATAGAATAGTTTTTTCAATAAATATTTCCTAAATAAATTATAATGTGGTAAAATATAAGTGATAATTAGAAAACCTCATTAAGGAGGGAATATGCAATTTAGAGAAAAAGAATTAATAAATTTAATTAAAAGTTGTATGAACTTAGAAGAGAAAGTAATCAAAAATATAATAAATACAGTGGTTATTAAAAACAATATTATTGAATTTAAAATAAACCCTGCTTATTATGTTTTACCGACGACTAGTGATTTACTATTAGTTAACATAATAATAACTACAGAAAACTATAAAGAAGAAATAATGGAAGCCCTAATAATGAGCCCAATAACACAAGAAATAATTGAACCTAATAAATTATTTTATTATATTTCTATTCCAAAAATAAAGGAAAAAAATAAATTAACAGATTGGGAAAAGAGAATTATCAACAATTAATTTATATAAAAACATATAATTTATTGGTGATTATATGTTAATAATAAAAGGATTTTTAATCGGAATTGCTAAAATAATACCAGGAGTGAGTGGAGCGGTACTTGCTCTATCACTTGGAGTATATGAAAAAGCAGTAGAAGCAATAAGCAATATATTTAAAGATTTTAAAAATAGTTTTAAATTACTTTTTCCCCTTGGAATTGGAATAATAATAGCTATAATTTTAGGAAGTAAAATTTTAATATATTTTTTAAACAATTATTATGAACAAACATTATTATTATTTATAGGATTAATGTTAGGTGGTATTCCAGATTTAATAAAAAAAATAGATTTTAAAAAATTAAAAATTAAACATTATTTATTATTAATAATTAGTTTTACATTTATTTTCTTATTAGATTTGATTAATAAACAAACATTTTTTACTAACGATTCCAATCTTTTATATATAATAATAGGTTTTATTGACGCAGTTACTATGGTGGTTCCTGGAATTAGTGGAACAGCGATTATGATGTTATTAGGTTGCTATCAAAACTTATTAAATTTAATTGGTAATTTATCTAATTATTTATATTTATTTGAATATGGAATAAGTATGTTAATATCAATATTTATAATATCAAAAATGATGAATTATTTATTTAAAAATAAAGAACTTACCATTTATTCTATAGTAGTAGGTTTTATGGTAAGTTCAATATTGATATTATTTTTTAGTATTTTTGAAAGTATTAGTATATTAGGAATAATATTATTAATAATTGGATTTTTATTGGGTTATAATTTAGGATGAACTTTAGCTTTAATAAAAATAATCAAAGGAATTATAAATAATATAATTGAAATAAAAGGATAAATATTCAGTATAAACAATTCAAAGGAAATGCTATTTCTAAAAACTTTAAGAGATAATATAGTTATAATTATAGAAAATAAAATTATAATTAAATTGTCTTTTTTATTTATTTTAAATATTTGTTTAAAACTAGTTTTTAAATAATATAAATATAAAACTGAACCCATTATAAGTGAAAAAATTAATTGAATAGATAAAATAGATTCAATTCGCTGAAAAAAATCAGCAATGTTAATAGTTTTTAAAATGTGGTATTCTAGAAATTGGTATAGTGCAGCCATTTTTGCTCCAAAAACAGTAATACAACAAAATATAACAATAAAAGCCATAATGATTGTCATTAAAATTATTATAAATAAAGGTTTTTTCAAATTAGAATTGTCAACAATATTATTTTTTGGTATTATTAACAATAAATAAAGAGGAAAAATATTATTTGAAATGTATAAATAACTACCTTTTAAAACTGGCTTGAATCCATTTTCCAGTAAAGGCTTTATTTCGCTTAAATTTATTTTGCCGAGCAATGTAAAAAAAGTAATTAAAAATAAAATGATTACCATAAAAAACATAATTCCACCACATCTTGAAATAACACTTAAGTCTTTACTTACTATATATGCTATAACACTCATAAAAAGAATCGCAATAGCCGCATTAGGAGTTTTAAATAAATATTGATAACTTATAAAAGTTATTAAATTCCAAAGTAATAAAGTAGCCATTATTATAACAACTAACATAAGTATTATATTAATAACAATACCAAATTTACCAAAATGTTTGTTTATTAAACTTACTATATTATCACAAGGACTTAAATTTAAAGTTAAATAAAACAAAATTAAAGGAATAATCCCTAAAACTAGCGAAATGATTATACTTAACCAAGAGTCACGATATGAAGTTTGCAACAAAACATAAGATGTAATTCCCCAAAACATAGAACTCATTATAAAATAACATAAAAATATATATTCAGTTTTTCTAATCGTTTTCATTATTCACCTTTAATATAATTGTTTATATTACCTTTCCCTGTTATTTTAACTTCAATATTATATTCAATATTCAAATTAGGAAAATATTTTTCATTCCATTCATTCATTATACTTTTAAAGTATTTAGGTTTTTCTTTATAAATACTTCTTCCAAAACCAAAAATATCTGTTTTGTTATTTTGGGCTAGTGTTATAGCTTTAGTTATATAATCAGATATTAAAGCTTTATTATTTTCTTCGATTTTTTTAATATTATCAATATTTTCTAAATTAACATCGCAAGATAATTCTTCAATTGAAGCAGTAGTTTTAATATTAATTAATATTTTGTTATTATCGATTACATTTATTTTTGTTTTAAGACTATATACTTCAGAAACTATTTTTCCATTATCCCAATTGGTTGCTAAATACATTTTTTTTACTTTGTTATTCAAAATATTAATTCCATAACTTTCATCTTTATTAGACCAAGCAACAAACTTATCACCTCTAAATATTCCAATTGGACTTAACCTTAAATATGTTGTTGGTTCGATTTTTTCAATATTTTCATTCTTATTCCCTTCACTAGTGTTTCCAATTACCTCCACACTAGGAAGCACAGCTTCAACTCCGCTTTCTAAAAATGTTTTAATAAACTCATTAAAATTTACTGTATAAATTATACCTTGTCTTTTATTGGTGTTTTTTAAATTTTCAGAAACATTAAGTGATGGAAAACTCTCAAGTGGCGTTGTTACTTTTAAAATATCAGAAGCTTTAGAATTTTTAGCTAAAATTAATTGAAATTCATTTCTGATTTGAGGATATCTAAATAAAAAGTCAACAACATTCAACATATCAGAACTAGCAATTTCTTCTGATAAAACTAATATAGCCAGATGCCCTAAGTAAACTTCTTTAGAAATATTATCTGATGCATTTGAAATAGCTTCATACATAGTTTTACCACTTCCTTCATAAGCAGCAGTAGAAGCTTGTGGTTTGTTATTGTCATTTGTTTGTTTTTTTGAATTAGAAATTAATAAAGTTACATGATAATCGTTATCTATTTTATCAATAGCAATTCCTGTTGTCATAGCAAGGTTATTGAGTTCTTTATAATTCCAACAACCGCACATTAAAAATATAAGTGGTAATAATAATATTTTTTTCATTTTCCATCTCCAATTCTTTTTAAATTATTTGTTAAATAAGAATCTCTATTTTTAATTTTGTTTTGTTTTTGTTTTACAATCGAAGCTTTTATGTCTTTTTTTATAAAAGGAGCAAGTGGCGTAAAATAAGGAACGCCAAGAACTTCTAAACTACTTGTTTTAGCTATAAAAACTAAAAATAGTGATATTATTCCGACAAGTCCAAACATACATGCGGATAGTATAAATAAAAGTCTCCAAGTTCTTATAGCATTTACTAAATCAGGACTACTAAAAGCCATCCCAGATACTGCTGATAGAGATATTACAATAACTACAATTGGCGATATAATACCAGCAGTAACAGCGGCATCACCTAAAACTAACGCACCAACGATACTTATAGAAGCACCCATAATTTGTGGCTTTCTAGTATCAGCTTCTTTTAATATTTCATAAGCTGTAATCATAATAAGTACTTCAATAACAGTTGGAAAAGGGACACTTTCCCTTTCAATTGCAAAAGATGTCAATAATAAATTGGGCAATACTTCCATATTATATGTCATTACAGCAATATAAAATGCAGGTATTAAAATAGCTATAAAAAAGGCTATATATCTTATAATTCTAGTAGTAGTAGCATTAAATGGTTTAATGTAATCATCTTCAGATGTTTTAAAAAAGTCTGCGAAAACACTTGGTAATAATAAAACAAAAGGACTATTTTCAACCAATATAGCAATCTTACCATTAAGTAAGCTTATACTTACGTTATCAGGTCTTTCAGTAGATACAACTCTAGGTAGAAATGAAGCCTGTCCACAACTTAATAGTTCTTTAATATAATTAGAATCAATTATTCCATCAATATCAATATTTTTAAGTTTATTTTGTAATAATTCAACTTTTTCCGTAGAAGCTATATCTTTTATATAAATTAAAGAAACCTTTGTCTTAGTTCTTCTTCCTACATTAACTTCATTAAAAATCAAATTATAATCTTTAATTCTTTTCCTAATTAGACCAATATTAGATTCATAATTTTCAGTAAAACTATCTTTAGGACCTTTCAAGTTAGGTTCGCTAGTTGATTCAGTAATACTTCTATCTAATTTAGCTTTTGTTTCAATTGCAATACCATTATTATCGCCATCCACAAGCACAATTGTATATCCACAAGATAAATAATAAAATATTTCATCATATGTCTTAATTATTTTTAATTTACTATTTGGAATGGTCATTTTTAAATATTCAAAAACATTATCAATTTTTTTTTGTTCTTTATAATCTAAACTTAAACTCTTACCTAAATAATCACTTATTTTATCGTCATTAGCAGTACTAGAATAATACATATAAATTACTTTCTTTTTTTTAAGTTTAATTTCATGAACACAAAAATCACAACTATCATTTATTTTCTTTACTTTATCAATTATTTTAGTAATATTTTTATCTAACATACTATTCACCAATATTATTATGGTTAAATTAAATAAAAATATAAAAAAAATAGTGTTTAAACTATTTAATTTTAAATTCAAATTTTGGATTTTTTAAGGGTTTTTTTTGAAAACCTAAATTTTCTCTTCCTTCAAGTTGTATTAAATCATAATTATAAAATAATAATTTAATATAATCGTCATAAGTATAACAAGTATCGTAAGTTAACCCACCGTTTTGTTCATAAAATAAACCATTTCTAAATGATAATGTAAAACCATCTAGATAATGTTTAAAATTATGTTCAGTTAATTCTACAAATCCATCTTTTACTATTTTTTCTGCAATTTCCCTTTTTTCACTAGAGTTCACCATATAGTAACCTAAATTTAATGTGTCAAAATCCATCACTCCCAAACACTCAGGAATATTTCTCCTTAAAGAGAAAAATTGACGATATGAACAATCAACTATGTATTTCTTATCTTTAAAAGTAACTATGTTGAAATAATGATATCCATGACCTTGGAAAATTTCGTGTTGTTTTGAAAATCCAGCATCAATTTTAACAACTATACAATCAATACAATAAAAATCACAAACACCTTTTACTAATTCACTAAAATCTAGGCAAGTATCAGCCAAATCAATTTCATTTATATCTTTTATATATTTACTAATATATTTTTCCATAAATCTTTTCCTTATTAATAAAATAAGAAATTTTAAAAAATCTTCATCTGTTTCTTGTTTATATTCATTTTTTTTGCTTTCTATATAGTAATCAAAGTTAGATTTACAAATAATTGATTTACTTGGAATTGCTGACCACCTAATAAAGGATAGTCTTCTAGATAATTCATTTATTTTTTTTGGTGACTTTTCGTTTTCAGTTGCTATTTTTACTTCTCTATAAGCCTCACTCATAAGTTTACACATTTCTTCATCAGTTTTGCCTTTGAATTTTTCTTCAATTTCTAAAAGTTTTTTCTTACATTCGCTTTCCTTCATAAAACCACTCCAAATTTCTATTTATTATAACACATTATATGAAAAAATAGGTTAAATTATTTGTCGAACAAAAATATTTATAAATTTAATATTTAAAAATAATATTTACTAGGAGGCAAATATGGGACTAAACGATGAAGAAGTATTAAAATCAAGAGAAAAGTACGGAACAAATGAAATAGTAGGGCAAAAAAAGTTAAGTTTTTTAAAACAATATATTTCTACTTTAGGAGATCCAATCATAAGAATTTTATTAATCGCTCTAGCTATTAAAACAGTATTTTTAATTAGACAGTTTGATTGGTATGAAACTATAGGGATTGTAATTGCTATTTTTTTAGCGTCATTTATATCAACAATATCTGAATATGGAAGTGAAAAAGCATTTGAAAAATTACAGGAAGAATCATCAAAAATAAATTGTCGTGCTTTAAGAAATGGAAAAGTAGTTGAAATTAAAATAGATGATGTAGTAGTAGGAGATATTATATCATTAGAAGCCGGTGATAAAATACCAGCTGATGGAGTTATAATCGAAGGAATGGTTAATGTCGATGAATCAAGCATAACTGGAGAAGCAAAAGAAATATTAAAAAAATTTAATGATAATTTATTTAGAGGAACGATTGTTTATTCAAAAAAAGCTAAAATGAAAGTTACTAAAGTAGGAATAAATACATTTTATGGAGAAATATCAAGACAATTACAAGAAAAACAACCAGATAGTCCATTAAAAGTAAGATTAAGAAAATTAGCCGAAATAATAAGCAAAATAGGTTATATAGGAGCAGCTTTAGTGTTTTTTTCTCATTTGTTTTCAGTTATTGTAATTGATAATAATTTTTCACTTAATCTAATTAAAGATACAATTACTAATATTCCATTATTGATTGGTCATATATTATATGGATTAACTCTTTGTGTTACTATAATAATAGTAGCAGTTCCAGAAGGTTTGGTATAGTTATGATAACATCTGAACAATTATAATAAAAGATTGAATAAAAAAAGCAATCTTTTTTGTGTGGAAAGGAGAAAATGATGGCAAAGTGAAAAGTTATAACAATAGCTAATCAAAAAGGTGTTGTAGGTAAAACAACTACCACTTTTAATTTAAGTGTAGCTTTAGCAAAAATGGGTAAAAAGGTTTTATTAGTAGATACTGATTCACAAACTAATTTAACAACTTGTATGAATTATTATGATGTTAATGAAAGCATATCAATAGTTATGGAACAAACAATGATTGGGGTAGATGTTAATTTAGAAAATTTTATATTGCATCACAATGAAAGTGTTGATTTGATACAATCTAGTCTAGATTTAGCAGCTACGGAGTCTAGTATATATAATGCTGTCAGTAGAGAAAATATATTAAAAAAAGTATTAAAGATATAAAAGATAAGTATGATTATACTTTAATTGATTGTATACCTAGTTTATGGTTACTAACAATTAATGCTTATAGAGTAATAGTACCTATTCGACCACAATTTTTAGTTGCAAAGAATTTAGAACAATTAGTAACTAATGTTATGTTGGTCAAAAAGTCGATTAATCTTAGCCTATATATTGATGGTATTTTACTGACATTAGTTGATAATTAAACTAATTTAGCAAAAGATATTATATCAAATTTAAGTGTTGAATCAGAGATTTTCTAATGTATAACTGTCAAACTTGAGAGAAGTTGATGGAAACATTAAACTTGTTAGTTGAGAAAGTTGAAAATGAGGTAATTTATACTATTGAATGAAACTCTACTGATGATATTTGTAGTCAAAAAGTATACAAATTAGATAGTGTATTAATTTTTTGATATGGTATTAAATCATTAAAAAAAAAGAAAAATAAATTGACAAAAATTGACAATAGTAGTATAATTTATTTAGATAAATAATTAAGCAGTACCTTTTGTTTAACCTTGGTTTGATTGTTATAAACCATGATTATGGAAGATACTGCTTTTTTAGATATAAAGTATGTCTTCATTCAAATTGTCTATTATTATATTATAGTTTGCTATATAGTAGTAGAAATCTAAAAAAGAATGGAGGTGAAATTGTGAAAAAGTATTTAACAGTTATCTGCTGTGCAGTATTTCTTTCAGTAGCAGGATTTGTAGCTGTAAGAGCAGCATACTATACTGGTCCAAGAAATTCATTATATGTTGAGACAAGAACAGGATGGTTATGGTCAGAAGGGACTTTATCAAATGATTCTGAACAACACCATAAAAAACTTTATGTTCAAGTAGGAAATGAAGGTTCATGGAGTACTTTAGTAGATCCGAGTGTACACTCAGTTACACATAAAGATTCTAAGGGCTTATTTGAAAAAGATTTTGCTATGATAAATCCTTGTTGGAAAGATAAGCCAATCGATCCGTTAGTATGTAAGTTTGAAAATTTTTAATTAGATAACTTTGATTGAAGGCTTAAAAAATTTTTAAGCTTTCTTTTTGTTATTAAATTGATGAGGTGATTTGTTTGAAAAAGGTAACTAAAATAATTCCAATAATTACTATATTAGTTATAAGTGTTTTAGTTTTATTGTTTTTAGATTTTAATGAAGCAAATTCATATATGAATCTGAAAGGTTTTAATATGGAAACTATTTCAATCAAGTGTGATGATGGCAGTAATCTTGCTGATATAGTTAATAATGTGCAAGAAATTGCTAGAAAAAATAATGTTATACTTGTAAAAACCACTGTCGATTATAAAAAAGAAAATGGGGTTAATGTATATTTATCACTTGAAAATATTGATGAATTAAATAAATTATTGAATAAAAAATTTAATGTGAAGGCGACAAATAATGAGATAACAAAATCAAGTTTTTTATCTACTTATAACCAAAATAGTGATAATCAAATAGGAATAATTAATGATTTGTTTGGTGACCATTTTTATACATATTATTTAATGGATGTCATGATTGAAAATAATTATAGTTTATTTGGTAATTATTCTATTCTTTATGATGATTTTCAAAATTATAGCAATTTCATGAACGAGGTAAATAATCTATTAGGATATGACACCTATGCAATGGGATATTACAATAGCATTGATAATTATATATTAATTTTAATTGTTGTCAGCTTGTTACTTATGTTACTTTTTTACTTTGTTTTTCAGGTGTATGATTATTATAATAGCTCTAAAAAAATTGGCTGTATGAAATTGTTAGGGCATGATAGTTTTCATATTAATAAAAATTTATGTTTTAAAAATGTCAAAATAAATTTTATAAGTTTTTTTAGCATTTTGTTATTGTCTATAATATTTGTTAAAAATATAACACCATATCATTTGTTAATATTAAGCTGTATCAATTTATTTATTATTTTATTAACCTATTTTATAAGCTATCTATCTTGTAATATAATTAACAAAAATTATAAACTAGTTAATATGTTAAAAATGGAAAATATTACTTTAGAAATGGGTAAAATTTCATATGGATTTAAAACTATAATGACAATAATGCTTATATGTTTTACGGTAATAGTATTTCAAAATGTTAATACACTTCATAATCAGTTAAAAGTTTATAATGAATCAAAAAATACATTAGAGTATAGTGTGCTTAAGTCTTATGTAGCAGGTCAGCAAGAGAGTCGAGAAAATGATAAAATTCATGATTTATATCTCAAAATAATTAATAATATGGATACGTTTTATGCCAGTTTTCAAGATTACTCTCAATATACATCTCAAGATTTTGAACGATTAGAACAGGCTGAAAGAGTTGGCAAATCGTTTCACTTTGATTCCATTGACAAAAACTATTTAAAAATGAAAAAAATAAAAGTATATGATATTAACGATGAAGAAATAGATATAGATAAAATTAATAGTGTTTATTATTTATTACCAAAAAGTAAAAAAAGTTTAATTGATTTATTTAAAAAATTTCATTTAGAGCTTGATGAATATTATTTAAAATATAATAAAAATTATAGTCTTGTCGTATATTTTTATAATGACCAAAAAATAGATACATATCAAGTAACATCAAAATATATAGAAAGTCCAATATTAAGAGTTGTTAATGATAGTATTACATCTCATTCTTTTTTAGATGATTTGGGAATAAATTTTTTCGGACAAGGAATGGGTACAGGATTAAAAATAAAATTAATTGATGGTGATAAAGAAAAAACGATGGAAACTTTATTTGGATACATAGATGAATCTGGATTATCTAATTTATTTAGTAGACAAAGTTTTATGACATATAAGGATTATTTTAATGACGAAATATTAGCAAGTAGAATCATATTGTTAGTTGTGACAATGACTATTGTACTAATACTTACTATCTATATTCTAATATCATTCCAATTATTGAAATTATACATAAAAGCTCAAAAAAAGACAATATTGGTAAAAAAGATGCTTGGATTTGATGATGATAATATATTTGAAAATGTTTATAGAAAAAATTCACGTAATACTATTATTTCAATTATTATTGCTTTATTAATTTTAATAATTATAAAAAGAATAAATATTTCTTTTGTATTTATGCCGGTAATATTTTTAATATTGGATTTTTTAGTAACATTAATATCGATTAAATCAACAAAATTGACAACAATATATTCTGATTTAAAAGGAGGTAACTATGATTAAAATTGAAAATTTAAATAAATCTTTTGGTGAAAAAGAGGTAATAAAAAATTTCAGTTATGAAATTCCTAATAGAGTGATGGTTGCAATAACAGGTAAAAGTGGATGTGGGAAATCGACATTACTTAATATATTAGGATTACTAGATATTGAATATAAAGGTAAGGTTTTATATGATGGTAAAATGATTTCTAATGAAAGTGAGAAAAACAGAAATGAATATATTAGAAATAATATTAATTACTTATTTCAAAATTATGCATTAATTGATACAGACACTGTATATGAAAACCTTTTATTAGCTTTGGAATATGAAAAATTGTCTAAAAATGAAAAAAATAGAAAAATTAATGAGGCTTTAGAATTAGTAGATTTAAAAAATTTTAATGAAAAAAAGATATTTACATTAAGTGGCGGTGAACAACAAAGAGTTGCCCTAGCAAGAGTGATATTAAAAAAAGGAAACATAATTTTAGCCGATGAGCCTACAGGAAATTTAGACAAAGAAAATAGTAATAAAGTCATGAATATATTAAAAAAACTTCAAAAGGAAGGAAGAACAATAATCATTGTTACCCATGATGAAAATATAGCTAAACAATGCGATGATATTATTTGCTGGTAAGAATAGTGAAAAAAATATTTTTATGTACTAAAACAATTATTTTGGTATGTGTTATAGTTTTAATATTTAGTATGGGTTTTGCTAAGGTTGATGGAAACTCTATGCAACCAACTTTAAAAGACAATGATATAATACTATATTATAAGAGCAAAAAAAATATAAAGAGATTTGATATTATTATTTTTAAACGAAATAATAACTTGTTTATTAAAAGAGTGATAGGATTACCAGGTGATAGCATAAAATATATAGACAATACTTTGTATGTTAATGATAATCCAATCGAGGAAGATTTTCAAAAATCAATTACAAACGATTTTAACATTAGTGACATAACATCCAGTGATGTCATTCCAAACAATAAATTGTTTGTTTTAGGAGATAATAGACTATTTTCGACTGATGGTAGGAGTTTTGGCTTTATAGATATAAATGATGTAAATGGAATAATGATAATAAAAATATAAAAAAAGAGGCTGAGTAGAAATGAATAATTTTTACTCAGCCTCTTTTTTTATATTTTCTTTTATATTCAAAAGTAAAGGTTATGAAAAAATATAGAATTAAGATCACAAAAAAATATATTTTTGATTTAGACGATAAGAGCAAAAAGAATATATTTGACCAAGTTAATTTTGTTTTATATGAAACCGAAATATTAGATATGCCTTATGTTAAAAAAACATAAAAATTACAACTAAACAGGTAAGAAGAAAATTATAGTTTAAAATAAAACATCAGTTTTTCGTATAGTTTTTATTTAGGCTAAAATATGTAGTTTTTTGTTGGTAATATTTGAATAAAAAAATAATAGTATTAATTGAAAGGAAGATCATATGAAAAATGAATTAAAAATTAATATATATTTCGATGAAGATGGTCGAGAATTAAATGAACTTGTAGAAAAAATAATTGTGTCAATTTTAAAAAAGGAAAATTCATACATTTGTTAAATTGTGATTGGTGTTTTAAAATAAATTCATAATTGTAATTTGTTTGGAGGGTATTATGAAAGGAATGAAATAGTGTACTATAAGAAAAAAAATAATGTGAATAATTGTTATAAAGTTGCTTTATATATAAGACTTTCCAAAGAAGATGAGAAAGAAGGAGAATCTGAAAGTGTTACGAATCAAAAATCCCTATTGTTAGAATTTGTAAAACAAAACGGTTATGAACTTGTAGATATCTATATAGATGATGGATATACAGGAACTAATTTTGACAGACCTAATTTTCAAAGAATGATTAAGGATATAGAATTAGGTAAAATTAATATGGTCGTTACAAAAGATATGTCAAGATTAGGAAGAGATTATATTGGAACTGGACAGTATATAGAAAAATATTTTCCAATGCATAATGTTAGATATATTTCAATACTAGATGGGGTTGACACATTTTTAGATAATTCTAATAATGAAATAGCTCCTTTTAAGGCAATAATCAATGATATGTATTCTAGAGATAATTCAAAAAAAATAAGAGCTGCTTTAAAGAGTATGCAAGAAAAAGGACTATGGGTAGGAGGGTGTTCACCTTTTGGGTATATACCTGATCCTAATGATAAAAATCATTTAGTTCCAAAAGAAGATGAATGTGAAATTGTTAAAAGAATTTTTAGTTTAGCAAGTGAAGGAAAAACACCATATTATATAAAAGATTTATTTAATCAAGAAAAAATTCCAACCTTTGCTATGATAAGAAATAGAATTGCAAAAAACAACACAATGTCACAGCAAGGAGTATGGAATGCAAAAACAGTTAAGGGAATTTTAAAGAATCAACTATATACGGGAGATTTAATACAAAATCGAAGAAGTAGGATTAGTTATAAAGTTAGAAAAATAGTTGATAACCCAAAAGAAGATTGGATTATTGTAGAAAATGCACATGAGCCATTAGTAAGTAAAGAAGACTGGGAAAATATTCAAAAAATGTTAATTAGTAATATGACTAGAAATACAAAAAAAGAATTGAGATTGTTGGATGGTTTGCTTTTCTGTTATGAGTGTAAGCATAGAATAACAATTTGTGCTCCTAGAAAAAGTGATGGTAGAACTTATATTGTTTGTAATTTTTATAGAATGCATTCTAAAATGCATCTTTGTACATCACATAGTTATAATTATGATGATTTAGAAAAAAAGATTTTAGATTTAATGAGAACAATTTTTAAAAACAATCTTGATAAAGAAAAAATAAAAGATTTTGTTTCCAAGCAACATACTATAGAAACTCAAAAGAACAAAATAACAAGTGCTGTTAGTAAAGCAGAAACAGAACTAAAATTAAAAAAAGATAATTTAGATAAAATGTACATTGATAAATTAGAAGGAAAAATTGATGAATCAATGTATGAAAGAATCAGTGAAAAAATAAAATCAGAAGCTAGCAGTCTTGAGGATAAAGTAGAATTTTTAAAGAAACAGTTATGTGAATATTCAGATGATGATGAAACAAAAAAAGTAACAGTTTTAGTTAAGAATTTTTTAGATATGAATGAGCCTTCAAGAGAAATAATTTTAAAACTTATAAATAAAATAGAAATACATAAAGATAAGACAGTTGATATACATTTTAACTTCAAAGGGTTAAACTTTTTAATAAGTTAATAGTATCATAACTATACCATGCCAGAAGGACTTCCTATGATGATTACACTAGTATTATCTTCAAATATGAAAAGATTATTAAAAAATAATGTTTTAGTCAGAAAATTGATGGGCATAGAAACAGCTGGAAGCTTAAATATACTATTTAGTGATAAAACAGGAACAATTACTAAAGGAAAATTAGAAGTAATAGAGTTTATCGATGGAGATTTTAATAGTTATTATAATATAGAAAGTATTTCTAATGAATTACAAAAATTAGTATTACTCTCAATAACACAAAATAATGATAGTTGTTACGCTGACGGAAAAATAGTTGGTGGGAATATAACTGATAGAGCATTATTAAAATTCAGTTCTAATTTAAAAGTAAGCGCAAATGTAGTCGATACAATTCCTTTTAATAGTAGTTTAAAGTATTCTCAAGCTAAAGTTAAATATAATAATCAAGACTATTTTCTCCTTAAAGGAGCCCCAGAAGTAATTTTACCAAAATGTAATGGTTATTATGATAAAAGTGGAACAAGAAGATATTTGAGGTCAAAAATAAAAGTAAATGAATTTATTAGTAATAAAACTTATTTAGGTAATAGAGTTTTGATGTTAGCGATTGGAAAAAGTGTTAGTGACCTTACTATGGTAGGAATAGTTTTAATTAAAGATGAAGTAAGAAAAGAAGCAATTGAAGGAATAAATTTAGTTAAAAAAGCTCACATTCAAACAGTTATGGTAACTGGTGATAATAAAGATACTGCAATATGTATTGCAAAAGAAGCAGGACTTTATGAAAATGGTGATTTATGTATAACAAGTGATGACCTATCACGCCTACACGATGAGGAAGTTAAAAAAATAATTCCAAGACTTAAAATTGTTGCTAGAGCTATCCCACAAGATAAAAGTAGGTTAGTAAGACTTAGTCAAGAAATGGATTTAGTAGTTGGAATGACAGGGGATGGCGTTAATGATGCTCCAGCCTTGAAAAAAGCTGATGTTGGATTTGCTATGGGAAGCGGATGTGAAGTAGCAAAAGAAGCAAGTGATATAGTTATTTTAGATGATAATTTTTTATCGATTGCTAAAGCCATTTTGTTTGGAAGAACAATATTTAAAAGTATTAGAAAATTTATAATATTTCAATTGACTGTTAATATTTGTGCGGTAAGTTTATCAATTATAGGACCGTTTATTGGAATTGATACTCCAGTAACAGTAATTCAAATGTTATGGATTAATATGGTTATGGATACTCTAGCAGCTCTAGCCTTTGCTTATGAGCCACCACTTCCTGAATATATGGAAGAAGAACCCAAAAAAAGAGATGAACCAATTTTAAATAGATATATGAGAGATGAAATAATATTTACAGGTGCTTATTCAGCAATTTTATGTGTTTTATTTTTAAAACTACCAATATTTAGTGAATTGTTTAGAGAAGCAGAAAATCAAAAATATTTGTTAACAGCATTCTTTGGATTATTTATATTTATGGGAATATTTAATAGTTTTAATGCTAGAACACATAGATTAAATTTATTTGCTCATTTGTTTAAAAATAAAGTGTTTATAGTTATAATTAGTTTTATTGCAATTGTTCAAGTCTTATTAATTTATTTTGGGGGAGATGTTTTCAGAACTGCTGGATTAAGTTTAAAAGAATTTCAAATTATGTTTTTACTCAGTTTAACTGTTATACCAGTTGATTGGGTTAGAAAAATAATATTAAGAAAAAAGGGTATAATAGGTGGCGTATAGCCACCTTTTCTACACCAATTGAGTTGGTTACATATGTTAACAATCTATTTATTATGATTTACTTTTCTTTCAAATGAAGTTTCATCAAGAAATTTAAAATCATAATATTTAAGTTGTCTAGTTAATCTAAATAAAGCTTCATCCTTTGCTTTAGCTTCCAACATTATATCAACATCAAATGGCAATGTATTAATAAAATTTATAAAGTCAAGTGGTTCTATATAGTCGTGATGTGACCTAAAATCTTTTTTAGTTTTATTTTTTGGACTTGAAAAATGCATTTTTGGTTTAATAGTCCAAGTATTTAATATTTTTTCATAGTCGATATTCATATTAATATGATTACATATATGGTGATGGTAATCTAAAATAAAAGGAATATTTAGTTTATTACACAAATCAAGGCAGTCATCAACATTGTATATTTTATCATCATTTTCAATTGCTATACATTTTTGAATATATATAGGTAATTTATTAAAATTATTAATAAATCTTTTAATACTATTAGTTTTACCAAAAACGCTACTTCCGACATGCAGAACGATTATTTTATTTTTAATGTGTAGAGCTTCTAAAATATTATAGTGATACTTTAATATTTCAAAGGAATTATCTAAAACTTCTTTTTTAGTACTGTTTAAAACACAAAATTGATCAGGATGAACATCGATGCGAATATTATTTTTTTCTATTTTTTTACCAATTTCATCATAATATTTTTTGTATTTTTTTATATAATCAAACTTAACTTTAGTTGCAAGAGGTATTAATTTAGAGGTAAGTCTATAAAAATGTATATTGTTTTTAATATTATAGTCTATTATATTACTTAAAGCTTCTAAATTAGATTTTATTATACTATCTAATTTATTATAATCTTTATTTTTACAAAATTCAGTATAAGTTAAAGTAGTTGATGTTGTAACATCTAAACAAGTTGCAATTGAAACATAACCTAAATTAATCATAAAATCACCAATATTATTATTTACAAAAAAATCTAGAATAATCTAGATTTTACCAACTTGCTTTTTCACCTTTAATAATTATGTAATTTCTCTCATCTTCTGCGATGTTTTCTTTTTTAAAGTCTTCTAATGCTTTTTCAAAATAACTTTTTGCTTTTTCTTCAGTATCTAGTTCATCATAAGCATATTTAAGCATTAACATAAAATCTTTGTCATCTTTTAAGTAACCATTTTTAACAGATTCATCTGTCATTTTTGCTGTTAACAATTGTCCTTCTTCTGATACAGTACAACTAGCACTAACGCCAGGATAAGTTAAATCTACATAATCTTCAGTGTTGTATAAATTTTCAGGGCAATATTTAGAATCTGTTCTCTCATCATATAAATAAAACATTTCTAATTCTTTAAAATTACCATTTTTATCATATTTTACAATGAAGTCTTCTGTGTGTTTGAAGTCTTTGTCATAATAATGTAATTCATAAACTGATAATTTATCTTTTTCATTAACATCATTGTTTTCTTTTCCACATCCTGTTAATAAAATGATTGTTCCAAGTAAAATAAAACCTAATTTTTTCAAAGTATACCTCCCTCCCATATGATATTCATTACAAATTAATTTTATCATATAACAAAAAAAACTACAATTGTAGTTTTTAATTAATAATTATTTTATCTTTCAAATATTTGTGCATTTCATTAATATTTTTCTTAAATATAATCATATCAACTATATCAGATAAAGAGTATACAAATAATAAAATTCCAATTAATAAAGCAATTGCAAAAGCTCCGTTCAATGGACTTATTATAAATAAAATACCACATATAATTGATAGCATTGACATTAAGATTGATGTCATATAAATACTATTATTACAACTAGATAGAAGTGATGTAAGTTTTAATTTAAAAATACTACTTATAATAAACCAAATGCCTAAGAAGATAGGAATTAATGTTGTTAATACATTAGGGTATAATAATAAAATTACACCTAATAATAAGAACACAATACCAACTAATGAAAAATCAAAAACTAACCAATAATTTTTAAGTCTAAAATCTTCAATTAATAAATAAATTCCAAATATAATTGAAATTATTGATATTCCATAAGAGAATACTTTAAGTGACATTGCAGGATAGATAATAATAATCATTCCTAAAATCATTAATAATATTGAAAGCACAATTGAAAGATTAATATATTTATTAAGTTTTTTAATCATCTAATCATCTCCTATTATTAATATACCACTATTATAAACAAAAGTCACTAGTATATTTGATAATTTGTATAATAACAAACAAAATATAAAAAAAGTTTAAAAAAATAAAAGTTTTCACACTTTTATTTAAATAAATTTTTAACTCTAGTCCAAAATGTTTCATTAACTTCGATATTATTATTTTTTTGCAATTTCAAGTGTTTTCCTTTTAACACTATTAGAAACATTTATCGCAGTTTTTGAAGAAACCTCACTAGCTAACTTTTTGAGACGCTTTCAGTGATATAATAAGTTGTTTTTAAAATTAATTTATCAAATATAAGTAAAGTGGCTGGAAGTACATTTATAACTACAAACATACTTATTATAGCTTCTCTTGATATTAAAGTACAAATGCCTCCAAAGCAACGCCATCAATTTTTTTATTTCATCTTCTAATTTTAATTAGTGAGCTTAGTTGCTATTATTGATAAGAACAATAAAATAATAGAAATGGTCACTATAAAATTCTTTTTTTCACATATAAAATTACTAAACTTTTTCATAAATACCTTCGATAATATATTTTATTATTGTTTGTAAAAAAAGCACCAACATTATTTTAACTTTGTTGTTTAACATACAAAATGATAAATATGAATTATTAGTTTCGTTTATTGATGAATTAGAACAAATAAGTTAAAAACCTCACAAAACGTGAGGTTTTAAAATAAATCTTCTTTTAAGGTATCAGCAATATTTCCTTTGTTTATTTTTTTAAATGTTACTTTCATAAATATATAAGTTATTATAATCAAACTAATACTTGCAATTAACATATATTTAATCGGAGTAGGAAATACAAATACAGCATTTTTATCCATAATTTTCTGTAATAAAAATAATTCTTTGAAAATAGATTTCATCCAAAAATAGATTAAACTTGAAAAAATTGTTCCAAATATTATTGCTTTTAGACTAAAGAATATACTTTCCAGTAAAATCATTTTATTAAATTTATCCATACCAATACTTCTTAATACAGTAAATTCCCTTTTTCTTAAATTCATTGTAGTTGATATTGAATTATAAGCATTTAATAAAGCAAAAATAATTATAAAAGTTAAAAATGAATATATTATGATTGAAATTAAATTATATTCTCTAGTAAGCTCGATGCTTTCTAGTTTTTTATTTTTCGCAGTAAAATCAAATTGTTCTTTTAGGGATAATAATTCATTTTCAAATTCATTTAAATTTTTAGCTTTAACATATATATGATACATATTATCATTGTCATTACCATATTTATTAACTAATTCTTCATATGTTTTAGTATTAACAATTAAAGTATTATTATTGTCAATATTACTTGTGCCAAGAATTCTTTCGTTTTTAATTTCTATATTATTAATAGTAGTACAATCAACTAAATTAGTAAAATCTTCTCTATTACATATCTCAATTTCAATGTTGTTATTTTTTAAAACTGGTCCACTATAAAAGTCAATTTTGTCATCCCTAAGTATATATACAAATCTTTCATTAATAAATTCTGGTTTATTAGGCTCGTAATTATAAATATTAATTAAATCAAGTGAAGAGCCATATTCTTCTTCATAAGGTATTTTAGGTACTTCATCTTTATAATACTTATTAAGTGATTTTATTGAAACACTTTGTTTTCTTTGAATATTAATATCTTCTATATTTAAATTTTTTAAGGTTTCAATAAAATTATCAGTTGTATTATCATAAATTATTTCGTAGTCATAATTAGAAAGTTCAATACTACCAGTATAGTTTTTTACATTGTTAAATTTGTTTATAAATATTGCAAAAGCTACGAAAATTGAAAAGCTTAAAACAAGTGAAACTGTGGTTATGGTATATTTTCGTTTATTTCTTTTAACATTTTTTAAAGCAATATTTCCTTCAATTCCAAATAGTTTGTTAATTAATTTATTAGGTTTTACTTTTTTTCTTTTTATGTCTTCTGTTTGCATGATTGCTTTAATAGGACTTACATAACTTGCTTCAAATGCTGGCATTATACTTGATAGGAAAACAAACACTAATAAAATAGTTGTACAAATTAATAAATAAATTGGATAAATAGTTACATTATAACTTGTTAATAACTTACTATTTACTACATCAACACCTATGGTTATAAGTATAAAACTTATGATAAAACCAATAATTATACTTATTAAAAATTCTATGATTGCTTCGAATGTTATTGATTTAATTATTTGCGCTTTTGTAGAACCAATACTGTTTAAAACACCATACATTTTTTTTCTTTCAATTACCGATATAGAATAAGATGTGTATATTATCAATAGTGTAAAAACACCAATAATTGTTGCGGTAATTATTAATACAACAATCATAAGAGCATATCTAATAGGCCCTATATCACTAGTTGATTCATTATATAGTTCTAATAATCGGTCATTGTAATCAATTGAAGTATTTTTAAAATTTTCATTTATTTCTAATGTTTTGTTTCTTACATTTTTAACTTCACTATATTTTATATATGCACTTACAATATCATCATCATTAAATTCATAAACCGTATAAAAATTATAATTTGAATTGTAACTTTTATTGTCGATACATCCAACAATTTTATAAGTTATATCTTCAAATTTAGGTGCTTTTTGTTGTAAACAATTATCTTTATTTGTAATCACTTCATTACTGTTGTTTGGATATCTTCCAGAAATTAATTTATAATTTTCTAAATGCTCTTTAGTTGTTTTTATAAGAGTATTAGAGTAATTTTTTTTAACTTCTATTACAGGATAAATACTTTCTATATTGTTATTGTTTATAGTTTTGTAATCTTTATAAGTTAAATTACTAATTTCGGCGTGTTGTAATCCATAAGAATATATAGAATTATTTATTTCGTTTTCTCGATATATTGAAAATAAGAAACACGCTAAAAACATTAAGGTTGCCGATAGAGTAATCGCTATTATAGTAACAATAGTCCTATTTTTATTTTTAAGCATACTTTTGATAGTTAAATCAATTAAAACATCCATATAATCACCTATGTTAATAATATCATAAAATTTATTTTATTTAAAGATTTTATGGTTCAAATAAAGAAATGTCAGTAAAATCAATGTTTTTGATGACAATTTAGTTACTCATTGTTTAACTAAATTCATTTTCAAAAAACTATTATATACTATTTATTTGAGATTGACACGAGATTAAAAGAATGTTAATATTTTATTAGATGAATAAGCAGTATCTTTCATCTATAAATCAATTTGTACTGAATGTTTTACAACATACATTTTAATTGTGTAAAAAGGATACTGCTTTAGTTGTTAATTAAAGAAACATTGGTTACATAATAATGCCAGAAGGTTCAAATTTAGTTGTTTAAAAAAAGATATTTTGTAAAATTGGAGGTGTTATGTATTGAATTAATTGATGCAAGAAAAGTTTATACGATGAAAGATGGAAATGTCATAGCGTTAGATAATTTAAATATAAAATTTAAAAAAGGAAAATTTTATGCAATAATGGGTCATTCAGGTAGTGGTAAAACAACATTAATACAAATATTAGGACTTTTAGATGAACTAACGGAAGGGAAGTATTATATAGATGGTACTGATACATCAACTCTTACAGAAAATGATAAATCATATTTAAGAATGAAAAAAATTGGATTTATTTATCAATCATTTCATTTGATTGATAATTTAAAAGCATTTGAAAATGTTATGCTTCCTATGATTATAAATCACGACATTCCAAAGGAAGAAAGAAAAGAAAAAGCAGTAAGGTTATTAGAAATATTTAACTTATCTGAAAGGGTAAATCATTTTCCAAAACAACTTTCAGGTGGTGAACAGCAAAGAGTTGCAATTGCACGAGCTTTAGCAAATGAACCCGACATAATATTAGCTGATGAACCAACGGGAAATTTAGATTCTGAAAACGAAAAAGTTATTTTTCAATTTTTAAAAAAAATTAGTGAATTAGGAAAATGTGTCATTGTTGTATCTCATAGTGATGTTATAAAAGAATATGCTGACATTGTTTATACAATGAGTATGGGAAAAATAAAAGGTGATTCCAATGAACTTTCGTGATTGTTTATCTATTGGAATAAAAAGTTTGTTTAGAAATAACAAAAAGACAAAAGTTAATATTTTTGTTGTGTTTATTTCTGTTTTAACTATTATGATTGTATTAACAATATCTAATACTATTTCTGTTTTTATTAAAAAAAATATAGAAAATAATATAGAGTATCGTTCAATATTCGTTAAATATGATGTTTTAAATGATAATTTAGATAACGCCATGAAAAGATTATCAAAAGTTAAACACATATATAAAGTTTTAGAACAAAACGAATATCAAACAAGCATCGTAGTAAATGAGTTTAAAACTTCAAAAACTGATGGTGAGATTAAAATTATAGCAAGTGATTATTTATTAACGCCAGCTGTTATTTTAGGAAGGACTTTAGATAATCAAGATAGTAACACTTTAGTTTGTCCTACTAAATTCATTGCTGATGGAAATGTTAATAATCGAAAAGATATTTATAAAGATGATTATATCGATGGTAAAGAGTTTTTAAATAAAAAAATAAAAGTAACTTATAAATCATACGATTATTCTAAAGAAATACCACAAGTTATGATGGAGTATACTGATACGTTTGAAATAGTTGGTTTATATGATACATACGATAACTACTCTGGAGATAATGTTTGTTATGCTAATTTTTCAAAAGTTAAAGAATTAAATAAAATAATGGAAGGAAACTTAAATGAATATAGTAGTGAAGTTTTTTGGTATCCTATTGTAATAGTTGATAATGCTAATAATGTAGATATTGTAATATCTGAAATTTCAAAATTAGGATATACTCCTATAAAGCAAATAAATATTGATACTAAATTAATTAGTGGAATAAAAAGTATATGCTATATTATAACTTTTTCGATGCTATTAATGTCATTTGTAAATATTAGTTTATATATAGCTAAATCTATAAATGATAGAAAAAGGGAATTTGGTATATATAAAACCTTTGGGTATAGAAACAAAGATATTTTAAAACTTATATTATCAGAAACTCTATTTGTTGAGATACTTGGATTTTTACTGGCTTTGATTGTATATTCGGTTTTATATTTTATTGCTTATTATGTAACTAACTATTCTAGTGTAATTTTTTCTAGGTTTATAATAGAGTTTTCTTTTGTTAGTATTTGTATATCATTAATATATATTATTCTATTACCTTGTCTTTATAGTCTTATGTTTATTAAAAAAATTAAGAATATAAACCCTATTGATATAATTAATAAATAGCAATGGTGATTTTATGAAAATAATGTTTAATAATTTTATTAGGAAAAAAAACTTTTATATTTATTTATTAATCATTACAGCTTGTATAGTTTTTTTGACACTAACTATTACAATGTTTTATAGTGTTTTTAACATTGTTTCAAAAAAAAATAATGACATAAAAAATAGACAATTGATTATTTCAACATATGATAATTATGAAGCTGTTTATCAGAGATTAAATAAGATTAATGGTGTTTATGGAATTTATAATTTTGTTCACGAAATAAATGGTACATTAACTATTCAAGATAAATTCAATATAAAAATAAATTCATCTGTGCTAAATAGTGTTGAAAATATTATTTTAGGAAAAGATTTTGATAAAAATGATAAAAATAGTGTTATTTTACCATCCAAATTGATGATTAACAATCAAGAAGTGTCATTACAAGAATTTTTAAATAGAAATATAACTTTATCAATAAATATTGGAGATAAAACGATAGATTATTTTGGAACTGTTATTGGAATATATGATGAAAGTGATAATAAAAGAAATGTTTTGTATATACCTTATGATGATTTGGTTGAAATTTTATATTCAGATATGGATGAAATAGAAAAAATTAATGCTTATATAATTATTTCAGAAGAAAATTATAATATTGAAAAATTGATAAATGAAATTAAGAGTACTGGATATGATGCCACTATATATGATGTTAACTCACAAAAAGAAGTGAGAATACTAAATACAATTACTGATTTGTTTTTTGTCATGATAATTATAATTATATTCATTATATATATTGTATTTAAAACAATAATAGGTAATTTAATATCTGACGATGAAAAAGATATATCAATCATGAAATCTATCGGTTATAGCAATTTAAAATTGTTATATATATATTTATTTAATATTTTTATTTTAATAAATATTTCATTTTTAATTAGCCTACCAATTATAAAAACTATTATACATCTAATCCTTCCTTTAATAATTAATAAAAAAATTGCTACAATTAATATTATAGAACCATCGATAATAAGTTTAATATCGGAATTAATTATAATTTTTATTGTTGCTTTTGTTTTAAGGTTCAATATAAAAAGAAAAATTAAAAATATTTCTTTTATTTGTTGATATCAATATTTAAAATATTAAAAAAACTTTTATGGTTAATTATCATAAAAGTTTTTAATTTTTAATGAGTTTTTTTTCTATGTAAAGAATTATGTAATACATCAATGACGCTACAACACAAAGAATAAATATACCAGTTATTACTAAATCAAGATTAAATACTTGTGAGCCATACATAATTAAGTATCCAATGCCTTTTTTAGATACTAAAAATTCTCCCATTATAACACCAATTAATGACATGCTTATATTTATTTTTAAAGAACTTATAATCGTTTTTAAACTATTAGGTAAAATCAATTTAGTGTATATTTGAAATTTAGTTGCTTTAAACGTTTTCATTAATTTTATTTTGTTATAATCTGTTTCATTAAAGCTTTGATAAACATTTATAATGGTTATAATTACGGAAATAAATAAAGCCATTAAAATAATTGATTTCATTCCAGCTCCTGCCCATATTATTATAATAGGTCCTAAAGCTACTTTAGGTAAACTATTTAAAATAGTTAGATATGGGTCAATTACTTTAGCGAAAAATTTACTTAACCACATAATTGTTGCTATAAATATTCCAATTATAGTTCCAAGTACAAAACTTATTAACGTTTCGTATACTGTAATTCCTATATGACTATATAAATTTTTGTTTTGATGAAGTGAAATTAAACAGTTTATAACTTTTTTTGGACTAGAAAATATAAATGTATTAATTATTTCTTTATCGGCTAAATATTGCCAAACAAATATAAATAAAACTATAATCAATATTTGAACTAATTTGATTTTTAAATTATATAGTTTATTTTTTCTTAAATATTTCTTATGTTCTATACTATACATTGTGTTCAATCTCCATCCATATTGTGTTATAGTATTCACTAAACTCTTTGGCTTTCCTATTGTTGATTGGATTACTTTTATCGGTTAATTCAATTTTTATTATTTTTTTAATTGTGCTTGGTCTTTTTGATAAAATTATAACTTCATCAGCCATACTAATTGCTTCTGCAATATCATGTGTTACCATAATAGCAGTTTTATTTTCTTTTTTAATAATATTATAAACATCATCAGAGACTGATAATCTTGTTTGATAATCCAAAGCACTAAATGGTTCATCCATAAAAATTAAATCAGGCTTTGTTGCAAGAGTTCTAATTAAGGCAACTCTTTGTCGCATACCCCCAGATAAAACATTAGGATAACTATTTATAAAATCACTTAACCCATAAGTGTTTAATAAATTAACTACATATTCTTTTGTTTGTTCATTTAAGTTTTTTTGTAATTTCAATCCTAGTAGGCAATTATCCATTACTGTTAACCAATCAAATAAAGCATCTTGTTGTAACATATAACCGATTTTTATATTATCTTCAAATTTTATTTTTCCATTTGAAGCACTATCCAGGTTTGCTAATATATTTAATATTGTACTTTTCCCACAGCCACTTGGGCCTACTATGGCAATAAAATTTCCTTTTACAAACTCATAAGTAAAATTAGATACAGCAATAACCTCAGCTTTTGCCGTGTGGTAGATTTTTGATAAGTTTTCAACTTTTAGAATTGGTTTTTCCATGTATACCTCCCACTAGTCTATAATATGTTAAATAATATTTAATGATAGTGTAAAAAACCATTTTACACCTATGAAAATTAAAATAGTTTATTTAATTTAAAACTATGGTATAATTAGTCTAGGAGGAATATATGGAATTAGTTATAATGGCTGCCGGAATGGGCAGTAGATTTGGTGGGCTTAAACAAATAGAGCCTGTACACAGTAATGGAGAATTTATATTAGATTACTCTATTTATGATGCAATCAAATGTGGATTTGACAAAGTAGTATTTATCATTAAGGAAGAAAATTATTCTCTTTTTAGGGATACAATCGGTAAAAGAATTGAAGATGCGATTGAAGTGTCATATGTTTTTCAAAAAAATGACAATGTACCTAAATGGGTAAATGTACCTAACGAAAGAACAAAACCATTAGGAACTGGTCATGCTATTTTGTGTTGTAAAGATGTTGTTAAAGAAAACTTTTTAGTAATTAACGCTGATGATTTTTATGGTAGAGATGCTTTCTTAGTGGCAAGTAAATTTATTAAAAATATGAAAAATGAAAATGAATTTGCTATGGTTGGATACAAAGTAGGAAACACACTAACAGAAAATGGCTCTGTTAAAAGAGGTGTTTGTGAATCAGAAAATGGTTTTTTAAGTAAATTAACTGAAAGTACAGTTTCTATTGAAAATGGTAAAATTATATGTAAACCACTAAATGGTAGTAGTGAATTTGAAGCATATGATGATACATTAGTTTCAATGAATATGTTTATATTTACACCTAAAATATTTGATTATTTAGAAGAGGATTTTGTTAAGTTTTTTAAAGATAATGAAAGTGATTTATCTAAATGTGAATATTTAATACCAGATGTTGTATTTGATTTAATCAAAAGAAAACTAGTCACAGTTAGTGTACTTAAAACAGATGCTGTATGGCAGGGAATAACTTATAAAGAAGATAAAGATGCTTTAGTAGATGGTCTTAACAAACTAGTCAATGACAATGTATATCCAGATAAGTTATGGTAGTAAATAAAGTTTAATTTGAATAATAATTAATTATAAGGTGACAAATGAAATATAGTGATATCAAAACACCAGAACAATTATTGGAATATATGTGTGATAATATAAAATATGGATTTGTTGATGGTGAAAATAAATATGAACCAAGTAATAATGAGTTTTATAAAAAATGTCAAACAAATTGGCATTTATCTAGTCCAAAACGATTAATTAAAGTAAAATATGGCAATTGCTTTGATCAAGTTGAATTAGAAAGAGATTGGTTTAAAAATAATGGATATAAATTTAAAACGTTTTATATATGGTTTGAATTACCATATGATAATTCATATTCAACACATACATATTTAGTGTTTGAGAATAATGGAAAGTATTATTATTTTGAACATTCAGATTTTGATAATAGAGGTATATATGAATTTGAAACCGAAGAAGAGGCTATCAATTATCAACGGGAAAAACATATTATTTCTAATAAAAAAACAAATTTAATAGATAAAAAAATATTAAGTTGTCTACATGTTTATGAATATGATAAACCAATATATGGTTGTACAATGAATGAATTTATTGACAATATTTTAAAAACTGCTAAAGAAGTAAAATTGTTATAAAAATGTTTTGAAATAAATTAAAGTTAATTATATAAGATATTTAAAACCCGTTTCTTGAATTTAGAAACGGGTTTTATATTATTTATTTTTCTTTTTTGGCATAGTCATTATTAACTAATTTATCAAATGGAGCAAAGTTATCTAATTGACCTGCATTTTTTGCTATTTCTTGAATATGATTGAAATTATCTTCAGTTATGTATGTAGTATCGAACCAAGAATCAATATTTTTATATCTTTCAATAATTTTTTCTAAATCAGTTCTTGAAGTATCAGGAAAATATTTTATAATAACATCGGCAATTTCACTTGAACTGTGTGAATGAACATAATCTAAACCTTTTTGTATTGCTTTAGTAAAACTTTTAATTACATCTGGATTTTGTTCGATATAGCTTTTTCTAGCATTATAAGCAGTATATGGAACAACGCCGCCTAATTCACCTAGTGATGCTACAACATAACCATAACCTTGTTTTTCTATTTGTAGAGCATTAGGTTCAAACAAAGATACAAAATCTCCAGTGCCACCTATGAAAGCACCAGACATAGATGCAAATGCAATACTAGTATCAATTGTTAAGTCAGATTTAACATCCAATCCAGCTTCTTTTAAAGTCCATTCCAAAGTCATTTCTGGCATACCACCTCACCGGTATTAAAACTTATAATGTAAAAAAGCATTGAAAAATAAGGAAAGGTAAAACACATTAACATATAAGTTTTTGTAAAATGGTGGAAAAATGAGTAAAAGTAAATTAGGAATATCAAGTTTTGACTTGAATATGAGATTTAAAGATAAGGAAGAAGCAATTAAGTATGCAAAAAGATTAAAAGAGTTTATTAGATATACTTGTAAAAAGAAAGAAAATAAAGGTTGGTCGGCAGAAGCAATGATTTGTATTAGTAGTAATAAGGGTAATAGTTCAATAGTATATTATGAACATAGTGGAAAAGTTGGCAGACCTAAAAAAGTTATAAATAAGTATCATAGTGAAAAAGATAGTATAAAAGTAGATTGGCATTTACATATTTTATTAGTATCAAAACCAATGTATGCTTTCAGAGAAGAAATAAAAAAATATATTGATAAGAATTGGAACGAGGTAAAAGTTGAAAAAGAAAAGTTTGATTATAAAAAAATAAAAGATAAAAGTAAGATATATAAGAAAGATACTAATATAAATAAAGCAGAATACTTTATAGACCAAGCAAATGAGGTGCTATTTTGTAATTATATGAGTGTAGAAATAATACCTGATGGTTATAGTTTAAGAGATTTATATTTTGCATATTTAAAAATGATGACATCAAGAATGTATAATAGAACTATTGGTAATGATAAAAGATTACGATTAGAAGCTAATTATTATAAGATTAAAAATTTTTATTGGAAATTAACTGAAGAGCAAGATAAGAAAGTTGTTAATAAATTTATAAAACAAGTTCAATTAGATAAGATAGCCAGTAATTATGAAAGAATGAAAAATAATAAAGTACAGGAAAATGAAAGTTTAAAATGTCCTCATCATCAAGAAAATATATGGTTTTAAAAGAAAAATGATAGTAAAAATAACTATCATATAATAAACAGCAAATAGCAATTATAATTAATTAGATAATAATCATTGTATTAGTATGATTTAATCAGCATATAAAAGAGATAATAAGTAAAGAGTATTATTATATAGTTTTAAAATTAAAGGTGTTAAAGACCATATTAAAACAAGAATATAAAAAAAGAAATGACTATATAATTAGTCATTAAGTCCATCAATGTATGCTTCTGCTTTTGCTTTATCAACAGAAGATAATTTATGTATTTTATTTAAAAGCATAAAATCTTCATCAGTTATATTGTTAGGTTTAATGCTATCTATTGGCATATCATATTTAGTACGACATAATATGTAGTCAATAGATGTATTGTAATAATCTGCTAATTTAATAAGCATATCAGAACTAGGAAATACTCTCCCTGTTTCATATGAAGAAATAGTCTCTTGAGTAATATTTAAATCCATAGCAACTTTGGTTTGTAGTAAGTTTTTATTATTACGAATTTGTTTAAGGTTGTTTTGCATATAAGATACCTCCTAATAATATTTTAAAATTATTAAATTTGAGTGATAGTAATATTAGTTATACTTATATGCTTAAAATTATATATTTTGTGTTATAATGTTCTTATAGATAAACTATAAGGAGCATAGAAAATGAGTAGTATTGATTTTGATATTGATTTAATAGTTAATAAACTAAAACAAAAAAGAAAAGTATTTGTTTCAGAGGCAGACTTTCAATTAGAATTGGCTTGGGTTATAAAAGAAAATTACCCTGATGCAAAGATAAGATTAGAGTATCCACCTAGTTTTGATTTAAATATGCACATTGATATATTAGTGGTTATTGATAATAAGTGGTATCCTATTGAATTAAAATATAAAACAAAAGGTTGTAAGAAAATTATTGATGATGAAATATTTAATTTAAAAAATCATGGTGCAAAAGATGTTAATAGTTATTTGTATTTAAAAGATATAATGAGAATAGAAAAAGTAAGAAATAATATTAATAATTTTGGAAATGGTTATACAATGTTTATAACTAATGATTTAAGTTATATGAAGAAACCATTAAAAGATAATTGTGTATATAGCGAATTTTCATTAGAAGATAGAATTGTTAAAAAAGGTAAAATGTTTTGGAGCAAAAATGCAAGTAAAGGAACAATGAAAAATTGCGAAGAACCTATTATTCTTAATGATAGTTATAACATAAATTGGAAATGTTATAGTAAGTTAGATAATGAGAATACTGGTACATTTATATATGTAATCAATGAAATAAAGAATAATTAGTTAATTAAACGAGTAATAATGGTTAATAATTGTTGTGATAATAAAATAATGTTGTTTTATTATTAAAAGCGAATTATGGGCGAAATAAACAGAAATTATTGATATAATAAAGTTAAGGTGTTTGTTATGGGAAAGTTAAATATTGTAAGTGGAAATATATTTGATTATTTAGAAGGTAAAGATTTAATAGTTAATAGTGCTAATCAATATATGATATATGGTAGTGGTGTTTGTGGAGCGATATATAAAATGGCTGATAAAGATTTATTAGAACAATATTGCAAAGAACACTTTAAAGAAAATATGAAAGTTAATGAGATTAGATTTACTCCTGGGTTTAATATTGGTATAGATATATTACATATTTATTGTCCTAAATATTATCAAAGCAAAGACCCTATTAATGACCTATTAGAAAGTTATAATAATATCTTTATTTTGGCAAAACAAAAAGATTATAAAAATATTATTAGTGTAAGTATGGGAACTGGAATACATGGTTATAAGCATAATGATATAGCAAAAATAGTTATAGAAAGATTAAATTATTTAGTTAATAAATGTGATATTGATTTTACTTTGATATTACCTAATGAAGAAATAAAAAAAATATATAGTTATTTTTTGGCTAGCACAAAACAATAAAACAAAAAGCATAATTTTACTTTAAATATTGATGCTTTTTTTATTTTGTGGTAAAATTTATATATCAGGCTAACTAGGAGGTGATATTTAATGATAACAATTAAAAACTTTATTAAAAAAACAAATTTAGAACAAAAAACAGAATTTGAGAAAGTATCATATATTTCTTATTATTTAGTGAAAACAACTAAAAATGAGTTTACAATTAATAATATAGATAAAATACTTAAAGAAAATGGATTTTTTATATCAAATCTTTCAAGAATAAAAAATCAGGTTAAAAAAAGTAAAATGTATAAAAACACTAAAAATGATTGCTATTCAATAACAAATGTTGGTGTTAAAGAATTAAAATTTTTAGATGAAATATTAGATATAGATGATATCATTGAGAGCGAGATTGAATTATTAGAACAAAATATATTTTGCGGGCACACTGCTTACCTAAATAAGTTAGTATTACAGGCTAATAAGTGCTATGAAGAAAAGTGTTATGATGCTTGTGCTACAATGTTGAGAAGAATTTTAGAAATATTATTAATTAAAAGTTATGAAAAACTTGGAATAGAACAAGCAATCAAAGATCAAAATGGAAATTATTATTTATTAGAAAAAATATGCAATGATGCTAAAACTAATTCTACTCTTAATTTATCAAGGATAAAAAACAAACTTGATGTAATGAGAAATATAGGAAATTATGCAGCCCATAGAATTACTTATAATACAACTAAAAAAGATATTGATGATGTAAAAACTGATTTAAGAGTATTATTAGAGGAATTACTTTATAAAGCAGGTTTTATTAAATAAAGGAGGAATATAATGAGTAATAGTAAATTAAAAATTAAATATGGAATGATTGAGTTTGAAATTGAAAGTGACCCTCAAACAATAGAAAAAGAACGCAAAGCATTTATGGAAACTTTACCTAATATTGCACTTATGGCAAGACCTCAAATCCATGATTCTGAAGAAATAAATTCATTACAAATTGAGGAAACTAAATCATTGCCTTTAAATAATAAAAGTATTAGTTCAAATATAAATACTTTTATGAATGATAAAGGATTTGGCAGTGATATTGATAAATGCTTAGGAGTAATTTATTTTATGAATATTGTGGAGAATATAGAGATTATTGATACATCATTAGTAAAAGAAAGAATGCAAAAGGCCAAATTATCGATACCTAAAAGTATATCTGTGGCTTTTAATAGTTTGACTACGAAAGGTCACATTCAACCAGTTGAGCAAGAAGAAAAAGGTCTTACAAAATATTATATAACAGATGAAGGCAAGAGATTTGTTGAAGAATATGTAAAGAAAGAAACAAAAAGCAAAAATGCAGTTAAAAAAGTAAGAAATGTAAAAAAGGCAATAGAAACAAATTATTCATTTTTAACAAAAGAGATGATGAATTTAGAAAAATATCCTGATTTTTATAAGTTAAAAAATAGCAAAGAAAAGATTATGTTGATAATGTATATAATAAAAGATATAGATAAGGGAGAATATTTTACAATTAACGATTTAAAATATATAATATCTAATATTTTTAATGATAAATTAACAGATGATGCTATTAAGGGTGTTTTTAAAAATAAATCAACAGCAAAATATTTTGATAAAAGAAATGTTGAAAATAATAACAAAGTTTATGAATATAAGATGATACAAGGTGGTTTTTCTTATTTTAAAGAAAATATTATTAACAATAATATTTAAAAAAGTACACAATAAACAAGATTTAATTTTAATAAGAATTAAGTCTTGTTTTTATTTATAAAAGTGTATAAATAAATTTATAAAGATTTAAAAAGTTTTTTCACATTTTTAAAGAAAAACCTTTTAAGAATGAAGTAAGTATCATATAATTAATCTTCATATGGTAAGGAGGTGGCATAAAGTGAAAGAAGAAGCATTGAGAAAAATTGTATCTTCAATATGTGATGATTATATTGATACACTTTTAACTGGTATAGAAGAAAATGAAAAAGATTTTTCCTATACTCTTGCTTGTGCTAATTTTATTAGTGAGTTAAAATCAAAAAATATCATTGTTAATTTATATACAACATTTGATATGCAAATTGTAGATATGATATATCGAGAAACAAGCAATTATTTAGCAAGGTAGGTACTATATGAAAAATAAAATATTTGGTTATGTTAGAGTTAGTAGTAAAGAGCAAAACGAAGATAGACAACTTATTGCTTTTAAAGAATTTGGTATTGATGAAAGAGATATTTATATAGACAAACAAAGTGGAAAAGATTTTAACCGAGAACAATATAATGTTCTAAAACATATATTAAGGGAAAATGATGTTTTAGTTATTAAGAGTATTGATAGATTAGGTAGAAATTATAATATGATTATTGATGAGTGGAAAGACATTACAAAAAATATTAAAGCCGATATAGTTGTATTAGATATGCCATTATTAGATACTAGGAATAATAAAGACTTATTAGGAACATTTATTAGTGATTTAATTTTACAAATATTATCTTATGTGGCAGAACAAGAAAGAACTTTTATTAGGCAAAGACAAAAAGAAGGTATCGCAGCAGCAAAGAATAATAATGTTAAGTTTGGAAGACCTAAAATAAAAAAACCACAAAATTTTGATATTGTGGTTAATAAGTGGAAAAATAAAGAAATCAAAACTAAAGAAGCAATAGAAATACTAGGACTAAAACCTAATACATTTTATAATTTAGTTAAACAATAGTTTTATTTATTAGAGTGCAAAAAGTTATCAACATAGTTTTCATAATCAGTCATATTTAATTTTTTAATACACTCTTTTTTTATTATATTTTTTTCATAATTATATTTATCAATATCATATTTATTTGAATTATTATGTAAATATTTTAACAGTTTTTCATCTTTCCTAGTAGCACTTTTATATTCCTTTGATTGATAAAGTAAATTAACGGCATTCTCACATATAGTTTGTTTACCATAAACAAAAGTCATTCTATAACAATATCTTTTGTTAGGTTTATTAGTAGCATAATACTTATTACATAATTCGCATTGTTTAATATAGTATGAAACATTAGAAGAAAATAAACAATCTAAAAACATATATAACAATTCAATATCATCTTTATAATTTCCTTCTTTATGAATAGTTAAATCAAATGTTCCACCATTATTATTTTTTACTTGTTGCTCTAATAGATTAATTTTATTATTTTTAGGTAATGCCATATCTTTATCCCAAAAAACTAAATCTTTATCTTTTTTATTATTTGCATAATGTATAGTTATATTACTTTCATTAGATAATTTTATATTATGTTTTGTTATTCTTTTGCTAATAGGTGGAACTGTTATATTATGAGTTGCAATAAAACTAAAATAAGAATTTTTATCTATTTTATCTTTGTCTAATTTTAATGAATAGTCATATATCTTATCAAGCTCATTGCTCGCAGAAGAAGAAAGATTATCAAAATAAGTAATAATATCATATACTTTAAAATTGTTATCATTAGTTTTATAACCAAATGAAATATATGGCTTATTCTTTTTATTTGTGCTTAATTCCTCACTATATCTAAAATAATACATATTAATCTCTCTCTTTCAAAAAGTTTTTCTATATTTTATCATATGTCGGACACTTTTACAAAAAATATATTTAAAATTTCCTTATTATTTATTATCTTTTTTGCTATTCTTTTATTGCAAACAGAAATTATAAATATTTTTTCCTAGGATATAATTTTTGTTTAGCATAAGAAAGCGAGGAATTTTTATGAAAATTAAAAATAAAGAAAATGTAATAATTTTATCTTATTATAAAGAAGATAATTTGGAGTTAAGTATAAATATAGAAGAAAAACTAAAAGAATATTGTGAGTATAATAACTATAAAGTATTAGAGATTATTAGAAAAGTTTATTATAATGATATTAAAACAATTCTCGATGATGTAATTTCAATAAATCCAGAAGATGTAAACAAACTAATTATTTACGATATTAATGATATAGCAAATTGTGATAAAGAGATAGTTATGTTTGAAGCAATATTTGATATTGCTAATGTAGAATTGGAAACAATTAATCAAGGAATTATTGGTAAAAATTTGAAATCTAATTGCATTATAATTGATGATAATATTAAAGAACAAAATAAGCAATTCATTATTTGTGAAGATAGTCCGTTTGATTAAAAGTATTTTAAAATTTATTTAATCATAAATTTTATTAGGTGGTTAAGTATGAAGATAGTAAATGTCTTTAATGAAAATGGGAAAACATTGCAACAAATAATGGAAGAATTTTTAGTTGATTATTGCCTTGAAATTGGCTTTTTCAAAAAATAATCTTATAATATATTTGTTAATGTGTTTTACCAAGAAAGGAGTAGAAATTTGAAAAGTAAAACATATAACTGTGCTTTGTATATTAGACTATCTCGTGAAGATGGAGATAATATGGAAAGTGAAAGTATTAAAAATCAAAGAGACTTAATTCATATGTTTTTAGAAAGAACAGAAGAAAAATTAGTATATATTGATGAATATGTAGATGATGGTTTTACTGGCTCTAATTTTGATAGACCTTCTTGGAAAAAACTATTAACTGATATAGATAATGGTAAAGTTAATACTATTATTACCAAAGATTTATCTCGTATGGGTAGAGATTATATCTCAATGGGGGAATATATAGAAAGAATATTCCCCGAGAGAGGTATAAGATATATTGCTATAAATGATGATATTGATACCTTATATGAAACACCAGGATTAGAGTTTTTGCAATTTAAATTAATGTTTAATGATTATTATTTAAAAGATACATCAAAGAAGATAAGAAAAATTGTAAGAGCAAAAAAAGAAAAAGGACAATTTTTAGGGTGGAAAGCTGTATATGGTTATAAGAAAGACCCTAATGATAAACATAAGTTAATTGTTGATGAAGAAGTAAGACCTATAATAGAAAGAATTTTTAATTTGGCATTAGAGGGTAAAAGTCCAAGACAAATAGCAGATATTTTTTCTAATGAGAAAATACCAACTCCAAGTATTTATGCTGATTTAAATCGTGGTATAAAGTCCACTGCTTATGAATTATGGTGCCCTAGAACTATTGAAGAAATGCTTATAAATGAAACCTATATTGGTAATTTGACACAAGGCAGAAGAAAGAAATTAAATTATAAATCAAAAAAGGAAATTAGAACACCGAAAGAGGATTGGATTATTACTGAAAATACCCACGAAGCAATTATAGATAAAGATACATTTTATACAGTCCAAGATTTATTAAAGAAAAATAAGAATAAGGCAAACAGTAAAAATATGAAATTATTAAGTGGCTTTATGAGGTGTAAAGAATGTGGTCATGCCATTGGTATAAATAAAAGTAGCGATGGAAAAAGAGCGTATTGCTGTTGTACTTATTATGTATCACATAGTAAATATGGTTTATGTACTCCTCATTCTTGCAACTATGATAAATTAGAAAAAGCAGTTTTAGATAATATAAGGAATATGTGTAATGAGTATGTTGATAGTTCAACTTTTAAAGATAAGGTAGAACAAAGTAAAAAACAAAATGATATTAGAGTTAAATTACAAAATGATATTAATGTATTAGATAAGAAAATTGCTAATAATTTAACATACATTGATAAGATATATGAAGATAAGTTAAAAGATAATATTGATTTGGAAATGTTTAATCGCTTATCTTTAAAGTACAAAGAGGAAATAGAAATATTTAAAAATAAGAAATTAGAGTTAGAAGAAGAACTTAATAGTATCGGAACAAATGAAACAGCAAAAGAAAAAGAAGATACATTAAAAAAGATAAAGGAATATTTATCTTTTGCTAAACCAAATAGAAATCTATTAGTCAATTTGATTGATGAAATATTAATAAGTGAAGATAAGACAATAGAAATACATTATAAATTTAAGTTAAACTAATATTATAAGTATAATAACCGATAGGCTAAACGGCATTAAAACTTATAATAAATTTTTTGAAGAATTTTTATTATAAGTTTACCATCCGATGTCCAATTCTACCACCGATAATAGTTTTACCTTTTAGGTTATTTAGAGTAAAATTATCGTATTTTTCTCTTGAAACTATAAAAGAACCATCTCTTTTAGTTAATCCTGCAAATGTAACTAAATAGTCTTTTTCTCCGTTGTTATAAACATAAATTGTTGCTTCACTACCACAAAAACCAATTTCAACATCACCTGATAAAACAGCGGCTGTTACTTTATCAGCGCCAGCAGCCAATATAATTTCAACATCTAATCCTTCTTCTTCAAAATAGCCTAAAGCATGAGCAACGTATTGTGGTGCGTAGAAGATACTGTGAGTAACTTCTGCAACTTTTACTTTTTTAAGTTTATTGTCATTAACATTAAAATGTTTAAATAAAACGATGCCAACAACTAATATAACTAAAATCATTGGCAAAATAAGTTTTTTCAACATATTTTATACCTCCTCGTTTATTATATTCTAATAGTTTTGTTTTGTTAATGATTATCTATAAATATATTATTAGTTGTTTTACTAGAATAAGAGTGTAGTTGTAGTTAAAAAAATTTAAAGATTGATTTAGTTAATTATTATGAAAATTTGATTTTAAACACATAGAGATTTTAGATAGCAATGAAGAATTATATTGTTTTGACATCAAAATGTAAAATTAAAACTATTTTAATCTACTATTGTTTACCATATTTATTTTTTGTGTTATAATCAAACTAATGACAAATAGTATTAAAAGAGGGAGTGATATAATGATTTGTCCAAACTGTGGTGGAGAAAATACTGAAGGTTCTATATTTTGTGTTAAATGTGGAATTAATTTAAAAGAAACAACTACTCAAGATGAAATTAAAACAACTGAACCAAATCAAAAAAAAGAGCAATTGAATAATCAAAGTACTAATCAACAAAAGTTTGAAGAGGTTAAAAAAACAGCCGTACATTATTTTAAATATGCAAAGGATGTTTTGTTAAATCCTTATAAGACTTTTAAAGAAAAAGAAACAGAATTAACAGAAACTAAAAATGCTTTAATATTTAGTGGAATATTAGCTGTAGTTATGATGTTAATAACATTATTAACAGCAATGATTACATCTATATTTGTTAAAGAATTAAGCGCGAAAACGCTTAAACTACATACAGTGGTTAAATTTAGTAATTTAGGTGATTTAAACTATTTAGTTTTAGTCGGAAGAAATTTATTAATTTATGCAGGAATTATTGCTGCAATTGCAGGAGTTTACTACATTGTTAGTTTAATTTTTAAGAAAGAATCTAAATTTACAAAATTATTATCTATTTCAGCAACATCAATTATTCCTTTTATTGCTTTAGGAATGGTTCTATCACCTATACTTAGTTTGATTTGGACACCACTTTCAATAATTGCAAAAGTAGGTGGCCTAGTTTATTCAATTTTGGTTTTTATGAGTTTAATAAAAGAAGAATTATCTTTTGAAACAAAAGATTTAGAAATTAAATTTCATCTTATTTGTTTAACAATTTTAGGAACAATTGGATATTATTTATACATCAAATTATTTATGGCAGTTGTTAATAGTGGGTTAAATGATTTATTAAATATTTTCAAATAAGAGTTTTAAAAAGAACTCTTTTTTGTTATAATTAGTAAGAGGTAATAATATGGATTTAACAAGTTTGAATGAACAACAAAAAAAAGCGGTTTTAAAAAAAGATGGACCTATATTAGTTATGGCAGGAGCAGGAAGCGGTAAAACTAGGGTGCTTACAACTAGAGTTGCCTATTTAATCGAACAAGGAGTTAGCCCTTATAATATTTTAGCTATTACTTTTACCAATAAAGCAGCGAAAGAAATGAAAGAAAGAATTTATGACTTAATAGGTGATAATCAGATTCAAGTATCAACATTTCATTCATTTGGTTTGAGATTAATAAGGGAAAACTATCAATTGTTAGGATATAATAAAAATTTTACTATTATAGATAGTGATGATAGTAATTCAATAATAAAAAAAATATTAAAAGAATTAAATATCGATGAAAATGTAAAAAGTATAAAAAATGCAATTAGTAGTAACAAAAACGAATTAATCACACCTTTTGAGTACGAAAAATATGTTCAAACTGATTTTGATGAAGTAGTATTAAAAGTATACGAAAGATATGAAAGAAAGCTAAAACAAAGTAATTGTGTCGATTTTGATGATTTGTTATTACTTCCTATTATGCTTTTTAGAAAAGAACCAGAAGTTTTAAAAAAAGCACAAGAAAAATATAAGTATATATTAATTGATGAATATCAAGATACAAATGAAGCTCAATACATATTAGCTAAAATGATTAGCGCTAAATATAAAAATATTTGTGTTGTTGGGGATGATAGTCAATCGATTTATTCATGGAGAGGTAGTAACTACAAAAATATTTTAAATTTTGAAAAAGATTATCCTGATTGTGAGGTTATATTATTAGAACAAAATTATCGTTCTACTAAAAAAATAATTGAAAGTTCTAATATATTAATTAAAAATAATACAGTTAGAAAAGATAAAAATTTGTGGACTTTAAATTCTAGTGGGGAAGATATAGTCTATTACCAAGCTATCAACGAAATAGATGAAGCAAGGTATGTAGTCAATCAAATTCATGAATTATTAAATAAAGGTGAAAAATTAAGTGAAATTGCTGTTTTATATAGAACAAACGCACAATCGCAAAACTTTGAAAAAGAGTTATTACTATCTAACATACCTTATAAAATCGTCGGAAGTTTTTATTTCTATAACAGACGTGAAATAAAAGATTTAATGTGTTATTTAAAACTTATTTATAATACATACGATGATCATAGTTTACTTAGAATTATCAATGTTCCAAAAAGAAAAATTGGAAAAGTTACAATTGAAAACTTAGTTAATAAAGCTAATTTAGAAAATAAACCGATTTATGAGGTTATTAATAGTGGAAAAGAATTAGAATTTAAAAAATTAATTGAACATTTTAGGGAAATTAAAGATGAATTAACTTTAACTCAATTAGTTGATTTAGTTTTAGAAGAATCAGGTCTAAGAAAGGAAATTATAAATAGTAATGAATTAGAAAGTGAATTAAGATTAGAAAATTTAGAAGAGTTTAAAACGATTACTTCGCAATTTGAAGAAAAATATGGTATAATCAGTTTAGAAGAATTTTTAGCTGAAGTATCATTGGTTTCTGATATTTCTGAATATCGCAATAATGATAATGCCGTAACTTTAATGACAATTCATTTAGCTAAAGGTTTGGAATTTAATAATGTTTTTGTGGTTGGACTAGAAGAAGGATTATTTCCACATTTTAATGCTGTTACTAATAGTGAAATAGAAGAAGAGAGAAGACTTTGTTATGTTGCAATAACAAGAGCAAAAAAAAGATTATTTTTAGTTAATGCTTTAAAAAGAACTTTGTATGGTATTACTAAAGAAAATCCTATAAGTAGGTTTATCAATGAATTAAATCTTAAAACAGAAAATGTTAAAAGAAAAACTAACTCTAAACTTAATGAAGTTGTTGACGATAGTGTTTCTTATGAAGTAGGAGAACATATTAAGTTTGATTTGTATGGTGAAGGGGTTATTGTAGGAATTAGTGACAAGATAATAACAGTTGCTTTTAAACACCCACATGGAATTAAAACATTAATTAAAGGACATAAAAATATAAGGAAGGTATAATATGACATTAGATATAATATATAATATTGAAAAATTTGCTTTTAAAGTAAAAGAGTGGTTTATTGAAAATGGAGGAAATCCATTTTTATGGATTGGCATATTTTTATTTGGTGTATTCATGTTTGAAGTTATATATCAAAGTTTAAACAAAGATTAGGAGAGATATTATGGAATTGAAAGAATTATTTAAAGATATAGAAAAGCACTTAGAAAAAGAAGTTAAACTAGAAGGTTGGATTAGAAATCATAGGAAACAAAAAGAGTTTGGATTTATTGATTTTTATGATGGAACAACTTTTCAAAGTATACAAATTGTATATGAAAGTAAGTTAAGTAACTTTGATGAAATATCTAAATTAAGAGTTGGATGTTCAATAGAAGTTAGGGGTACATTAGCAAAATCACAAGGAAATGGTCAAGATTATGAGATTTTAGCAAGTGATGTTATATTGTTAGGTGATTGTCCCGAAGATTATCCAATTCAACCTAAAAGGCATACAAGAGAGTTTTTAAGAGAAGTAGGATATTTAAGACCTAGAACTAATTTATTTCAAGCGGTATTTAGAATTAGAAGTCTAGCTGCCCATGCAATTCACACTTATTTTCAAGAAAATGGATATGTATATTTCCATTCTCCAATAATTACAGCAAGTGATTGCGAGGGTGCAGGAGAGATGTTTCAAGTGACTACGTTAGATTTAGATAAAATTGCTAAAACAGGTAAAGTTGATTATAGCAAAGATTTCTTTGGGAAACCAGCTAATCTAACAGTATCAGGGCAATTGCAAGGAGAAGCATATGCTCTAGCTTTTAGAAAGATTTATACATTTGGTCCAACATTTAGAGCTGAAAATTCTAACACTAAAACTCATGCATCTGAATTTTGGATGATTGAACCAGAAATTGCTTTTTGTGATTTAAATCAAGATATGGATATTATGGAAGATATGCTTAAGTTTATTATTAAGTATGTTTTAGAAAAAGCCCCTTTAGAAATGCAATTTTTGGATAAATTTGTTGAAAACGGATTAATTAATAAATTAGAACATGTATTAAATAGCAAAGCAGTTAGAATTACTCATCATGAGGCTATTGAAGTACTAATTAACAGTGGTAAAAAATTTGAAAATGAACCGAAGTACGGGGAAGATTTAGCAACAGAACACGAAAAATATCTAACAAGTTATTATAATTCACCAGTATTTGTTAAAGATTGGCCAAAAGAAATTAAAGCATTTTATATGCGTTTAAACGATGATAATAAAACTGTTGGAGCAGTTGACTTATTAGTACCACAAGCCGGCGAGTTAATGGGTGGTTCTCAAAGAGAAGAACGTTTAGATGTCTTAGTTAATAAAATGAATGAATTAGGAGTTCCAACTGATGGTATGGATTGGTACTTAAATTTGAGAAAATATGGCGGTTGTGTTCACTCTGGATTTGGTATGGGATTTGAAAGATTATTAATTTATTTAACTGGCGTAGAAAATATTCGTGATGTTATTCCATTCCCAAGAACTCCAGGTAACTGTGAATTTTAGTTGTACTAAAACAATATCATCCTTATATACTATAGGGATTTGCAATGAGTTTTAATTGAAAGTACAAGATTACTATTACTGTTAATATATAATAGTATTATAGATAATTGACTGGTAAGGTGCGTGATACGATGAAAAAAACGTTACAGTTTTTGGGGTTTAAGAAAACGAAAACTAGAAAAAAATTTGATTATTACTTTATTAAAGGATTTACATTAGTAGAAATAATAGGAGCGATAGTATTATTGACAGTAATAGGCCTAATAATATATCCAGTAATAAATAATTTAATAAATGATAGTAAAGATGATTTATATAAAAAGCAAATCGAAGAATTAGAAAGAATATCAAATACATGGGTAACAAGGAATTATAAAAAATTAAAACTAGAAGCAGGATATTCATATAATTTGTCATTTGAAGAATTAAAAGAAGCAGGACTTATATCAGAACAACACATAAAAAATCCAAAAACAGGAGAACTATTAGAAGGATGTATAACACTATCATATAACTCAGAGAATAAGAATTATGATATTAAGTATGATTCAGAATGTCAAGCATATGGAGAAACCAAACACCCAACAATAGTATTATCAACAAATAGTGGAGTAATAAATGGGTATGGATATGCAACAAGTAATTTTGATGTAGTAGTATCAGGAAGCAATATAACAAGTTATATGTATTGCAAAGGAGAATATGAATGTGAACCTGATACAAAAGTAGAAAGTAGTAGCGGAATAATACCAATAAGTAATAATGGAACAACATATGTATGTGCGATTGGTACAAATGAGTTTATGAGTAGTGAAAAAGTATGTAAAGTATATAAACTAGATAAAACGAAACCAGAAGAAGGAGAATTAGTAATCGATGGAACACTAGGAGAAAATGGCTGGTATGTAAGTGATGTTAAATTAAGTGTAAGGGATGTAGAGGGAGTAACATCAACATTAAATATAACAGAAATAACAAGAGATACTAGTGGAACAGAGATTATAATGACATCAAAAAATAATAAAACAGGAGCAGTAAAGGTAACAAATTATACAGTAAAAGTCGATAAAACAAAGCCAACAGTAGGAGAATTAGTAATAAATGGAACCAAAGGAAACAATGGATGGTATAAAAGTGATGTCGTATTTAGTGTAGTAAATGGAAATGATACATTAAGTGGACACGCTGATACTATATCGAGTATTGCAAGTATAACCAAAGATACTAAGGGTACAAAAGTAATAGTAACAACGAAAGATAAAGCAGGAAATACAAGTACAAAAGAATATACAGTAAAAGTAGATAAAACAGCACCAACAGCAGGAACACTAACAATAAACGGAGAAAAAGGAAGTGAAGACTGGTATTTATCAGATGTAACGCTAACTGTTAATGATGGAAGTGATGCAACAAGTGGACACGCTAAAACAACATCAACGCATACAAGTGTAATTGGAGAAACAACAGGAACGAAAGTAGTAGTAACAACCATTGATAACGCAGGAAATACTAGTACAAGAGAATATAACATTAAAATTGATAAAAACAAGCCAACAGAAGGAACACTAGTAATCGATGGAACATTAGGAG